>Ga0137409_10005312_pt1 | contig 13434 bp, 13 predicted proteins | sample CZODoug1_16funga_FD_122059 | JGI IMG/M metagenome (GOLD analysis project Ga0137409, IMG submission 122059) | Vadose zone soil fungal communities from Angelo Coast Range Reserve, California, USA - CZODoug1_16fungal (Hybrid Assembly) | ecosystem: Environmental > Terrestrial > Soil > Vadose zone...
TTGTGGGGTCGACGATTTGTTATGCGCTGATGCAGGCAACTGGGATGGTGAACGACCATTTGGTGAGTTGTTTTCGGTATAAGGAATTGTCCAGATAGCGCTGGATGGAAGCTTGCTTGCGTTGGGGGCGGGGCGAGCTTACGATTGGAACCTGCCGTTTCTTGGTGCTTTCCAAAAGCAGTTTGAGGGATGTGAACGAGAAGGCGTTGAGGTGTGGTTGAGGAGTGGAATGGACAGGCAAGAATGCCTGTCCTACTTGAGGAGAAGGACCGAATGAAATCGGTAGTGGTGGTGGGGGCGCAGTGGGGCGACGAAGGCAAAGGCAAGGTGGTGGACTATCTTGCGGGGTCGTTCGATTACATCGCGCGATGCGCGGGTGGACACAACGCGGGACACACGGTTATCTATGACGGAAATCGTTTTGTTCTGCAATTGATTCCCTGCGGAATTTTGCGCCCCGGCAAGCATGCTGTCATCGGCTCGGGCGTGGTGGTCGATCCGGTGGCGCTGACTGCGGAGCTCGACACGCTTGCGAAGGCCGGAATCGAAGTTAACGGCAGGCTGCATCTTTCCAGTCGCGCGCACCTGATCTTTCCGTATCACCGGCAAATGGAAAAAGCGGCTGAAGCGGCGCGCGGCGCGTGGAAAATCGGCACGACTTCGCGGGGAATTGGTCCGGCGTATGAAGACAAAATGGCGCGGCACGGAATCCGCGTGGGCGATCTGCTCAATCCAGAGCGATTTCGGGAAAAACTCGAGCGCGTGATTACCGAGAAGGATGCCGTGTGCCGCGCAACGTACGGTGTGCCCCTCGACAGGCAGGGAATGGCCGAGCAATATCTGGCACTGGGCGAACGTCTGCGGCCTTTCATCGGCGATGCGTCGATGCTCATCAACAGCGCGCTCGATGCGGGGCGCTCGGTTTTGTTCGAAGGCGCGCAGGGTACCATGCTGGACATCGATTTCGGGACGTATCCCTTCGTCACGTCGTCGAATGCGATTTCGGGCGGCGCTTGCACCGGACTGGGCGTAGGCCCCACGCGAATTAACGCCGTGGCCGGAGTAACCAAGGCCTACACGACGCGAGTAGGGAGCGGTCCGTTCCCGACGGAGATGCCGGACCTGGAAGCCACCGAAGTACGCGACCGCGGAAAAGAGTATGGCGCGGTCACGGGCCGTCCGCGTCGATGCGGCTGGCTGGATCTGATGGTGTTGCAATACGCGATTCGCATCAACGGGATTTCTTCGCTCGTGGTCACCAAACTCGACGTATTCGACACGCAAAAAGAAATTCAGGTTTGCACGGGTTATCGTTATAAAGGAACTCCGGTAAAGGAAATGCCCGCGGCAGCCGAGGATCTGGCGGAAGTTACGCCGGAATATCGCGCTCTTCCTGGCTGGCAGTCTGACACGTACGGAGTGCAGGATGCCGCGAAGCTTCCGGGCAAGGCCCTGGACTACTTGAAATTTATCTCCGATTTTCTAGGTGTGGAGATTGGCATGATTTCGACGGGCCCCGAACGCGACGCCACGATCGTGTGCAATGGCACGCAGCTTGCCACCTGGATCTGACCCATGAACAGCATGCTGCCTTATGCTGACGCACGGCAGAAAGTGATCGAGATCGCCGGAGCCCTCCGGCGGACGCCGCGTCGCGAAACCATCGAAATCGAGCAGGTATTTGGCCGCGTGCTGGCGCGGGAAGTTCGCGCGGATCGCGACTATCCTCCTTTCAACCGCTCCACGCGTGATGGATTTGCGGTTCGCTCCGCGGATGTTGCTGCCCCGGGCGCGCGACTGGAATGCGTGGGCGAACTGCGAGCCGGCGGCAATTTTGCGGGCACAGTCGGGCCGGGACAGTGCGTCGAAATCATGACGGGCGCGAGCGTTCCGGCCGGAGCCGATGCCGTCGCCATGATCGAACACACGAAGCGCGACGGACGCACGATTATTCTCGATCGTGCCGTGCAGAGCGGCGATCATATTGTTCCTCGCGGCAGCGAGGCGCAGTCCGGTGCGCTGCTGGTGGCGACCGCTACGCGCGTGGGCTATGCCGAAATGGCTCTTGCAGCGCAGGCGGGCTCTACGCGCCTGGAGGTTTTCGCAAACCCGCGCCTGGCGATTCTTTCCACCGGCGATGAAGTCGTGGATGCGCGAGCGAACCCGGGACCTCTTCAAGTTCGAAACAGCAATGGCATTTCCATCGAAGTTCTGGCGCGCACCGCTGGCGCCGAGCCGATCCAACTGGGAAACGCCCCAGACGAGAAAGTCGAACTCAGAAAAAATATTGAACGCGGGCTGGAAGCGGATATTTTGGTTCTTTCCGGCGGCGTATCGATGGGGAAGTACGATCTGGTCGAACAGGTGCTCGCAGATCTGGGCGCGGAATTTCATTTTACGGGCGTCGCGATACGTCCCGGGCGGCCTGCCGTATTCGCAACGTGCAGAGGAAAACTGGTGTTCGGACTGCCAGGAAATCCCGTATCGACCATGGTGACGTTCGAACTTTTTGTGCTGCCGGCGATCGACATTTTGAGTGGAGCAGTGCCGAGGCAGGTACCCGTGTTTCGCGGTAAGCTCGCAACCCCTGTCCACGAGAAGGGCCCGATGACTCATTTTCTGCCTGCGCGCATAGACTGGGAAGGCAGGGAGGCGCGAGTCACACAGTTGCGCTGGCAGGGTTCCGGCGACATCGTCGCGCTGGCGCTGGCGAACGGCTTCCTGGTGGTTGGCCCCGAGCGGCCTGATATTGCCGAGGGAGAGTGGGTCGATGTCCTTCCGCGGCGGGGAGCAATTTAGAATTTGAATTTTGTAGTGGGCACGGTTCACCGTGAGCGTTCACCGTAAACGGCAATGCCCGTGCCCTACGGCGCACGAAGCTCTATGGCAAAACTAACGCATTTCCGGAAGCGTGGGGAAGTAGCCATGGTAGACGTGACGGCGAAAGCCGTCACCGAGCGCATGGCCGCTGCGCGGGGATTTGTGCGCATGTCCGCTGCGGTTTTGCGTGCCTTGCGGCAGCAGAAGCTGCCCAAAGGCAACCCATTGGAAATTGCACGTATTGCAGGAATTGCGGCTGCAAAGCGCACTTCCGAGTGGATACCTCTTTGTCATCCCCTGCCGCTCACGCACATTGATGTGACCGCGCGGCTGTGCAAGAATGGCGTGGAGCTCACTTCCCGCGTCACTACAACGGCCCAGACCGGCGTGGAGATGGAAGCGCTGGTCGGAGTATCGGCTGCCGCGCTCACCGTATACGACATGTGCAAGGCCTTGGACAAGGGCATGGAAATCACTGACATCGTTTTGCTGGAAAAAGTCGGCGGCAAGAGCGGCCATTATTTGCGTGGAAAGAATAGCGTTTCGCGATGAAGACTCATTCCCATGACATCCAAGTGCTGATCGTGGACGACAATCCGCTCGTCCGCGACCTCATGTGCCACGGGATGGAACCACATTGCACCGTGATTCCCTCGGCCGACGGCGCCGACGCTCTTCTGAAGGCGATCGACCATCCTCCCGATCTGATTATTTCCGATTTCCGCATGCCGGGGCTTGACGGGCGCCAACTCTACGAAAAATTGAGAGGGCGAGAGAGCACTCAGAAAATACCGTTTGTGTTCGTGGCCAGCCGGGGAGACATCGAGGAAAAACTGCGGCCCGCGGTGGGCGGAGGCGTCGAGGATTTCGTTCCCAAGCCGTTTTTTGTTTCCGACCTGGTGCGGCAGACAAAAAAAATTATCGATCGCTTGCACCTGGAGAAATTGCAGAAACATGCGTCGCGTCCCGGCGTCATTCAAGGCCGCCTCGAGGAAATGAGCGTTCCCGAGCTGATGCAGTCGCTCGAAATGGGGCAAAAATCGTGCCGATTGGCGCTGAAACATGGCGAGGAACGCTGCGAGATGTACTTTACGGCTGGGCAATGCAAGCACGCTCGACTGGGCGAAACCGAAGGCGATAACGCCGTATACCATGTGATTGGCTGGAGTGAAGGTGATTTTGAAATAGATTTCGCGGCAAATACCGATCGCGAAACCACCACGCACTCCACGACCGGCTTGCTGATGGAGTCGATGCGCTTGATGGACGAAGCAAATCAAACAAAAGTGGAAAGCTAGACCTTCCGAATGCGCGTCGTCATTCTCACGATAAGCGATTCAGTGTCGCAAGGTGTTCGCGAGGACGCCTCCGGCCCCGCGTTGCGCGAAAGTTGCCGGCAACTCGGCTGGGACGTTGTCGCGGAATCGGTGCTGCCGGATGAGCAGGCTATTATCCGGGAACAACTTATTTCGCTCGCGGACGGCGGACGTGCGGAACTGATTTTGACGACCGGCGGCACGGGAATCGGTCCCCGGGATACGACGCCTGAAGCGACCGCGGAAGCGTGCCAGAAATTGTTGCCGGGAATCCCTGAAATGATGCGCGAGAACGGCAGAAAAAAAAATCCGCGCGCTGCATTGTCACGCGGCGTGGCGGGAGTCCGTGGCAATGTGCTGATCGTGAATTTTCCTGGAAGCCCGCGAGGCGCAACGGAATCGCTCGACGCGGTTGCATCCCTGCTGCCGCACGCGCTCGAGGTATTGCGCGGCGCGCGGCACGATTAAAGATTTGGTTAATCTCCTCTTTACAGCTGCCGCCAGTAATCCTACTTGGCGGCGCTCTTTGCGCCGGTGTAGGTCACGCGCCAGATACTGTTTGAAGCGTCGTCAGTGAAGACCAGGGAGCCGTCATTTGCCACGGTCACTCCCACCGGGCGGCCCCAGACTTTGGCATCATCCACGACAAAACCTGTGACGAAATCCTCATACTCGCCGGTGGCCTTCCCGTTTGGAGCGGAGATTCGAACGACTTTGTAGCCTGTGCGATGCGCTCGGTTCCAGGAACCATGCGACGTTGCGAAGATATCTCCGCGATACTCGGCGGGGAATTGTTTACCCGCGTAGAACGCCAACGTAAGTGGAGCAGAGTGCGATTGCAGCAGCACATCCGGCACGATGACTTTTTCCTTCATTTCGGGATGCTTGCCGGCGAATCGCGGATCCTGGTTCGGTCCCGTGTAATACCACGGCCAGCCGTAGAAGCCGCCTTCCTGCACGTGTGTTACGTAATCGGGAACCAGATCATCACCCAGCGCATCGCGCTCGTTGACCGCGACCCAGACTTGTCCCGTTTCCGGATGCACCGTAACGCCGGATGCATTGCGAATACCGGACGCGTAGATTCGCTGGCCCGATCCGTCAGGATTAAATTCGAGAACATCGGCGCGATTGGTTTCCGCTTCGTCATCGGCAACGTTGGCCCGGGAGCCCACGCCGACGTAGAGTTTTTTGCCGTCGTTGGAAAAAGCCAGGCTGCGCGTCCAGTGTCCGCCGCCAAACTTGTTACCGCCGGGAATTTTTGCAACGACGGATTCAGCGGGTCCGCGCGCCTTCAGGTCGCCATTCTGATAAGGAAATCGGACGATGGAATTCGTATTGCCGATATAGACGTATTGCGGGTTCGGGCCCGGGGGATAAAAAGCGATGCCGTACGGCATGGTCAAGCCGGTGGCGAACACTTCGTTGGTTTGCACTTTTCCATCGCTACCGAATCCGCGAACAACGCGAATGCGATCCGAGTTGCTCTCGGCCACGAAAAAATCGCCGTTGGGCGCGGTCACGATTGTTCGCGGACCTTCGAGGCCTGTGGCCGCCTGGTCGATCTTGAAACCTTCAGGCACCTTGGGCCATGCGTCCGACGGCCGCGCAACGACGGTGGATCGATTGGTGGCGGTATCGGTAGCGTAGGGCTTGGGTAAATCAGAAGCTTTGATCAGGTAATGGTTGCCCGGTTTTTCATTGTCCCAGTCGTTGAATGAGCCCTCTCCGCGCAACGTTTGCGCGGGCCCGGAGGATTTCTGCGCCCAGGCGGATGTCATAAAAACCATTCCGATTGCCAGTGAGGGGATGATGAGCGCTTGTCGTGCTGGACCCAGAAATTTATTTTTCATGTCCCCAACCCTCCCGCGAACAAAATCCATTCAACCATTGCGATCGTAATTTAGCCCCACTTCATTTTAGCAAGCGTGAAGTTACGTTACCAGCGAGCAGCAATTCGACAAGTGACGCAGTTTGATTCTGGAGAGAACGAACAACTGCCCGCCCCAAAAACGGGCGGCCGCTACAAGATCAACCGCCACCGGGAAGGGCGGTTTTGTAGAGGACTCTCCGTCCCGTGTTTTCCGGGACGGTGAGGGCACGTTTCTTTCCAAACCGAGTTACCACCCAAACCGGGCTGACGGTCTGCCGGGCTGCGACGGGAAAAATTTGGTTCACTGGGAACGATTTCGGGTGTATAAGATGCAATCTGGGCGGTCAAAACGGAAATCGTTGGAATCGCTCCTGCCTCCGAACCGCAGTACACGACTGAATGCTGTCCCGTAAAGGAACATGGAGAAGCGCCATGATAAACAAGCTCAGGAACATTTGCTTCGCAGTGGTTGGCCTGTTGGCGGTTTGCGTTCCGCTGTTCGCCCATCACGGCAACGCGTCGTACGACACGGCGAAGAACGTCACGGTTAAGGGAACAGTGACGGAATATGTTTGGGCCAATCCCCACGTTTTCGTGAAAATTGACGGCAAGGACGAGAGTGGCAACACGGTGCATTGGATTATCGAAAGTCAAAATCCGGTGTCCATGATGGCGATAGGCTGGACCAAGAATACATTCAAGCCCGGGGATGAAGTCGAAATTGACGCTATGCAGGCCAAGAATGGCAACCCGGTCGGGTTCCTGGGGAGTGCTAGTCCGACCGCCCCGAGAAGGCGTATCGTGATCAATGGCAAACAGTTCCAGTAGGAACTGGTCGAGCGAGCGCCCTTGCCGCAGCGACTAGCGGCCCGAGCCTGTCGCAGTCGGGTCTGTGATTTCGACTGCCTTGGTCGCGGGTAGATTCACAGGGCGACGGAGCCGCAACCAATTTCTTTGCGGGCTCCAAGTAGAGCCCGCACCCGACTCAACTTCAGCGGCTGAAGCCGACTAGAAGAAACTTTGCTTTGGCCGGGCTGAAGCCCGGCCCTCCGAGTAGATCCGAAAATTCTACGCGCGGCGCAACGAAATTGAGGATTAGTAGTACGGGGTTGGGATTGAAGTTGCCGAAAGGATTTCGGAAATGTCCAAGTGCTTGGTGGTCCCGGTAGTTGCCCTGCTTGCGGGATTGGCGATTTCTCCCGTTCTGGGCGCGCAAACTGCTGCGCCCAAAGCGGCGGGAGAAGAGGCCAAGCCAGAAAAATGGAACAGCATCCCGCCGATTAAACCCGCATACGCCGGGAAGAAGTCAGCCCCGGCTCCGCGCCATGACATTTCGGGGATCTGGGATGCCGCAGAAGCGGATGGGGGACGCCAACCAAGTGGCGCCTTAGAACACCCAGCATTGGAGGCACCCCGTGGACAGGGCGTCGAAGGGGGGCGGCCCGACGAGACGGGCATTATGCGTCCTCTACAGTACACGCCTTTTGGCCTGGAAGCACTCAAGGCCAATAAGCCCTCCGGACCGGGTGTCAGACAAGTCCCCGCCGCGCTTGCAAATGATCCCATGGACCAGTGTGACCCGGTCGGGTTCCCGCGCATGGAACTTTATGAATTGAGGACCATCGAGCTCGCTCAGACTGCGAACCAGGTGATTTACTTAAATCAATATTTTGGTAACTGGCGCACCATCTGGACCGATGGGCGAGAACTCCCCAAGGACCCGGAGCCGCGGTTCAACGGGTACTCCGTCGGAAAATGGGTGGACGACTACACGTTCGTGGTCCAGACGGTCGGGCTGAATCCAAGAACCTGGCTCGATCACGCGGGCCGTCCGCATAGCGAAGATTTGCGCGTGGAGGAACGCTTTCACCGCGTGGACCATGACAACATGGAGCTCACGGTGACGATTTACGACCCGAAGATGTATAAGGAACCCTGGCAGGGTCTCAACAAGTTCCCTCTCCACTTGCAACCACGCGACTACGATATGCCGGAGTTCCTGTGCTCACCAATAGATTTTGCGGATTATAAGAAGCAGGTTGAGGACGCGGTCATTCCTCCGTCCGAAAAAAAGTAGCTAACGCGAATCCCCATTTATGAGGTCCTGGAGGACCCTTTCACCAGCGCGACCCTGGTTCGACGGCCGGCGAACGGATTTCGTTGGATTTTGTGTCGATGCCACCCGCCTGCGACGAAAACAATTTGGTTCACTCGGAAGGATTTCGGGTGTATAAAAGTGTGCATCTGGGCGGTCAAAAAGGAAATCGTTAGAATCGCTCCTGTCCTCGGACGGCCGTGGAAAACCGAATGTTGTCCCGTACAAGAATATGGAGGAGTTCTATGAGAAACAAGGTCGCGGTCATTTCCTTCGCAGTTATTGGCCTGTTGGTTATCTCCGTTCCGCTTTTCGCGCACCACGGCTACGTGGCATACGACACGGATAAAAAGGTCACTCTCAAGGGGACTGTTACACGGTGGTTATGGTCGAATCCCCATTGCTTGCTTCAGCTCGACGTAAGCGATGATAGCGGCCACGTCGCGCATTGGATCGCGGAGACTGAAAATCCGTCCACGTTGACTCGCATTGGCTGGACCGAGAAGTCCTTAAAGCCCGGGGATCAAATTACCCTCACTGCGCTGCCAGTCAAGACTGGCAACCCTGTTGGACGCATCATCGACGTCTTGCTCTCGAGTGGCCAAAGGCTGACGGGCCGTGTAAACCCGGCCACCGAAGTGAAGGTGGAAGATTCTCCCAAACCGTGAGGAGCCGCATAGGCGCGCTAAACTGTGGAAAGGGTTCGCACCATGCCAAAGCGCTTTGTTGCCCCGGGGGTTGTACTGGCAGCGTTACTATTCTCGCCTCTGGTGTGTTCCCAGACCCGCCTGGCGGACGGGCAGGCCGCTCCACCACAATCGCCACCCCCTACTGCGCCGGGTCTCGACGGTTGGGGACGTCCCATCACCGCACCCGCGAAAGATCGGAAGGTAGGTCCTGCTCCACCGCGTGACATTTCCGGAATTTGGGACCCACCGGGCATGAGCGGAAACCAGGTACTCGGCGCGAAGGCGGCACCGGATGACGGCAAGCCGGGACATCAGTTGCCCTACACTCCTTTGGGCCTGGAAGCGTTGAAGCGCACGAAGCCGAGCAACGGAACTAGAAGCGTTCTCCCTGGGGAGACAAATGATCCTGTAATCGCGTATGGTGATCCCCAGGGAATTCCTCGCGAAGACCTTTATGAACTAAGAACGACTCAAGTCCTGCAGACGCCCCAGAGCGTGGTCATGTTGTACCAATTCGGAAAGATCTGGCGGGTCATCTGGACCGACGGCCGAGAACTCCCCAAAGATCCCGAGCCGAGGTGGTTCGGATATTCGGTAGGCAAGTGGGTGGATGATTACACGCTCGTCGTGCAGACCTCAGGGATGGATGAAAGAACCTGGATCGATCGAGCAGGTCGTCCGCATAGCGCCGATCTGCGCGTGGAGGAGCGGTTCCACCGCCCGGATCGTGATCACTTGGAGCTGACCGTGACGATTGACGATCCGAAGATGTATACCAGACCTTGGGTAGCCCTCGACAGGTTGATTTTCGAGCGGCAGCCGCCCAGTTTCGATATCCGGGAGACGATTTGGTCGCCGTCGGAGTATGTGGAATACAACAAATTGATCGGCAACACCGCTAGCGACAAAGACAGCCACTAGTATTACAAAAGAAGCGGCGCTGCGGAGGGTTACGGATGGGAGAAAACCCGTACCCTTGAAAAGCGCAAGGATGCGGCGCCCCACCGCTCACCTTCAGAAGTACTTCACGAATATTTTACTTACTTCAGGGTGGCACCTGAAAACGCGGCATTCCGAACATTATTTCTGGGGTTTTGAACTCGGGGGGTCGATGCCGAAATCCCAGACGTAGGAGTTGATCTCTTCGCCGACCATTTCGACGAACGCGTATTCGCCGGGTTCCAGGCGTTGGTTGACCGTGTAACGGAAGACGCCGCGGGCGGGGGTCCACGTTTGGAAATCGATGTCGTCGGCGTGGTGGGTCTGATCGCCTGTGATGTGAATGCTGATATTTTCGACAACCCGGTGATCACCTTTGACCTGGACGCGGAGGAGCCTGAAACGCGGCTCGCGCTCGTCGGCTGGACGCATGAAGAATTCGGGCTCCGCGGTGATGAGGCGCAAGGCTGCATGGGCGTCGCGGATTTCCAGCGTCATCTTGCGAGGGATGAGGGGTATGCCGCTCAGGATCCTCTCGGCTTCGCGGCCTTTTGAAAGCTTGGAAACCGCCAGACTTTGCTTCATTTCATAAATCAGCTTGCCTTCGAGGGAATAAAATCCAACTCCATCCGGCAGAAACAGGGCTGGCTTGATTTCCAGGCTGCGGTCTACGTCGATCCCCTTCGCTCGCTCAGCAAGGTCAGACGCACGGATTTTCGCTTTCAAGTCAGCGTCTTGCTGCGATTGCTCGGCTTCTGCTTTGTGGGTTGCGTCCCAGTTCACTAATGCCGTGGGAATCTCTTCCCAGTCCGAGCGCTCGACGCTCCAGTAACGGACGCGGTCGCCCTGGACCGAGTATTCGCGCACCAGATGGAACGTCCCGTCAACCAGCACCAATTTTTTCCCTTTGGGCAGCGGGACACGTATCGTTCCTTGCTCCTGAGTGGCTTTCGAGTCGGCGTCCTGCGCGCCTTGAGGCAAACTCCAGATATTCGGCGCCATGACGAGCAGGGCCGCGAGCGCGATCGCGACGAGTGAGGCCAGGTAAATTGTGTTCGTGTGGCGCATGTTCGCAGTTCAGTTTCTAAGATGCCTGTTCGCCCGCACGGGTTTTTCTCTATGCTTCGAGCATAACGCTCCAGGCTGCCGCGCGCAATGTCCCTGAACGGAACAGGCAATGGGAAGAAAGGCGCTCAACACAAAGTTCACAGAGGCCACAGAGAGTGCGAAGTTACGGATGAGATTTTCGCGTCAACGGGAGCCGCGCCTGCATAGAGATGTGCAATGGACTCGCCGGGGATTTACACGATTCACGAATCACGAGTCACAAGTCACTTGCGCGCAACTCGGCCCCCCTGGAATCTTAGATTTGCCCAACTATGGCGGGGTAGGGAACGAGACGTTAGTGGTGACAGCGAGGAACAAGGACTGCGAGGACCATTAAGTCGGAGTTCGTGAACAGCCAGTGATCGGTCTGTTCCCCGGCACCCGCTGCGGCGCGGGCGATGGAACCCAGGTGTTTGCTGCGAGCCAGGACGCGCAAATGGTCGCGGCAGATACCGGTCAGGCCGGAGATTTCTTGTTCGGTGAAGATTTTTTGACTCGACTTGACGGTGACCATTTTCTACCTTTGTCCAGGGTCTCTGCGCCAGATAAACAAACCAGCCTAATATTCGAGCAAGAGTCCTGCCGTTTGATCACGGCGCACATTAATGCTTGGGAAAATTTGCAAATGGTCGAGATCAAAGGGGATAGAGGAAAATGGAAGTGCGATAAGAGAATCGAGTGCGCAGATCCACTGGTTTAATCTGAAATAAAAATACCAAAACTTGCACTACTCTATGAAATTTTGTGCGCTTTAATGATTTCGCGGAGCTGCTTTGTGTGTCTTGCGTCATGCGCGGCGAGTCAGGGGCTCGAGGTTCATCTTAATCTCGGGGGGCTACAATTTCTGGCGGGCTTAAAGTAAAGCCCGCGCCCGATCGAGTCCGCACCCGACGACCGTCTAGAGCTCCGCGCCGCCAGCGTGTTCGAAGGCGTGGGCAAGTTGCAATACTCGTTGCTCCCCGAAGGCGGGGCCATAAATTTGCAGGCCGACAGGCAATCCTTCAGAGGTCTTACCGCAGGGAACTGAAATGCCGGGAACGCCAGCGAGAGATCCTGTAACTGTATATATATCAGCGAGATACATCGCCAACGGGTTTGAGGTACGTTCGCCCAATTTGAACGGGGGAACAGGAGAAGTGGGTGTAATGATGGCGTCCACTTTTTCGAAGGCTTCGCGGAAATCGCGCGCGACGAGCGACCGAACTTTCTGTCCTTTCAAGTAGTACGCGTCGTAGTATCCGGCCGAGAGGACGTACGTGCCCAGGACGATGCGGCGCTTCACTTCAGCGCCGAATTTGCGTCCGCGCGTCTTTTGGTACATTTCGATCAGCGTGCCGCCTGGAACCCGTGCGCCGTAGCGAACACCGTCATAGCGGGCGAGATTGGAACTGGCCTCCGCCGTGGCAATGATGTAATACGCCGCGACGGCGTAGTCGGTATTCGGCATGCGAATCGACACGCGCCGGCAACCGAGTTTTTCCAGCAACGCGATCCCCGCCTCAACCTTTCGCCGAACTTCGGGGTCAAGTCCTTCGGCGAAGTAGTCGTCGGGAATGCCGATGCGCAAACCGGTGAGCGAACGGCCAAGCGCGGCAGCGTAATCAGGTACAGGCGTGGCGGAGGATGTGGAGTCCAGAGGATCGCGCCCTGCGAGCGTGGACATCACGGTGGCGGCATCACGAACCGTGCGTGCGAAAGGGCCAATGCGGTCCAGCGACGACGCGAACGCGATCAGACCGTAGCGCGAAACGCGCCCGTAACTCGGCATCATTGCAGAGATGCCGCAAAACGAGCCGGGCTGACGAATCGAGCCGCCTGTGTCGGTGCCGAGAGCGACGACTGCCAGCCCCGCGGCAACCGCCGCGGCCGAGCCGCCGCTTGAACCGCCGGGAACGCGGCCGGTGGCGACAGGGTTCCGTACCGGGCCGTACGCGGAGTTCTCATTCGAACTGCCCATGGCGAACTCATCGCAATTCGTCTTGCCGAGGACTATGGCGCCGGAGTGCTCCAGCCGCGTAACGACTGTAGCGTCGTAAGGAGGCTTGTAGCCCTCCAGAATGCGCGAACCACACGTGGTGGGTATGCCGCGGGTGCTGATCACGTCCTTCACCGCCAGCGGCACGCCAGCGAGCGGTGGCAAGGCGTCGCCACTCGCGATCGCTGCATCAATCTTGTCAGCCTGGGCGTACGCGCGTTCAGGTGAAAGCGCCAGATAAGCATTCAACTCGGGATTGCGCTGATCGATGCGCGCGTAGAATTCCTTCACCAGCTCGCGCGCGGAGATTTTCCTGGCATCCAACGCAGCCCGGACTTCCGGAATGGTCCACGCCGTCGCGCCACTCACTTTTCGATCACCCGGGGTACGCGGAAATAAAGCGGGGCAGGATCGGGCGCTCCACGGAGCACCTCGGTGATGACGTCCGAACGCACGACCACATCGTCGCGAAGCGTCGAATCGTCGGTCGGAGCAGCCACCACCTGCGTCATCGGCTCAATGTTCGACGTGTCGATCTCATTCAGTTTTTCGATGTAGGTGAGGATGTCGTCCAACTGGCCGCGATAAGTCTCGACTTCGGCGTCCGTCAGCTCCAGATT
>Ga0137409_10005314_pt1 | contig 13433 bp, 14 predicted proteins | sample CZODoug1_16funga_FD_122059 | JGI IMG/M metagenome (GOLD analysis project Ga0137409, IMG submission 122059) | Vadose zone soil fungal communities from Angelo Coast Range Reserve, California, USA - CZODoug1_16fungal (Hybrid Assembly) | ecosystem: Environmental > Terrestrial > Soil > Vadose zone...
GTCTGGACGCGTCGGCGGTAACCGCGCGACCTAATTTCGCCGTTACCCGCGATCCCTCATCGCTGCCTGACTGCCAAGAAGAGGTGGCTAACCGCGCGTGCGCATCGCCCTCGCGATGTCCCGCTTCGCGTCACGCTCCGCGATCGCCTCGCGCTTGTCGTACTGCTTCTTGCCACGGGCCAGCCCCACCTCGACCTTCGCCCGGTTTCGCGCGAAGTACACGCGCAGCGGTATTAGCGTGTAGCCCTTCTGCCTCACCTTGCCGATCAGGCTTGCGATTTCCTTGCGATGCAGCAACAGCTTGCGAGGCCGCATAGGCTCGTGGTTCATAAGGTTGGCCTGCGCGTATGGCGAGATGTGCACGTTCTCCAGCCACGCCTCGTTGCCATCGATCCGCACGAAACCATCCCGCAGGTTGGTCCGCCCGTTGCGCACCGACTTGACCTCCGAGCCCGTGAGCATGATTCCCGCCTCCATCTTCTCGTCGATGAAGTAGTCGTGATAGGCGCGGCGGTTGACCGCGACATCACGTTCTTTCTTTTCGTCAGGCATCGCCCAAGACCTGTTTCGCCGGGGCGGGCTTTTTTCCCGGCAGCTGCACCACATCGAGCACATAGCGATCGCCTTCAACGTGCCCCTTCAAAACCTTGACCCGGCCCTTTTGCGTGGGCAATGTCACACCGGGCCACGGCTGTAGAGCGCGAACGCGTCGATCAATCTCAGACGCGCTTGCAGTCCACTCAAGTTCTCCATCTTCCCTGCTCAATCGCGGTGCAATGGTCGCCTGAGCGTGCTCTTGCTCAACTCCCTTGACCTCGTCAATCCGGTCGGCGGTTTCAAGCAGCAATTGCGATCCAATCTCCGCCAGGCGCCTCGTTAGAGCCACCGCGTCCTCGCCAGCCGCAATCGCCGTCGCACGCGACGCGAGGATGGGGCCGTGGTCGAGCTGCTCGTCCATCCTCATGATCGTGACGCCTGTCTCAGCATCACCTGCAAGGATGGCGCCGGCCACCGGCGCGGCGCCGCGATGCCGCGGCAGCAGTGAAGCGTGCACATTCACTGCCCCGTGCTTGGGAATCGAAAGCACTGACCGCGGGATGATCTGCCCATACGCGACGACGACCAGCAGGTCCGCTCCAAGCCGCCGAATCGTCTCGACCGCTTCAGGGTCGCGAATGCGTGCTGGTTGGTAGACCTCCAGCCCCAGCTCTTCGGCCGCCACCTTGACCGGCGGCGCCGTCAGCTTCATGCGATTTGCCGGCCTGTCCGGTTGCGTGATGACCAGCGCAATTTCGTGACCGGCGCGATGCAGCGCCCGCAGCGATGGCACGGCGAACTCGGCCGTGCCGGCGAAAACGATCTTCAGGAAGGCGCTAACCCGAAGCCGCCGCGACGGCTTCTTGCTTCTCCTCGCCAACCAGCTCGTCCACTCGACGCAGCGTGTCGAGGCTCGTCAGCCGGTCGATGAAAAGGACCCCGTCGAGGTGATCTAGCTCGTGCTGAAAGGCCCGCGCGGTGAAGCCGGTGGACTTGATGCGCACCTCTTTGCCGTGCCTGTTGCGGCCCTTGACCACCACGGTCTCGTGGCGCGTGACCTCCCCGACCCAACCTGGGTAGCTCAGGCAGCCCTCATAGCCGACCTGGACACCGTCGCTCTTGACGATCTCCGGGTTGACCAGGCCCCAGATCTGGTTGTCGTCGCCCTTGACGACGCACACGCGCAGCGGCACGCCGATCTGGTTGGCCGCAAGGCCCGCGCCAGGCGCCGCGAGCATCGTCTCGGCCAGGTCGTCGATCAGCCTCTGGATGGACATGTCCACGCGCGCGACCTTCTTCGCTTTTTCGCGCAGGACAGGTTGGTCGAAGTTGAGAATCGGACGCACCACGAGTTCGATTTTACCCGCGACACCCTTGAACTTAACCCGCGCTAGCTACGCGAGCCAGCGCGAATTCCGCATCACGTCTCGCCCTTCGAGCTCGTCGTAGCCCCGGTAAGCTTGAATCCGGGTCGGGCGCAGCCGGTAGAAAGCCCAGCCCTCCCCTACCGCCCGCGGATCCCAGCCGACCGCGATGGCGAAGCCGTCCGCGACCTCAGGTGCCTGGTTCGCCGCCACGCTTTCCACGACCCTGGCATCGATCATGATCACATCGTTCGGAGCCCCCGCAGCCAGCCTCACATGGGGACCCCCGGCGAGGTTCGACGCGGTGCGGCTCGTGGCGGTCGTCGCGACGACGAGATCGGTGCCGTCCCACCAGGCTGAGACGGCGATGAGGTGTGGCCGGCCGGCAGCGCCCGCTGTCGCAAGCCAGAGGTCACGCTGACGCTCGAGCGCGACCAGGACGTCAGCCTTGCGCGCCTCCACCGTGCGGAGTTCACTCATTTTGCTTTATGTCACGGGGTCCACGTCATAGCTCCAGCCTTTGCCCCGGGGCGCCAGGTGGCGCGCCCGCTCGAGCCCATCGCCCTTCAGCGTGACCTGCCAGCGATATTCGCCGCGCAGGCGGTGGATGAAGGCCGGCGCCGGGCCCATGACGCGGATGCCTTCGATCCCGTTTTTGAGCAGACCCGCTGCCAGCGCCTCCGCCGCCTCACGCGCCGATGCAGCGGCCTTTGCGTCGTCCGCATCGGTGCGCGTGAGAACCGCCAGCTCGGCGAACGGGGGGAACGAAAACGCCTTGCGCGCCGGAAGCTCGGCGGCGTAGAAGCCGTCGTAATCTCCAACGGCCGCGCAGCGAAGGCTGTAGTGCTCAGGGTTGCTGGTCTGCACGACGACCCGGGACGACCGGCCGTCGCGACCCGCGCGACCCGCCACCTGCACCACCAGCGAGAACGTGTTTTCGGCCGACCGGTAGTCGGGGAAATGCAGCGGTAGGTCGGCGTCGACCACGCCAACGCACGTGACGGCCGGCAGGTCCAGCCCGCGCGTGACCAGCTTAGTGCCGACGAGGATGTCCGCCCTCCGCTCGCTGAACGTCTCCCAGATCTCGAAGTACGCATCGGGCCCTTTCGCCGCGTCGCTGTCGAGACGCAGCACACGTGCGCGCGGCCACAGCTTCTTGACCATCGTCTCCAATCGTTGAGTCCCCATCCCCATCCCGCGGATATTTCGGCTGCCGCAGTGATCGCACACCGAGGGCATCGGTCGCGAGTAGCCGCAGTAATGGCAGACCAGGCCATCGATTTCGGCATGTTGTACCAACGCAACCGAGCAGCCGAGGCACTGCACCGATCTCCCGCAATCGCGGCACAGCACAAACGTCGACATGCCACGGCGATTGAGATAGAGGATCACCTGCTCCTCGTTCTCGAGCGTCTTGTCGATCACCTCGAGCAGGCGCCGCGACAGAGGCTGCCGGTTGCCCGCGGCCGCCTCATCACGCATATCGACGAGCTCGATCTCCGCGTCGCGGCCGCGCACGCGCGTGGTCATCGTCGCCAGCGCCAGCCCGCCTCTTGTGGCGTCGTGGTAGGTGACCACGCTTGGCGTCGCCGAACCGGCGACCAGGCGCGCACCGCTGACCTCGGCCAGGCGCCGCGCGACCCATCCCGCCTCGTATCGGGGCGTCCGGTCCTGCTTGTAGGCGGACGATCCCTCTTCGTCGAGGCAGATGAGTCCGAGTCGCGGGATGGGCGCGAAGACCGCCGACCGGCTCCCGAGCACGACCTCCGCCTGACCGCGACGGGTGCGCCACCACTGCTGGGCCCGCTCCAGCTCGGTCAGCTGGCTGTGCAGGATCGCAACCGGAGCATTCAGGCGCGCTCGCACCCGCTGCACGAGCTGCGGGGTGAGCGAGATGTCGGGCACGAGGAGCAGGACTCGCAGGCCATCGGCGAGAGCTCGCTCGGCGGCAGCGAGGTACACCTCGGTCTTGCCGCTCGCGATCACTCCGTGCAGCAGCGTGAGCTGGTTGGAGTTGATCACGTCAAGCGCAGCCTGTTGCTCGCTCGTCAGCGTTGGAGCGCCGGTGGGCGTCGCCGGCCCCGTCGCCAGCTCGATGAGCCGGCTGTGGCGCCTCTGCCGGGTCGAGGCTTGCGAGCCGCTCGAGCCGGTGGCCCGCACTCGAGGCGGGAGCATCGCGCGCAGGACCTCGATTAACGGCAGCCAGTAGTGTTCCGCCACAAGGCGCGCCAGCGCGACCTGATGCGGCAGCAGAAGGGGCTCGCTGCCGGCGGTTGCAATCGGCTTCGTCTCCACGCCGGGGTCGTCGGTGCCCAGCGAGACGACGAACCCGTACGTGCTCCGGCGGCCGAAGGGCACCGTCACGCGGTGGCCGGGCACGACGTCCACACCTTCCGGCACCGCGTACGTGTAGGTCTCTCGACCCTGTCCGCGTGCGGCCTCCACCGCGACCTCGGCGTACAGCAACCGAGTTACTTCTTTGTCTTCAGACGGGGGACAACAAGGTCCAGGATGCGGTCCGCCATCTCGCGCTTGGTCATCTTCTCGAGCTCGTGGCGTGAGCCGTCCGCGAAGAAAACGATCCCCGCGTTGTGGTCACTGCCGAAGCCGATGTCCTTTCGCGAGATGTCGTTCGCGACGATCCCTTGCAAACCCTTGCGCTTCATCTTCTCCACCGCCTTGCCGGCGAGGTCGGAGTCTTCCGCGGCGAAACCAATTCGAAACACGCCGGCCGCGTCCTTCTCGCCACCCAGCGTGGCGATGAGGTCCGGGATCGCCTCGAGCTCCAGGTTCAGCTTCGGCGTCTCCTCGCGCCGGATCTTTCCGGCGGCGGTCTTGGCGGGCCGGAAGTCCGCGACGGCGGCCGCCATCATCAGGAGGTCCGCGCCTTTGACCTCCGAGCGCAGCTCCGCCAGCATCTCGTCTGCCGTCGCCACCTGCCTCAGCTCCACGCCGTGGTGCGTAGGGTGATTGGCGCTGGTGACGAGTGTGACCCGCGCGCCGCGGTCGGCCGCCGCCGCGGCGAGGGCAAAGCCCATCTTGCCGCTCGAATAGTTGCTGATGAAGCGCACGGAGTCGATCGGCTCGCGAGTGCCTCCCGCGCTCACGATCACGTACCGGCCGGCGAGGTCGTACCGCGATCGCACGGCGTCGGCCATGGCCTTGAGCAGCTTCGATGCGTCGGCCAGCCGCCCGGTGCCGACATGGCCGCTGGCAAGGTGTCCGACCTCGGGCTCGACGACCGTGATGCCGCGATGTCGCAGCTTTGAGATGTTCTCCTGGACAGGAGGTTTCGACCACATCGCGTCGTTCATCGCCGGCGCGACCACCACCGGGCATCGGGCCGCGAGCAGCGTGGCGGTCACGATGTCGTCGGAGCGGCCGCTCGCGACTCGCCCGATCACGTTGGCGGTCGCCGGCGCGAGGAGGATCAGCTGCGCCCAATCGCCGAGGGCCACGTGGGGCTCGGGTGAGCCGTCCGTAGCCCAAAGCCCGGTCAGCACCGGGTTACCGGTCACGCCCTGGAAGGACGGCGGACCGACGAAGCGGGTCGCCGACGGCGTCATCGCCACCCGCACCTGGCTGCCCGCCTGTGTGAGGGCAGAGGCGAGGTCGACCAGCTTGTACGCGGCGATTCCTCCTGAAACGAGCAAGGCAAGGCGAAGGCCTCGCAGCTCGGACGGCACCGGAGTTGGATCTAGAGGCACGCCCGGGGGCCCCGTCGATAGATTTGGTGACCAGGTGGTCCAGATCCGGGTGAATCACCGAGCAGCGCAGCGCACGCATTGTGGATGCGTAAGCGAGCAGCGGAGGTGATGAACCCGGAGATGGGCCGCATGGGCGCCAAAGATACGATGGGGATCCCCGGGCGGGCCTCTTGCGGCATTGGCTAAGTTTGCGACTCGCGGGCGTTGCGGATGATCGCCAGCACCTGCGCGACGGCCCGCTCGAGCTCGTCGTTCACCACCACATGGTCGTAGCGCGAGGAGTACTCCATCTCTTTCGTGGCGATCTGCCGCCGGGCCGTCATGTCTTTGGTGGTTTCGGTGTTGCGTTTCACCTGGCGCCTCACCAGCTCGTCGACCGAGGGAGGTACGACGAAGATGAAGATCGCGTCGGGCACGCGCTTGCGAAGTTGCTCCGCCCCCTGCACCTCGATCTTCAGGACGATGTCGTGGCCGTTCGCCCGCGCTCGCTCAACCCGTTCAGCCAGCGTGCCGTAGAGGTTTCCGTTGTATTCGGCATACTCGAGAAATGCGCCCTCGTCGATCAGCTGCTGGAAGCGCTCTCGGCTGACGAATGTGTAGTCGACGCCATCGACCTCGCCCGGGCGGGGCGGGCGGGTGGTGCAGGAAACCGAGTAGCGCAGGTTGCGATCGAGCTCGAGCAGCCGCTTGATGAGCGTGTCCTTGCCGACACCCGACGGGCCGGAGATGACGATCATCAGGCCTCGCTTCTTTGTCATCTGCAAGAGTTCCAGAAGATCCGGAAATCTTCCGGCGGCGGCGCTTCGAAGCTCATCTCCTCTTTTGTCCGCGGGTGCCGCAGCCGCAGCCGCCAGGCGTGGAGCATCGGCCGCGACAACTCATCCGCGCGCCCGCCGTATTCCGCGTCGCCCGCGACGGGGTGTCCCAAAGCGGCGAGGTGCACCCGGATCTGATGGGTCCGGCCGGTGTCGAGGTCACAGCGCAGGAGTGTATGCCCGCCCCGCCGCTCGACCACCTCGTACCGCGTGCGCGCAAACCTACCCCCGCTGACGACCGCCATGCGCTTGCGCTCCCTGGGATGCCGCCCGATCGGGCCTTCGAGCTCGCCGGCTGCGTCTTTGATCTGTCCCTGGACGATGGCGAGGTAGGTGCGGCTGAGGGACCGGTCCTTGAGCTGCGCCGAAAGTGCGCGGTGGCTGAAGTCGTTGCGGGCGACTACGATCAGCCCGGAGGTGCCCTTGTCGAGCCGGTGAACGATTCCCGGTCGCGACGCGCCGCCGACCTCCGACCACCTCCCACCGCGGCCCAGAAGCGCATGGACGAGCGTGCCGGTGTGGTGGCCGGGCGCAGGATGGACGACCATTCCGGCGGGCTTGTTGATGACCGCCAGGTCATCGTCCTCGTAGAGGACCTCGAGCGGGATCGCCTCCGCGGCGGCGTCGATGACATAGGCCTCTGGGATCTCGAACTCGACCAGGTCGCCCACTCCGACCCGATCAGCGGGATCCGCGGGCTGGCCGTTGACGCGAACCATGTGGCTCTTGATGAGCCGCGCCGCGGCGGAGCGGCTCAAATCGGTCGCGTGCGCTGCCAGGAAGCGGTCCAGCCGCGGGGCGGCGGCTTCCGCTATGAGGCGCTGGGTTTGCGTATCAAGTACCCGGCGATGAGCCCGACGACGCCGATGCTGATGGCCGAATCCGCGACGTTGAACACGGGCCAGAAGTGGACGTTGACGAAGTCGGTCACGGTCCCGTGCACGATCCGGTCGTAACCGTTGCCGAGCGTGCCGCCAAGGACCAGGCCGAGAACTGCGTCATTCCAGAGATTGCTCGGACTGCGCAGGACGTACACGACCAGCCCGACCGCGACGACCACCGAGGCGGCAAGGAAGAACCACGCGAATGCGGGCGCAAAACCGAACGCCGCCCCCGAGTTGCGCACGTTGGTGATCCCGACCAGGTGCCCGATGACGGAGACCTCGGTGCCATACGGAATCTCCGCCGCGACCAGGCTCTTCGTCACCCGGTCGAGCACGAAGACCCCGAGGGCGAGCAGCACGAAGACAAGCCGGCCCGCGGTCACCACGCCTAGCTTCGCTTGAGGCCGATCCAGATCTGCTCTCCTTCCAGCATCAGCTGGTCGCCGTCGAAGTCATCCGCGCGACCGTGCTCGAGGGTGACCGACAGGGTTTCGTTCTTGATGTAATCGCCGTGGCGCTGAATCGCACGCACGAGCATCCCATCGGCCTCATACCTCGTGTGGATACGGTCCTCGACGTTCAGGCCGAGCTTCTTGCGGCGATCCTGGATCGCGCGCACGACCTCGCGGGCGAGCCCCTCCAGGCGAAGCTCTTCGGTGATCTCGGTGTTCAGCTTGACGTCCGGCGCTCCGAAGACCAGCTCCTTGACGTTGAGCTCCTCACGCACGATCTGAGCGATGTCCTCGGGCAGCGGATCGCCCGGAAGGGCGATCGACGCCAGCGGCTGGCGGACCTTCATCCGCGCCGCGTCCCGAGCCGCAAGCCCGGCCTCCACAGCTTGCCTCGCGCGCGCCATGTCGGCCTCGACCTGGCCGTCCTGGTACGGCGATGGCTCTGGGAAGTCGCTGAGGTGCACCGATTCGCCGTTCGATAGGTTCCGGTACATCGCGTCAGAGGAAAAAGGGGCGAATGGGGCCATAAGCCGGCAGACGGTGCGCAACGCCTCGTACAGCGTCTGGTACGCCGCCGCTTTGTCGCGGTCGGATTGCGACTTCCAGAACCGCCTGCGCGAGCGCCTGATGTACCAGTTCGACAGGTCGTCGACGAAGCGCTGGATTCGGCGGGCCGGCTCGTTCGCGTCGTATGCATCCAGGCCGCCCGAGACCGCGTCGCTCAGCCCGCTCAACCTCGAAAGCAGCCACCGGTCGAGCACGTGCCGCTCGGCGACAGGGACGGCGGGCTTAGCTGGATCGAATCCGTCCAGCCTCGCGTACGTGACGAAGAACGAGTAGCAGTTCCAAAGCGGGATGAAGAACTGCTGCACGGTTTCCCTCAAAGCGGCGTCGCCGGTGCGGTAGTTCTCTCCAACCGGCGTCGACGTGTAGAAGTACCAGCGCACCGCATCGGTGCCGAACGTGTCGAACAGGTAGTTCGGGTCCAGCACGTTGCCGCGTGACTTCGACGCCTTCTTGCCTTTCGGGTCGACCACCAGTCCCAGACAGATGACGTTGCGATACGCGTTTTGCTTGAAGAGCAAAGTCGAGATCGCGAGCAGCGAGTAGAACCAGCCGCGGGTCTGGTCCATCGCCTCCGAGATGAAGTCTGCGGGGAACGTCTCCTTGAACTCCTTATCGCCGTGCCGCGGATAGCCGCGCTGCGCGAACGGCATCGAGCCAGAGTCAAACCAGGCGTCGAGCACCTCAGGGACCCGCCTTGAGACACCGCCGCACTTGTCGCAGGGCAGCGTGATAGTGTCGATAAACGGCCGGTGCAGGTCCGTGTCTTCCGCGAGGCCTAGCTCGGCCGAGGAGCTGACGCACTTCTGCTCGCCGCACTTCTCGCAGACCCAGAATGGAAGCGGCGTGCCCCAGTAGCGCGAGCGAGAGATGGCCCAGTCGACGTTGTTCTCCAGCCAGTCGCCCATGCGGCCGGTCTTGATGTGCGCGGGCACCCAGTTCGTCGCGTTGTTGTTGGCGATCAGCTCCGCTTTGCGCGCGGTGGTCTGCACGTACCACGAGTCAAGGGCGTAATAGATCAGCGGCGTCTTGCAGCGCCAGCACTCGGGATACGTGTGGAGAATCGTCTCGGACCTGTAAAGCAAGCCTCGTTCCTTGAGATCGTCGAGGATGACCGGGTCGGCGTCCTTGACATGCAGGCCGGCGAACTTCTCTACGTACGGAAGAAACTTCCCGTCGAGGCCCACCGTGTGCTTGAACGGAATGCCCCTCTCCTGGCACAGGCGCAGGTCGTCGACACCGTACAGCGCCGAGGTGTGCACGACGCCGGTGCCTTCCTCGGTGGAGACGAAATCCGCGTCGACTATGTACTGCGCCCGACCCTCGCTCGGCACGGAGTAGGGGTACAGCGGCTCGTAGTCGAGGCCCACCAGGTCGCGGCCCTTCATTCGCTCCACGACCTCAGGCGATTCGTTCAAGACCTCGAGCCTGGCCTCGGCCAGGATCAAAAACCCGTCGCCGTCCTTGACCTTGATGTAGTCGACGTCGTTGTCCACTGCAAGCGCCACGTTGCCGGGCAATGTCCACGGCGTGGTGGTCCAGGCGAGGATCGCAGTTCTTGGGTCTTGCTTGAGCCGGAACCTGACGTACACGCTTGGGTCGGGCACGTTGTCCCGGTAGCCCTGAGCGAGCTCGTGGCTGGACAGCGGGGTGGCGCAGCGCGAGCAGTAGGGCGCGACACGGAAGCCCTTGTAGACGAGGCCCTGCTTCCACATCTCGCTGAGCGCCCACCAGACGGACTGGATGTAGTCGGGCGTCAGCGTCCAGTAGGCGTTCTCGTAGTCCAGCCAGAAGCCCATGCGCTCGCTGAAGGCCACCCAGTCCGAGACGTACTCATACACACTGGCGCGGCAGAGCTCGTTGAAGCGCTCGATGCCGATCTCGTTCTCGATCTCGAACTTGCCGGAGATCTTGAGCTTCTTCTCGATCTCGATCTCTACCGGCAGCCCGTGCGTGTCCCATCCGGCTTTCCGCTCGACATAGAACCCCTTCATCGTCTTGTAGCGAGGGAAAAGGTCTTTGAAGGCGCGGGCGAGGATGTGGTGCGTGGCGGGCTTGCCGTTCGCTGTCGGCGGCCCTTCGTAGAAGACGAAGCGAGGCTTTCCCGCCCTCAGCTCGAGCGATTTCTGGAAGGTGCCCTCTTCCTTCCAGAGCGCCATGATCTGCTTCTCCAGCTCGGGGAAGCTGACCTTCTGATCGACCTTCTCAAACATCGTCGTCAGAGATTACGCAGTGCGGCGATCACAAAGTAGGCGACGAGGGTGACGACCAGCGGCGAGAGATCCACTCCGGAGACCGATGGCAGCCGGCGCCGGACGGGTCCGAGGATCGGCTCGGTGAACTGGTAGACGAACCGATAGACCGAATTGTTGGGGTACGGGCTCACCCACGAGAAAACTACCCTGATCAGGATGAGGATGATGAGGGCGTAGAGGGCGTAGATGATGAAGGTTGCGATCAGTCCCATGGCGTTACGTGGCGCGAGGTCCGAACAGCGCCTGGCCCAATCGTAGCATCGTGCTTCCGGCGGCCAGGGCCGCCTCGAAGTCGCCGCTCATCCCCATCGAAAGGATCGGGAGGCGGCGTCCGACACGCTGCTCGGCGAGCGTGTGCAGGAGGCGGAGTTCGTTGAACGCCGGCGTCGGATCGCCTTCCGACGGGCCCATCCCCATCAGCCCTTGAAGGTCGAGCAAGGTCGCCACCGTGGCGATCAGCTCGTGCGCCTGCTCGGGCGCGACGCCGGATTTCTGCGGCTCGCGCGCGATGTTCACCTCGACAAGGACGGCCTGCCTGGGGTCGTGACGGGCGATCGCCTCCGCGAGGCGGAGCGAGTCGACCGACTGGATGAGCGCGAACCGGCCCGCAGCCTGCTTGGCCTTGTTGGTCTGCAGATGGCCGATCAGATGCCATTGCGCGCCTTGCACCACCTCCATCTTCGGCAGCGCTTCCTGGACCCTGTTCTCGCCGAGGATGAGCAGGCCGGCGGCGATCGCTTCGCGGCAGGCCTCGACGCCAAATCCCTTGGTCACGGCTACGATCGCGACCTCGTCCGGGTTGCGCCCGGCGGCGGCGATCCGCGCGCTGACGCGGGCCAGCCTCTCGAGTAATGTCGGTTCGGTCACTTGATGGCGACGATCGCGCCGAATCGCTTGCCGTCTGGATGGCGGCGGTGAGAGGGAAAGAGGTAGTGCTCCTTCGTGCAGATGCCGATGTCGTAGACGGATTTGGCGCCCGCGTCCATCAGTTGGGCGCGATTGGCGGCCGCAAGGTCGAGCAGGAAGCGGTCGCCGGACGGGGTAATGAATCGCGCATCGAACTGAGACGCGACCTCCTCTCCGACCTCGTAGCAGCGGCCGCAGATGCCCGGGCCGATGCCCGCTCGAACATGACGGCATCCGTACTCGTCGTGCATGAATGTCACCGTCGCCTTTGCAACTCCCGCATGCGTGCCGCGCCATCCCGCGTGAACGAGGCCGGCAACTCTCTTCTCTGGGTCCCACAGCACGATCGGGTAGCAGTCGGCGTAGGTGGCGAACAGAGCAACGCCCGGCTGATCTGTCACGAGAGCGTCGACGTCGTCGACGGACTCGGTTGGCCGGTCGACCCGGGCCACCGCCGAACCATGTACCGATCCGACGGCCGTGAGCTGGGCGCCGTCCAGGCCCAGCACATCCGCAAACGTGCGTCGCGCAGCAAGGACGGGAGCCGGGTCGGGGGCATGCTTGAGGCCTACCGAGCCGATCGCCAGCGTGGAGAAGCCGTGAACGAAGCCCGGTTCGTCAGCAAGCTCGGGCACATGGAGAGCCGCCGGCGTCGTCGTCACTACTCGAGCTTACGTTGCACTGGCGGCCGGGTTCATCCCGGCCGCGACTTTGTTCCCTCGTCTCCCAATCGTTGCTGGGAGCAAACATTCAACAAATCCCAACAGCGGGAAAGAGAGCAGCAGCGCGCAGCGCTGCGATGAGAGGGAACCGGCAGGTTCCCTCTCATACTTTTACGAACGTCGGGAGCTTAGTACCTGCTCGATCTCTTTTTTGACCTGCTGGAGGTCCATGAACTCGCGGTAGACAGACGCGAACCGGATGTACGCGACCTCATCCAGGTCTCGCAGCCGGACCATCACCATCTCGCCGATCTCGCCGCTCGGAATCTCGACGCGGCCCGAGCGCCTCAGCTCGGCCTCGATGTCGTCGACGATCGCGCGCAGCCGCTCGGGAGAGATGTCGCGCTTCTCGGTCGCCTTTTTCAGGCCGGTGAACAGCTTCTGCGGATCGAAGTCCTCGCGGCGGCCATCCTTCTTCGTGACGAAGAACGGGACCGTCTCGATCCGTTCGTAAGTCGTGAATCGCTGCCCGCACTGCAGGCACTCACGCCTGCGCCGAATCGCCTCGCCGATCTCTGAGTCGCGCGAGTCGACCACTTTCAGGTCGTGATGACCGCAATACGGGCAGCGCAATTCTTGTCCTTGATTACATACGGTTGCGGAGAAACGCCGGGATATTGATGTCGCCGAGCTCTTCCGCGCCGAACTCCGGCCGCTCGATCGTACGACGCATCGTCTCCTGCTTGGCCTCGTGCTGGGTCTTGCCGCCGAAACCGGTGGCGATGACGGTGACCTTGATCTCACCCTGCATCGTCTCGTCGCGCACGACGCCGAAGATGATGTTGGCGCCGGGATCCGCCGCCGAGCGCACGATCTCGGCCGCCTTCTGGACCTCTTGCAGGGTGATGTCCTTGCCCGCTGTGATGTTGAAGAGGATGCCCTTGGCGCCGTCGATCGAAGTCTCGAGCAGCGGGCTGGAGACCGCCTGCTTGGCAGCGTCCTCCGCACGCGTGTCGCCCGCGCCATGGCCGATGCCCATCAGCGCCTCGCCCGCGTTTTCCATGATCGCCTTCACGTCGGCGAAGTCGAGGTTGATGACGCCTGGCTGGGTCACCAGGTCGGAGATTCCCTGCACGCCCTGACGGAGGACATCGTCCGCCATCCGGAAAGCCTCCTCGAGAGTGGTCTTCGAGCTTGCGACCTGCGCCAACCGGTCGTTGGGGACGACGATCAGCGCGTCGACCTGGCTGCGCAGCGCCTTGATGCCTTCCTCGGCGGTGTCGTTGC
>Ga0137409_10005315_pt1 | contig 13430 bp, 12 predicted proteins | sample CZODoug1_16funga_FD_122059 | JGI IMG/M metagenome (GOLD analysis project Ga0137409, IMG submission 122059) | Vadose zone soil fungal communities from Angelo Coast Range Reserve, California, USA - CZODoug1_16fungal (Hybrid Assembly) | ecosystem: Environmental > Terrestrial > Soil > Vadose zone...
GTCCTGTACACCTTTTTCTCTGGTGAGTGGCGGGAACTCGTTCCAACGCGGCGTTCGTTTAGGGAAGCAATCGAGGTGACGTTGCACGATCTGCGGTTAAGCAAGCACCATCCACCGCATCGGAAATTCAATGGAGCACAACAGGTGGCCTACATAGGTGTCATTCTCATGGGGGCGGGTTCGTTGCTCACTGGCCTTGCTATCTACAAACCAACTCAGCTGCATGTGCTTACGACTTTGCTCGGCGGCTACGAAATGGCACGGTGGTTCCATTTTTGGCTGACGATGGCCTATGTTGGCTTTTTCTTAGTACACGTTGCGCAGGTTATCCGCGCGGGCTGGAACAACTTGCGCGCGATGATCATCGGGTATCAGATTTTACCTGGCGAGCTGGGGAAGGACGACAAGGTTCCCAATGAACAAAACATCTCCGCGAGTTGAGCGCGAAACGCTTGCGGGGCTCCAGCGCCGCTCGCGCCGTGGCTTCCTAACCGCCGCTCTCGCCGCGGTGGCGGGCGGCGGCATTTGGAAATTGTTGAGTGATCAGCCCGGAGTTGACGGAATCGCTTCGCCCTTCCGCAAGGCGATGGAACTCAACGCCGGAATTGCTCGCCGAATCTTTCGCGAACGAGCGCTGGCGCCCGAATTCGAAAGATCGAAAGCGGTGAGTTCCTTCCGTCGTAACGGCGATATCGGACTCTCCGAGATTCGGCCCGAGGACTGGCGCCTGCAACTCGTCGGCGTCTTGAACCCTGCGTCCTACGCACAGTACAGCAGAGACGTGTCCTCTTGGACCTACGGAATGAATCCCTCGGACAAAGAAGCTCCTAAACCAGATGTCAATCTGCCTCCGAAGAAACCTACCATGCACGAGTACGATGCCAAGGGCCCTGCTGTAAGGATGAAGCCGATGGAGATGCCCGAACACACGCATGCGGATGTTCCCGGGTTGCTACTCACCATGGCGGATGTGCAGAACCTCTCGCATGTAGAGATGGTCACGGAGTTCAAGTGTATTGAAGGTTGGAGCGAAGTAGTTTACTGGGGTGGCGCACGCCTGCACGACTTCCTCGCAGCCTACCCGCCACCCAACGGGGACCGCAATCAGTCTGATTCCAAGGAGCTGTCGAGTGGCATTCCGAAGTACGTCGGCTTCGAGACGCCTGACGGCCAGTATTACGTCGGCATCGAGCGCGAAGTCGCACTACACCCGCAAACCCTGCTCGCCTACGAGCTGAACGGCCAGCCTCTGACACCGGACCATGGCGCCCCTCTGCGTCTGGTCACCCCACTCAAGTACGGTATCAAGCAGCTCAAACAGATTGGCCGAATCGTCTACACCGACGGGCGCCCGCATGACTATTGGCACGAGCAGGGATACGACTACTACGCCGGTTTATGAAATGGAGCAATGGAATTGAGTACCGAACACCAACAAAAGCGAAGACCATCGGACTCCAACATGGACTACATGACACATAAAGATAGCGGTCAAGAGTCCGACCCACAGGCTGGTCACAAGATGTCAGACATCCAAGCGACCCACGACCGTCACGGCGGACACTCCGTGGCGATGTTTCGCGACAAATTTTGGCTGAGTTTCGCCCTCACGATCCCCGTCGTATTTTGGTCAACCGACGTTCAACACTGGCTGGGGTACACAGCACCCCCGTTCGCCGGCTCAAAGTTTATTCCACCCATTCTTGGGACAGTCGTCTTCCTTTATGGCGGTCTCGTCTTCATCCGCGGGGCATGGGGCGAACTTGCCGACCACAAGCCGGGCATGATGACGCTCATCAGCCTCGGGATCACAGCTGCATTTGGAACCTCGCTCGCTGGGACATTCGGCCTATTCGACCTTGACGTGTGGTGGGAACTCACATCACTGATCACGATCATGCTCCTCGGTCACTGGCTCGAAATGCGAGCCATTTCTCAGGCCCGCGGCGCCCTCAATGCGCTCGCCGCCCTTCTTCCGGACACCGCTGAACGCGTCAAGGGCGCAGACACTCAATCTGTCCCACTCTCAGAGTTGCACGTTGAAGACACCGTTCTTGTGCGGCCCGGAGCCCGCGTTCCGGCAGATGGTACGGTCGTTGAAGGCGCTGCTGACGTGGACGAGTCCATGATCACCGGCGAGTCCAAAACGGTGCCGAAGAGGCTAGGTTCTACAGTGATTGCGGGAACAGTTGCCAGCCGCGGAAGTCTTCGCGTTAGGATTACCGCAGTCGGGGACCAGACCGCTCTCTTCGGAATCATGCGGCTCGTCGCCACCGCCCAGACTTCTGGCTCTCGCGCGCAGGCTCTTGCCGACCGTGCAGCCGCGCTCCTTTTTTACGTGGCAGTCGTCTCTGGCGCGATTACTTTCGCCTACTGGTGGTTTTCAGGCGACAAAGAACACGCACTAATTCGAACGGCAACAGTCCTCATCATTGCTTGCCCGCATGCCCTGGGCCTGGCGATTCCGCTCGTAATCGCGATTTCAACATCGCTCGGCGCCCAAAACGGGCTTCTTGTTAAGGACCGACTCGCGCTCGAACGCGCGCGCAATCTGGACATCGTCATCTTCGATAAGACCGGAACCCTAACACGCGGTTCTCCAGCGATTTCGGACGTGGTGGCTGCACCGGGCAGTACCGAAGACGATTTGATTGCACGTGCTGCCGCCGTGGAGTCCACCTCCGAACATCCGCTCGCTAAAGCAATCGTCGCCGAAGCCAAGCGGCGAAATGCGGAAGGATTGGCAGCGACGAATTTCGAGGCCCTGCCGGGTCGCGGAGCAAAGGCAGTCGTGGAAGGCCAGAGTGTTGTCATCGGCGGACCACGCATGTTGACCGAGGCCAACACGACGTTACCGCCAGAGATTGAAGAACCGGCAACCGCATGGGCATCCGATGGGAAGACGGTTCTCTATGCCGTTGAGGAAGGCCGAGTGCTCGGTGCTTTCGCCGTTGAAGATGAGATTCGGCCCGAATCTAGGGAAGCTGTCACCGAACTTCATCGGCTTCGTATCCGGGTCGCCATGATCACCGGAGATTCGAAGACGGTTGCCAATTCGGTCGCCCGGCGTATCGGAATCGATGAGGTCGCAGCGGAGGTTCTACCTGCTGACAAGGCTGCGGCGGTAAAGCGCTTTCAGGCCGGCGGCAAGAAGGTCGCAATGGTCGGCGATGGCGTGAACGACGCACCAGCGCTGGCGACTGCGGATGTGGAATCGCCATTGGGTCGGGAACTGATGTGGCGGTTGAGTCCGCGGGAATCGTGCTCGTGCGCAGTGACCCCCGCGACGTGGTCGGAGCCATTGAATTATCTCGCAAGGCTTACAGAAAAATGATCCAAAATCTCGTTTGGGCAACCGCTTATAACCTGGTCGCTATCCCTGCCGCCGCAGGTCTGTTCGTCCGTTGGGGAGTTGAACTCCCCATGAGTGTCGGTGCGGTTGCGATGAACTCGTCCACCATCATCGTAGCCGTAAACGCTCAGTTACTTCGCAGACTGAAATTGCAGCGCGAAGCCCTCTAAGCGGAAGATCTCGTCCAACCTGGGGCCCTCACTACATATGAGGTGGCATGATTCCTCCACAACGAAAATCAATCCCAAAGTACAATCAGAAACAACGAGCGGGCGTAGTTCAGTGGTAGAACAGACGCTTCCCAAGCTTCGGACACAGGTTGGCTCTCGATCGCGGGCTCTGAATCGACAGTGCTGTGACCCATGAGGGGTGCGACGGACAATGGCTGAATAAGCCTCACTTCCGACTAGCTCTGACGTAGCCTTGCGCTTCTTTTTGCCAATGGCGCAAAGAGGGATAAGGAGGCGCACTATTGCCTAGCCTAGATTTGCAGCAGAGCGCAGCGTAATCTACTATGCGTACGTGAAGAGGGTGAATACGCACTTGGCGAAGAACAAATTTGAGCCAACCCTCCTTTTTCGCATGCGATAGAACATAATCCTTGCCCCAGTTGAACAAGCGTCGCCAACTTCTCGATTTGTCTTCGTAAGCGGCTGAAATCTCTTTGCTCGCAAATTCCAGCAAGCCTGGACATTCTTGCCCCAATTCCAGGGCGATGTGGGCCGGCAGTTGGATCGGTGGCGCCTGAAAGAGTGGGCGCAACCAATAAAGGACTGCCTCGAAGGCCATGAATTTCCCAACAGCCTTCGCTACTACTGCGCAGCTGGCATCACCATCGAGTTTCCAGCTCAAGGCTAAACGCCTCCACTCCTCAAAACGGGGAACTGACGCTCGTCGTCGTTTCTTCCATTCGCTTTCGCAATGCTCCCAATACCCCCAATATCCTTGGGCGCGGATGTCTCGGAATCCATAGAATACGAGCGCATCAAGCCACCCCTCGTCTTTTGCAAAGCGGAAAGTTTGATTCTGAATCCATGGAAGCACCTGGAGACCCAGCAGTTCCGGCTTCCTTGAGCGAGCTGTTTCTTCCACAAAGCCTGGACAACGTTTTCGCAGAATTGCCTTGAGCCAGGAAGGAGCACTGCCTTCCAATTCAGCAACGGCGCGGACCCAAAGTGCGAAGGCCTGCCAGCGGATGTATTCCTCGTACGCCTTGTGGAAGCGATCCCAGGGAACCCGCATCAGTTGCCGGTGGGCTCGGCGACTGGCAATGTGCCCGATCCTTCTTTCGAGCTTAGAAAACGTCGCTGTCTTCATTTGACAACTTGTACGTTAAACCAGCCAACTTTGGAAATCGCGTAACGAACCGCGTGAGCTTCCCGAGGCTACAGAGAATCGATCATAGGTTCAAGTGGGTCACAGAGAGCGCGTCGTGGCGAAACTCGCAAATCGAGGACTCATCTGGACCAATGCACGCCCGCTTCTGCAGTCTACAAAGACTGGCACAAGAACAGAGTCGCATTGTATATCGCGTGCATCAGAGTCGATGCCGTGGTAGACCCCGATCTGACTCGGATCCACCCAAACGCAGGATATCCATGAAGTGTGTCATCTGCGGTCAACCGATCGAAGAAGGACGCAAGCAAGGTCAGCAGCCCCGGCTGGCGGAATATTGCTTGAAGTGCCGGGCGGAGCGGCGACGCCGAGCAAGAGTAAAGTACACCTGGCTGCCGGAGCACGACGCCTATCTCAAAGCACATTATTTCGGAGGGCTGAATCGTCGCTTTCAAGTCCTCACCCGCGTGGTGCGCATGACCGGATTGCCGCGCTGGTACATCAAGCGGCAGGCCTCACGGTTGGGCCTGACAATGAAGATGGACCGGCGGTCTTGGACGCAGGCGGAGTTGGATCATCTAGAGAACCTGGTGGGCCGCGTGTCATCAGCAACAATCGCAAAACGATTGCATCGCCCCGAGAGCTCAATCGTGAATAAGCTCAAGCGTCTGGGTACCTCTCGACGCGTTCGAGACGGCTACACAATGCGCGAGCTTGAACTGTGCCTGGGGGAGGACCACCACAAGATTGCCGGGTGGATCCAGAACGGCTGGCTGCAGGATCGCCTGCAGGGCACACACCGGCACAATGGGAATGGCAACGATATCCATCGCATCCGTGAACAGGACATCCTCGACTTCATCAGGAACCATCCGCAGGAAATCAACCTCGGCAAAGTGGACCAGACGTGGTTCTTAGATCTTGTGCTGCTGAAAGGAAGGGAAGTGCGTGAAGTGACGTTCCCTCGGAGCACGCATGCTGGAGAGGACGACGGTACAGGAAGTCAATTGGAGAGGAGTTAGCGCCGCCTTTCAAGAAATCGCCGACCCTTGCCGGGCTCGCACTCAACTGGAACTCCGGAATATGATGATTGCGTGACGACCGTGCGGAAGATTGTTCACGTCGACATGGACGCGTTTTATGCGTCTGTGGAGCAGCGGGACGATCCTCAGCTCCGTGGCAAACCCGTTGTTGTTGCCTGGCGAGGGAATCGGTCCGTGGTCTGCGCTGCCTCGTATGAAGCGCGAAAGTTCGGAGTGCGCTCTGCTATGCCCGCTGTACGAGCCGAACGTCTGTGCCCTAACGCTGTGTTCCTGCCCCCGGACTTCCCGCGCTATCGAGCGGTCTCCCGTCAGGCCCGCGAAATCTTCCAACGCCACACGAACTTGATCGAGCCGCTGTCCCTCGACGAAGCGTATCTCGACGTTTCGGAGAACAAGACTGGCTTGCCTACCGCGACACAAGTGGCACGCACGATTCGCGAACAGATCTGCTCAGAACTCAGTTTGACGGCATCGGCAGGCGTAGCACCGAACAAATTCCTGGCGAAGATTGCTTCGGACTGGAAGAAACCGGACGGGCTCTTTGTCATACAACCGGAAGAAGTAGATTCCTTTTTATTGCCGCTGCCCGTGAATCGTCTACCCGGAGTAGGCAAAGTCACGGAAGAAAAACTGAAGCACCTTGAGGTACACACGATCGCCGACCTGCGGCAGATGGATTTGCCGACACTCGAAGGCCGCTTCGGCCGCTACGGCGTGCGTCTCTACGAGTTGGCCCGGGGAATCGACAACAGCGAGGTAGTTCCTGACAGGCCAACACAATCCATATCCGCGGAGGACACTTTTGAACAGGATGTCTTGCTGACCGAGATGGAGCCGATGGTCCGAAAACTTGCGGAGCACACATGGACCGCCTCGCGCAAGGAATCACGAATCGCGCGCACCGTTGTACTGAAACTGAAAACCAGCGAATTCAAGATTCTCACTCGCAGCCACACGCCAGGTTCTCCCCCTTCTTCTTGCGAGGAGCTGACAAATATCGCCCTGTCATTGCGGGAACGTGTCGGCCTCAGCCCGCAGCAGCGGTTTCGCCTGGTTGGCGTCGGCCTGAGCAATTTCTGCGACCCTGAGGATGCGTCCGCTCAGCCGGCTCTTTTTACGTAACAACAAACCGATGTGGGCCAGTTTCCGGTTAGACCTCATGCGCCTTTGGCGCGCCACCAAGCGGAAGTAATGGTTGGAGAACCCACACGGAAGTCAAGGTGTGCAGAAGCTATTTTGCTATCCTAATTAGTTGGAACACGACCGTAAGCCCGCATAAATGCTTGTATCGCAGAGTTGAGATGCTTCTGAAGTGCGCTTTTCGGCAGGGAAGACCGATCGAATCCGAATACAAACCAACGTATAGGACCACCCGTAACCAGGCTGATGAAGTGCTGGGCCATCTGGCGGGTATCTTCATTCAATAGACGCCCCTTCTCGACTTGCTTCATTAAGTACGCAGCCAGTGCTCCCTCGCCGCGCTTCGGTCCAAGTTCGTAAAAACGTTTCCCCAATTCAGGAAATTTGGCCGATTCCATGCTGACCACCCGAACCAAGGCGATCTGTTCCTTTGAGAGTGCGAACCTAATCAGGGCCGAGCCGAAATTGCGAAGAGTCTCTTCGGTTGGAGGCTCATCGGGGAGTGAGGCGGCAACATGGTGGAAGATGCCGCTCACTCTACGCTCGATCACTGCGAGAAACAATTGCTCCTTCGTTGGAAATCGAGAGTAAAACGTGGTCTTCGACGAATTGGCCCGCCGAGCGATTTCGTTGGTGCTCGCCGCCGAAAAGCCCTCGGAGATGAAAACCTCCGCAGCTACATCGAGCAGCTCCGTCAAGCGTTCTTCATGGAGCCTGGCTCGGACGGGCCGTGGTTTGCGCTTGCGCTGCGCTGTTTTCACGAGAGTAGTCCCCAAAGCTAAAGTAGCGCTTTCCATTCTAACTTTCATTTCTTGCGTAACCACCTGTTGGCCGCCAGCATCTCATGGATACAGATACCGTACCATACGGTACTGTTAAAGGGAAGGATGACCATTGCGGATGGCCTTTTCTTGGTGTCTATTTGGTGTCTATTTTCGGAGAGCACCAGGCAGACTTACCGGTACGCGACAGACGCAATGGAAAGCGCGCTAAGGCCTGTGTCTTCAGCATGGTATGGGGATTCCCTGCGTTTTCAAAGGGATGAGCCGGAGGGCCGGAGGAGAATCCCCCCCTCTCCGCCAGATTTCCCCTAACTGCTTCTAGCGTCAAGGTCTTACGCGCACTCGTGTCCCCCATTATTACTTCCAATTCGGGTGAGTCGAACCCCCAATTGGGGAACAGTTTGGGGAACAACTAGGGAACACTTCGACTCCAATCGTTTCATCGCTTCTTCCGCATCCCGCGTGACCATCTTCACGTAAATGTTGATCGTGGTGGTCACATTGGCGTGACGCAGAATCTGCTGAATGACCTTATCGGAGACGCCGAGACGGTGAAGATTCGTAGCCAGTCCACGCCGAAACGCGTGCCAGCCATACCAGAGAATCTCCTCCGCTTCGAGTGCGGGCCGAATCACTTCTCTCGCGAGGACATCGAAGTTGAGCGGATTCCCCAGGGGATTTCGAAAAATAAATCCCTGTGAAGGATTTCCCGACAAAATTCGGTGCCTTTCGAGAAAAAGTTTCAACTGCGCGATCACCGGAATGGTTCCCTTGCTCTTCTCTCTTTTTGGTTCACCGACTTGGCTCCGCCATACGGACTGCTTTATTTCGATGGCGTAGCCGTCGTAACCCTCCCAAACGAATCCACGGATTTCACCCTTGCGGGCACCCGTGAAATGAATCCGTCCGTCGCAGGATGTCACAGGGTTTGCTCCGGGTTACAATCCCCAGACGATGGCTGAGAAAGAAAGCATCTCGGGCTCTGAGCGCGGACGCCTCAAAGTTTTTCTTGGGTACGCATCGGGCGTGGGCAAGTCCTTCCGCATGTTCGACGAGGGAAGGCGGCGCAGGCAGCGGGGCCAGGATGTGGTCGTCGGTGCTCTGCAGCCTAAAGTTCCCGCGGAGCTCCAGCCACTTCTGAGTGCTCTGGAGGTGATTCCTACCCTGAACATCAAAGGCGTTCCCGTCATCGATGTCGATGCGGTACTGCGGCGGCGGCCGCAGATCTGCCTGATCGACGGGCTAGCCTACGACAACCCGCCGGGCAGCCGCAACTCGCATCGGTGGCAAGATGTCGAAGAACTGTTGTCGGCCGGAATCACGATCGTAGCTTCGGTAAATCTTCAGAATGTCGAGGATCAACGTGAAGCGGCGGAGAAGCTTACCGGCAAGCGAGTGACGCAGACGATTCCACGGGAGTTTCTGAACACCGCAGATGAGATCGAGATTATAGACGCACCGACGCACACGGCGACGGAGAGACATTCCGCGCTGCGAGAGATGGCCCTGGTTCTTTCGGCCGATGTCATTGACGCTGGTTTACAGCGCTATCTGCACTCGCATGGTATCGAGCAGGCTTGGGGAACACACGAGCGGTTCCTGATCTGCCTCACACCGCGGGCGAACTTCGATCGGATGGTGGCCACCGCACGGCGAAATGCCGCCCGCTTCCACTGCGAGGTGCTGGCCGTGTATGTGCGAGGGCCGAAGCTGTCCGATGCGGACCGGAAATTATTGGAGCAGGGATTGGCGAAAGCACGTGAGAGCGGCTCGCAAGTGGAAGTGCTCGAAGGCGAAGACCCGGTGGCGACCATCGTGCGCTATGCACGTTCCCACGGGATTACGCAGATCTTTGTTGGACACAGCGCGAGGAAGGATCTGGGAGCGCGGATGTTCGGGAGCCCGGTGAGTCGGTTGGTCCGGGCGGCGCGAGGCATCGACGTTCGGGTTTTTCCGCACTAGATCGTGAGCAGGAATCATGAGTCACCAAAAACGCAGAGGCCACCTGAAGATTTACCTGGGATATGCCGCCGGCGTGGGTAAAACCTACCGGATGCTCGAGGACGCACGCGAGCTCAAAGCGCGCGGCGTGGACGTGGTTCTCGCCTTTCTGGAGCCGCAGGGCCGCAGCGATTTAAACGAGCGAGCGAAAGAGTTTGAGACTTTGCCACTGCTGCGCGTCGCGTGCCGAGGCAGCTATACGGAAGAGATCGATGTCAGCGGAATTCTCCAGCGTTCTCCCAAGGTGTGCATCGTGGATGATCTGGCACATACCAACGCGCCAGGCTCGGAGCGGCAGAGACGCTGGCAGGACGTGCAGGTCTTGCTCGACGGCGGCGTGGACGTTCTTACCACGATGAATGTGCAGGATCTGGCGAGCCTCAGCGACCAAATCTTGCAGATCACCGGCTTGCGTGTCCGCGAGACTGTGCCGGATTGGATCTTTCAGCTGGCCGATGAGGTGGTGATGGTGGACGTCACGCCACGAGCGCTACTTCATCGGCTGGAGCGTGGAGCGATCTATCCTCGCGAAAAGGCAAAGGTGGAGTCCGAACGACTTTTTCAAGAGCCCACTCTAGTGGCGCTGCGGGAGCTTGCGATCCGGCAGACGGCGCAGGCGCTGGAAGCCCGAGCGATAGCCAAAAAGCAGCAGGCCGAAGGGCAGTCGGACAAAATCCTGGTGAACGTCACCGCGGAAGCATCGACCGCCATGCTGTTGCGGCGTGCGCGCCGCGTGGCGGACTACCTTCATGCCGCGTGCGTGGCGGTGTTTGTTTACCCTGAGCGCGAATTGTCGAATTTGCCAGCGCCGGAGCGACAGGTCATCGAGCGTCACCTTCACTTCGCAAAAAATCTCCGGATCGACACAGCGATGGTTCCCGGCAAGAACCGTGCGGACGCGCTTGTGGATTACGCGCACAAAAACGGAGTAACTCACATATTCATCGGCCCTACCATGGGACCGCCGAGACGGTGGTTCCGCGGATTCGACTTCACCGACCAGGTGCTCCATCAGGCTCGCGACCTCGAAGTGACCGTTGTGGCCGAACGCAGCCGTGAAGGCGGCAGGCCTTCGCTGTACCCGGAGGACGAAGCCGCAGGGTTGATGCATACCGGGTTCGTCGCCATGTCTCCGGACATCACCGTGGAGAATGCGATCAGCCAGCTTCGCCAGCACGCGGGACATGTCGAAATGATCTACTACGCCTATGTCCTGGACGATGCGCAACGTCTCCTAGGTGTGGTTTCCTTCCGGGAACTGCTGGCCGCCGACCGATCGAAAAAGGTTCGCGAGGTAATGCGCACGGACTACGTTTTCGTATCTGAAGACGAGGACAAGGAAGCGGTCGCGCAGCGTTTGGCGAAGCACCGGTTGCTGGCCATCCCGGTCCTGGACGCCGACCGACACATGATGGGAATTGTGAGCAGCGCGGATCTCGCTGGCGTTGCCCAGCAAGAGGCCAGCGAAGACATTTTGAAGATCGGCGGTATGGAAGCGCTGGAAGGGCCGTACATGGAGGTGACCTTTGCGCAGATGGTGCGAAAGCGCGCGGGCTGGCTCGCCATTCTGTTCCTTGGCGAGATGTTGACGGCGACGGCGATGGGCTATTTTTCGGACGAAATCTCCCGTGCTGTGGTGCTGGCCTTGTTCATTCCTCTGATCATCAGCAGCGGAGGAAACTCAGGATCGCAAGCGACAACGCTGGTGATTCGTGCGATGGCCCTCGGAGAAATTCGGCTGCGCGATTGGTGGAGAGTCATCCGGCGAGAGCTGATGGCGGGCGTCGCGCTCGGGGCCATTCTCGGTGCTATCGGTGTCACGAGAATTCTTCTTTGGCACACGGTGCGGGGCACCTACGGCGAGCACTATCTGGTGATCGCTCTCACCATCGGCTGTAGCCTGGTCGGTGTCGTCATGTTCGGCACACTCGCGGGCTCCATGTTGCCGTTCATCTTGCGCAGTTGCGGGCTGGATCCGGCGAGCGCGTCCGCCCCGTTCGTTGCCACGCTCGTTGACGTTACAGGTCTAATTATCTACTTCAGTGTGGCAAGCATCATTTTGCGCGGAATCTTGCTCTAGCGAAACGACGGGTCCTCCAACATATGATTGGTTGACTGGCAACTCAGTTCCGGCTGCGGTCGGCGACGACCGTGACTTGAAGGTCTTGTGCCAAGCGAACGATGTCCTCGGTGAAGTTCCTGCGACGGAGCCGTTCCAGAAGACTGACTTCCGCGTGCGTTACGAAGATTTGTGTGACTTGATTGCGGCGAGCGAAGTCCACCACGGTCTTGGCGATATCGCTACCGCCAAGGATCCGCGTCTCGATCTGGAGACTCCGCGCGAAGCGAAGGTGCTTTTCTACGGCCTGTCGTTCCTCGGCTGGTAATTGCGAGAGTTCGGGAGTCGCGTGGACGAAGAGCGCCGTGCAATCGGCGCGGAGGTAGTCGGCTACGCGGCGTCCTCGACGGATGAGCATGGCGGTCGAAGGATCGGCCGTTATATGAATGAGAATACGTTCTTTCGGCTGGTCATCCGTTGCTCCACTGGGGCGCGCCTCGGAAATGCGCGGGACCTGGAACGCGCGTGTCTCATCGTACGCGGATTGCCGGAGATCGACTTCATGAGCCGCTTGGCGAAGCGTCAACTCGCGGAGCGCGCCTAAATTGGAGCCCTTAAAAAATCCGGTGAGCGCCTTCTCCACCAGTTCTGGCTTGTAAACCGCTCCGCGCTTTAGGCGATTGAGCAACGCATCCGGTGTGACATCGACCGCTACAATTTCTGCGGCCTGCCGGACGATCCCGTCCGGCACCGTTTCGCGCACCTGGATGCCGGTGATCTGCCATATCTGGTCATTGAGACTTTCGATGTGTTGGACATTCATCGTGGTCCACACTTCAATGCCAGCGTCCAGCAGGACTTGCACGTCTTCCCAACGCTTGGTGCGACCCGAGCCGGGGATGTTGGTATGGGCCAGTTCATCGACCAAGGCGATGGTTGGCCTGCGACGCAACACGGCCTCCGTGTCCATCTCCTCAAATGTTTTGGCGCGATATTCGATCTTGCGATGCGGCACAATTTCCAGCCCCTGAGCCTGTCCGATGGTGTCGGGGCGCGCGTGCGGCTCAAAGTAGGCGACGGCGACATCGACTCCGCGTTGCGCGGCAGCGTGGCCATCCGCGAGCATCTGGAAAGTTTTTCCCACGCCCGCCGCATACCCGAGATAGACCTTCAGGCTACCGCGTGGGGTGTCCACAGACGAGGGCATGGCGGAACTAGTGAGGGAAGACTCGGACGTCGATACCTTCGGCCGCGCGAATGAGGCGGAGCACCGGATCGCCGAAGAGGCGGTCCCGCCAGCTGTTGTGCGCGCTGTGCCCGATGAAAATCTGCGTGATGCGATTCTCACGCGCAAAATCGACGATTGCGGATATGGGGTCGTCGCTTTCGAGCACCTCCGTGGCGGCTCCTGCCTTTTTCGCGGCGTCGAAATATTTTCGAATCGTGGCCCTCTCTCTTTTCGACCGGCCGGGCTCGCACACATACACCGCGTACAGGTCGCCCTGAAAACGCTCTTTGTTGCGTTTCCCGCTTTCGATCATGGCCAGTGCGTTGGAATGAGGCGTCATGCAGACGAGAAAACGCTCGTGGGCCCCAAAGACAGGCTCGATGCCGTGCGCATGAACATAGGACTCCAGTTGCGCATCGACGACTTCGGCAGTCAGCAGCAAGGCAAGTTCGCGAAGTTCGGAGAGCTTACGCTCCTGGGAATTGCTGAT
>Ga0137409_10005316_pt1 | contig 13430 bp, 11 predicted proteins | sample CZODoug1_16funga_FD_122059 | JGI IMG/M metagenome (GOLD analysis project Ga0137409, IMG submission 122059) | Vadose zone soil fungal communities from Angelo Coast Range Reserve, California, USA - CZODoug1_16fungal (Hybrid Assembly) | ecosystem: Environmental > Terrestrial > Soil > Vadose zone...
CTCTGTACGCCCGCCAGCCGATCGCCCACGCCGCACGCTCCGCATACCGGCCAGACGGAAACCTCGTGTACATCTCGCGATAGGTCTCGTCGGCCATCGCGTCATCGTCCTGCTGCAGGTAGGTGTTCGCCACGCTATTGAGCGCCTCTTCGGCCCAGCTTCCGGTCGGAAACTGATCGAGCAACTGGCGCATCAGCGTGAAGGACTGCTCACGGTTGCCAAGTCCGCGAACGGCGAGCGCGTAGTAGTACAAGGCTTCGGCCTGGCGCGGGGCTTTGTCGCTGTAGAGGCGCAACACGTCCCGTGCCGCGGTGAGCCGCTTGAGGTAATAGTCGCACTCGGCGACACGGAGGTTGATGAGGTCGCGGTCGTCGCCAGCGGCCGAGAGGCGAGCGGTCGCGAACGCTTGACGCGCTTCCGCATACAGCCGAGCCGCAAACAGCTGGTCGGCTCGGCCAAGCTCGCGCCTGATGCGATCGGCGCGCGCGATCCTCTGGGGCGACTATCAGGCCCTCATCGACCCGTTGAACTTTTACAAAAGCCGGCCAATGGCCGAAATGGGCTTATCGACAGAAAACGAAGCGACCGTCAGGGTCGTTAAACTAAGTCGAATGCTTGACCACGACATGTATCGACGCATCCGCCTCAATTTCTTCCGCGTGCACTGCCAGTTCGTGAGTGGAAATGATAGGCGAACATCGTACGATTACTTTATGCTCACATGCGGACCTATTTCAGCGAAATCCCAGACGCTCGCCCCGGATGGCGCCGTGTCGATGATCGCTGACAACGGAGGACTGATTGCGAGCGAGCCGCTGTCAGAAAGCGAACTGCTGGGAAGTCCCGGCGCGGCGGCCTAATTCAAATGACGCCCACTATTTCAAAAGTCATTTTCGTTGCCTTGGTGATCGGCTGGTACCTCATACGTTATAAGTACGCGCGGCGTTCTCGCCGCGAAAGGATTGTATGGAGCGCTCGCGGCCCCCCGGAAACTGCGCTACTGCTCATATCTCTCGCAGGGCTTGGACTTGTGCCGCTCGTCTACGTAGCGACAGCGATACCTCGTTTCGCAACTTACAGCTTTCATCCCTTGTTCGCTTGGCTGGGACTTTTCTTTGCGATTGCGGCTTTGGGTATGTTTCACCTGACGCACCGCGCGCTCGGACGGAATTGGTCGATCAGTCTCGATGTGCGGGAGAATCATAAACTCGTGACGGAAGGGATTTACCGGAGAGTTCGACACCCGATGTATTCGGCATTTTGGCTGTGGGCTATCGCCCAGGCGTTGCTGCTGCCTAATTGGATTGCCGGCTTTGCGGGCCTGGCCGGTTTCGCGGTTTTGTACTTTGGCCGCGTCGCAAGAGAAGAGCGAATGATGTTAGAGACCTTTGGCGACCGCTATCGCGCGTATATGGCGAGGACTGGCCGGGTCTTCCCGTCGGTACTCTGAAGTAGGTTCTGACAGATATTGGATCTTTGGGACCACGAAGCGACCGGGATCCAAACGCCTCAAATTCCGTGCCATTTTCGCAACATTTGACAAAAAAGCGGCTGTCGGGACCGCCAATTCCTCATTCTATTTGTTGCTGCCGTGGCGAGCGCCAGGTTATCTGACGATTGGTGAATTCCAAGCTACCCCTATTCACAGTGGGAGATCTTGATGTTGAAGTTCGTGATCCTCGGCGTCGCCTCTCTAGCCTTCGTGGGCACAGCAGTTGCTGCCGACCTCCCACGGCCTCAGCCGCAGCCGGTGGCTGCGCCGGTCGGTAAATATCCCTTGGGCAAATATCCCGTCGGCAAGAGCCCGGTAGGCAAATATCCGGTTGCGGCCCCGGTAGTGACCAAAGGTTGATCTAATATCTATTCGTGCGCCGGCGGCGTTCGTTTGGGTTGGATGGACTAATTGTGGCATCCGGTCTTTGATCCACGAGGATTCGAAGATGCTAGGAGTGACTCGGAAATATCCAAGTCTGCAGCGTCTTGCTGTGGTAACGGTGCTTGCGGCCTCCGTGAGCTTGGGGGCCGGGAGCAGTCGCGCACAGCAACTCACGGCGCGCTCCGATCATCAGCAACAGGACGTTTTCCCTAAATCGGTGGCGAAGCATGCTGAGAGGAAGCATGCTGAGAGCATGGCTGCTGTTACGCCCAGTGCCCCGCCGGCCAGATCAGATGTAAAGCCAATTCAAAGAGCTACGGCCAGAGGTCCCTATTACGTTGATTTTCGGGCCCGCACGGCAGCAACCTACGGTCATGCATTCATCTGGTACGGAAAGACAAGCGAAAAAGAGGTCGAGGTCGCGGGTTTGGCTCCGGCTGGCGACACGCTGCCGTATATCTTGGGACACATCATATTTGTTCCCTCTGAAACAGGGGCTAGCTATGGCGATCTTGACGAGCAATATTTGACGGCGAGCTATCGTGTCTATTTGAATGAGGCTGACGCCAAGAAGGTCTTTGCTTATATCAAACACCTTCAGGAGACTTCGCCGGTCTGGAATGCGGCAACCACCAACTGCACTGCTTTTCTCGGCCGCATAGCAACTTTTATGGGCCTGAACGCTCCGTTTCATCTGTTAAAGCCTGAGGAATACGTAAACCAGCTCAGAGAGCTGAACGGTGGACGAAAAACGGCGCAGCTTGAACCCGATCGAGGCTAGACTCCTCAGTATTGAGTTCGTCCAGCTTTCCTGGCCGTCTGGATAGTGCGCGGTCTCAACGAGTTCAAGCGAGCGGCGTCCTTCGAGGAAGTGCGGCTCAATACGACCGGCATTCGCGTGCTGCCTCACCTGACTAATGAATAGGCTGGGAGATCGTGCGAATGTCCGCGGCGCGCGGCAGCAATGCAGCTCCACCTCGTCGGTGCTTAGGGGTATTCATGGCTAAGCTCATGTTAGGACCCGTTCCGAGGATGAGTCCCGCTTGGCGCAGTTGAGGAAGGTTCGCCAAAACGGATCGTGCGCTTCGGGAATGGCCGTAACGGCGCGATGCACAGTCTCTAGCGCTCGTACCTTGAGACGGAGGTCACCGATAGGCAATTCTTGATGCTGCGTCGAGGCCGAGCATCGACATCAATCGATCAATGCGCCTCGCGTACGCGGCAGGATGATAGACGCTCTCGAGATCTGTCTGTGGTCCACTAATATTTCGCACAATGGACGCGCCGGATCGAGATTTGTGCCATCGGTACACTGATCGCCGCCTGTGGTTGGCCGGCGATCATGATCGGGTGCAGCCGACCTTCGCGGCGCGTGAGCCGCGTGTTTGTCGAGCCGACAAAGCGCTCTTTCGGCTGCGCGAAAATAATGAACTGCGCCCTAGTTAGTCTCGCCCGCATTTGGGGGGCGATGGATCAGACCCTTGTTTTGAGCTAAGCCGTCTGAGCCGCCTGGAACGGCGCGGGCGGCGGCTCCATTGCGGCAAATCAAGTGCGTGTAAACTATTGCGCCGGTTCGGGGACACCAATGCGGGTCTATATCATTGTTGCCGGCCTAGTCCTTTCGATCATCGGAAGAGGAAGCGCCACGGTTGTCGATAAAGGAACCGACGCGCAGAGGTCTTGCGAGCTACTTGTTCAGAACTCGTTTCGCAATCAGGACGAAGCTCGGTCCGCCGGCGCCTGTGAGGGAATGATCGAGACTGCGATGCTCTTTTCACCAAATCTGCCAGCTGGCATACGTGCATGCCCCCCCACGCAAGGCAGCATTTTGCAGAGTGCCAAGGTCTTTCTGCGGTATATTGATAACAATCCGGATCGAGTGAATGAACCGGGGATCACCATCGCTATTGAAGCATTCAGAGATGCTTGGCCCTGCCATGGGGACGATGCCGAGTCGTCCATCGGGACTGGACCAAAAAAGCGCGCGCCGAAAAAATCAAAACAATAGAAAGCGTATCAAATGGCACAAAATGGGAAATTCTCAATGGCGCCTGCTCGGAGCTACCCGCCGATGTCCGAGTTGGGTCAATCGCCACTGAAATGCAATACCCGCGATGTGTCCGCTTTTACCCCCACCGCGACCGAACAGCGCATCAGGAGACGCCTCAAACGTGCCTAATACGCGGAGTAGTAGGCTTTATGCGAAAGATCGTCCGATAATCGCCGTCGAAGTGCGCGAACTGAACGCAGTTGCACACTTCCATCATCAGCACTCAACGCCTTTATCGACGAGCGAATCGAACCCTTGAGCGCCGACAAACTGCGTGGCATTGTGCCCCTCAACGCCCGGGCCGGAGCAGCATGACGATCCCCTGCCGCGTCCTAATGATCTATCCGAAGTTCGTTCCGAACTCGTTTTGGAACTATGCGGAAGCCTGCGAACTTGTCGGCGCGAAGTATCCGGCGGCGCCACTCGGCCTGATCACCGTCGCCGCCATGTTGCCGAAGCATTGGGACATCCGGCTCGTCAACCGTAACACCGAGCCTTTGACGGACGCGGACCTCGACTGGGCCGATCTCGTGATGATCGGCGGTATGCTCAACCAGCAGCCTGATTTCATCTACCTGATCGATCTCGCCCACCTGCACGGCAAGCCGGTATGTGTCGGTGGGCCTGACGTCTCCTCCAGCCCGCATCTTTACGCGGACGCGGACTTCCAGGTGATCGGCGAGGCCGAGCAAATCATGGTGCACTTTATCGCCGCCTGGGAAAGCGGCGAGCGCAAGGGCGTGTTCATCGCCGAGAAATTCAAGATCGACGTCACGCAAAGCCCGATGCCGCGTTACGATCTGATCAAGTTCGATCACTATCTCTTCATCGGCGTGCAATATTCGCGCGGCTGCCCGTTCACCTGCGAGTTCTGCGATATCATCGAGCTGTATGGTCGCGTGCCGCGCACCAAGACTAACGATCAGATTCTCGCCGAACTGCAAGCGCTCTACGATCACGGTTATCGCGGGCATGTCGATTTCGTCGACGACAATTTCATCGGCAACAAGAAGAACCTCCGCACGCTACTGCCGCGGCTCAAAGCCTGGCTGGAAGAGCGCGACTATCCGTTCGAGTTCTCGACCGAAGCCTCGATCAATATCGCCGATGACGACGAGCTGTTGCAGGCGATGAAGGACGCGAACTTCTTCGCGATTTTCGTCGGCATCGAGAGCCCGGATCCAGAGACGCTCGTGCAGATGAAGAAGAAGCAGAACACCAGGCGCAACATCGCCGAGTGCATCCATAAGATTTACGGCTACGGCATGTTCGTCACTGCCGGCTTCATCGTCGGGTTCGATACCGAGAAAGTCTCGATGGGACAGGCGATGATCGACTTCATCGAGGAGACGAACATTCCGGTCTGCATGGTTGGACTACTCTATGCGCTGCCTGGCACACAGCTGACGCGGCGGCTAGCCGAGGAAGGCCGCCTGCACAAAGGCCATGACCTCATGAAGGTCGAGCAGGCGGGCGACCAATGCACGCTCGGCTGCAATTTCGATACCAAGCGTCCGCTTCGTGACATCCTTGTGGATTACAAGGCCGTGCTCCGGCACGTGTTCAGCCCGACGGCATATGCCGGACGGCTGTCAAGGCTCGCTGTCAAGCTCGACCGCTCCGACCGCCGCCGCGACCTGCCGGATGGCGACATGCGCAAGAGGCTTGGCGGCATCGACAGCGTGCACAAGATCATGCGGGCCTTGCCGGAGGTTCGCGAGCCGTTCTGGAAGACCTTCGTCGAGGTTGCCAAGACCAATCCAGCCGCGCTGCGTTACATCGTGATGCTGATGGCGCTGTACATGCACCTCGGGCCGTTCTCGAAACGCGTGATCAGTGAGATTGACCGCCGCATTGCCGAACTTGACGGTATGCATCCGGTGAGGGCCACGGCGTCGTCTGCTCGTGCTCGTTCGTTAGACGCCACGGGCAATAATCACCTGAGTAACGAGCAAGTTTCGGCCGTGAACTCATAAAGATGCAGTTGAATAGACGGAAAGGTCCGCTATCGCTCCGATAATTGCCTAGCGGAATCGCCTGCGGACGGAGGGATCAACTCCTTGGGGGGTCGCACGGTCCCGTGGGGACTGTTCCACTGCTCTATCGGGTGATTCAGGCGGTCTCGCGACTGGCAAAAACGCCCACAACACGATCGTCGGTCGGTAGCGCCGTGAGAGTGGCACCCGCTATCCCACTGTCTCATATTCCCTCCCGGCGTTTCACTATCGCCCAGAGTGACTTACTGCTTTCCCGGGGCTGCGGGTTTCGAAGTTGGCCACGCTGAAAGAGGCCGGTGATTGATCGCTTCGCGGAATACCGGATCGTCCGCTTTCGCGGATGATGACATTGTGTGAATGTTAAGGCAGGCGTCGCGTTCGTTCCCGGATATCGCTTCGCTCATCGCCAGCGGCGGTGTAGCCACAGCCACTGATCGGGATATTCGCGGATCCAGCCCTCGATCACCGACGTGACCGCCTGCATCGTTCCCTGAATGTCGATTTGCCCGGCGGCGTCGCGGAGCGGCTTCACTTCTTCGGACAGTTCGCCACGAAAGCGGTGTCCGGGCAGGCGGACGATGCGTACGCCATGAACCGGGCACTCGATCTGCCGCAGCAGCCGGGCCAGCATCGGATTAGCTCTGGTCTTGCGGCCAAAGAAAGTAACCTCGACGCCGTTAGTCAGATACTGGTCGACCAGCATCCCGACGTGCTGACCGTTTTTTAGGGCCTCCGCAAGTTTTAGGGGCGCGTCACGGCCAGCCGGAATCAGCGTGCCCATTTTTACGGCGCGCATATCCTGGATGATGCGGTCGGCCGACGCGATGTTGGGCCGGCGATACAGAATCGCGGTGTCCAGCCCGTGCGCGACGGCAGCGAGCGCGGGAAGTTCCCAGTTGGCGAGATGGCTTGCAAAGATCAGCGCCGGTTTGCCGTCGAGCCGCAGCTGCGTGAACAATTCGTAGGAGCGCGTATCGATTTCGATCCGGCTATCCTCGGAGCGCGCGGGATCGTGCTCCCAGATATGATCGAGGTGCGCGAATTCGGCGCCGACGCGACCGAGATTGTCCCAGACGCCTGCGAGAATGGCCTCGATCTCTGCAGGCGATTTCTCCGGAAATGCGGCGGTCAGATTGGCGCGACCGATCTTTTGCTCCCGCATCAAGGGCCCGATCGAGCGGGCGATCCGACCGAACAGGTTGGCGGTCCTGATCGGATCGAAATAACGGGCGGTACGCAGCATTCCGATCGTCAACGCACCCACCGCGGCTTGGCCCAGCGGCTTGGTCGTGTCGCGAAGTCGGGCCTTGGCGCGAAGCAGCAGACATTGCATAAGAAACCAACGACGATCTTGCCGAACACTATTCGGCTTTCCATGCGCTTCAGCGTGCATCATTATACCAGCGCTGGCGATACGATCCAAGACACTAACGAGTTGCGCCGCTTTGCCCGATGGTTGCACTGAGTAATGAGGTCATCGAGCTTTTGAACGCGCGGCCGTCATTCAGCCCAGATAGCCATCGATGGTGAACGCTGCGTTAGTGACGAAACTCGCCCCTGTGCCCGCCACGTAGGCGATCAGGCTGGCAATTTCGATCCGCCCCGGCGCGAGCAACGGTCGCAGCACGGCGCGGATAATTCTCGTCCGGGTTCATGTCGGTTTCAGTCGGCTCAGGCTGCACCGTATGGACAGTAAGGCCGCGTGCCGACGCTTATTGCTCGGACCGACGATGTCATCGAATCGCGACGCATTTTGCGGCGCTGCATGAGTCCGATGTTGGCACATCGCGCCATTTCGCTGCTGTGCAGCAACTATGGCGCTTTCGGAGTGAAGCGGACATCGCCTCACGACGCGATCTCGTTTGGCCCGGCTTCGCTCGCGTCTTTCCCAACGATGTGTTCCGGAAAGACCGGCACGTAGTGCGATCTCCACGTCTCCTCGCTGTGTATTCGGCAATGGATCGTCCCGAATTCGCCGAGCGGCTTGCGAACGACCATCCGGACATAGACGACATCCCCTTCCCGGAGCGCGGCGATCTCCTGCTTGCTGAGCGCGTTCATGCCGGCGCCGTCTCTTTCTCTTTGCGGAAGTCCGCGCGCGCGATCAACGCGTGATAGATGCCCCAGGCGTGCTCCAGCTGATCGTCCGGTGAGATCGGGGCGCAAGATACGTAGCGTCTGCATGTAGGAGAGCTTGCGCTTATCGATGGGCTTTGGCTTCGGCTGCCCGGCCTCAACTGCAGCTTCAGCTTTCTGGGCTTTGTCCTTCTTCGGCCTATAGAATTTGATCTTTGGCGCGTTGGCGTCGAATTTCTTGCTCCGCTTCGATTGATAATTCTTGTCGTCGCGGAAGATCTCGAAGAAATATTGCAGCACCATCTTCAAGACTGGGAACGATGCCGGGTTGATGGGACTGCTTGTGACGCAGACTTGCTCGACAAGATCGCGTTGAGCCGCCGGCATGTAGTATTGAAGCACGCCGAAATCCTCTCGCGCCTCCCGCTCGCGCTCCTCGCGATCAATGTCGATGTAATCATCGGTCCGACGGCGCGTGATCTCGACTGGCTTTTCGGTGTCGGCAACGAACTGGCAGAAGAAGGATGAGCCGGCCGCCGATCGCGTGCGGCCGTGGAAGTGCTCGAAGGCCTGATAGATTTCGGCGATCCTGAAGCCCGCCGAGACCTCCATCGAGGTCAGTTCGTCATGCAGCGCCAAGCGCCCCAGCTCAGTACCGAGGCGAGGATCCAACCCGATCTTCTGACCGTTGGTCTTGATGCGTTGCCAGAGCGCTGGCGAGATCGGTTGTTTTGACGTGTCCGCCGGCTTCAGTTTCCCGCACTTGTATCGATCGCCGGACTTTGACGGCCGACCGCGCTTCGCGACCATGATGCAATTCCCCTGCCCACGGTCCTCATGTCCCACTTCCCCGATTGCCGATTTGCTTCACCAATGCGCGCGTGCGAGGCGCAAGATATTGTGGTCGCGCGCCCGATACACATCGTCGAAACGTTGCACGAATATCCCCTCGCCAACGCAGATAGTATGTATCGTTTCACGTGAAATTGCCACCGGAATCAAAGCATTAGCGCACTCGGCAACATTCCGGAATCGGAACGTTATGGGAGATGGACTCAGTAGCATGCCGCCAAATTTTGGATTGATGCGAGCTTGCCGAATGAACGAACCGTTCGACGATTGCGCGCGCGATATAGGAGCGAGCCTTCGGCTCGCAAGGAGAGTTTTTAATACCTTTGAGACATGCCAACGGCCCCTGAAACGGTCTGCTCGTGAAGGAAGACCGGAAGTCATCTGCACACCGTCAAAACGACGCGAATGACCCGGAACGGAAGTCGATGCGTAAGCTTCGATCGCGCTAAAACAGACTTAGGCGCCCCAGCCCGAAACGGAGCGCCGGCGCTTAAGCGTCGGCGCCCCCTCAGCAACTTTACTGAGCCGACAGACCCACCGTTCCTTGCACCCGCGTGACCGCCGGCGGGCTCCATTTGCCGGTGAGCGCCTCGGACTTCGGAGCGTACAGGCGCATCGTCAGATTGAATGGTCCCTTCGGCGCGGGAAGCCAGTTGACTTCCTTGTCCTTGCCGGGACTGTCGTTCTGGAAGTAAAGATCGAGCGAACCATCAGCATTGTTCTTGAACGGCATCCAGCTGCTGACGGCGAAGCGGTTCAGGGCGTTACCGACCTGGAATCCTTCCTGATCGTAAAGCGTGATCGACCAGAACGCATTGACCGGCGGGGCGGCGCCTTTCTCGAACGTAATGGTGTACTTGTGTGCACCATCCAGCGGCTTGCCGGATTCGTCGGCGAGATTGAGCGGATAAATGGCATCCTCGACCACATTCGCGCCAAGTCCTTGCTGCGCGAGGATGGCCCGCTTCAGGTAATAGTTGCCATATACGCCCACCGTGTCGGTGTTCATCGACCAGCCATTCGCTACCCGCGCCAGCGTCGGCAGCTTCCAGGCCATCAGCTTCTGCGCGTCCTGCGGCGCGGTCTCCAGCGCTTTCTGCACGGCCGGATCGAGCTTGGCGATGTCGAAGCTCTTGCCGGGCTCGATGCCGATTTTCTTCATCTGCGCGATGATCGGCTCATCGGTGACATGAGGCGGGTGAAGCTTGAGCAACTCTGCTGCATAGGCGAAATACACACCAGCCGACATGGTATCGACCTGGACCTTTGGCGGTGTCTTCATATCGATGCTGGGGTCCGGCTTGAATTCGACTGGCCTCGGCGTTTTGCCAAAATCGGAAAGAAGCGCGACCTTGTAGCCAGCCTGAATCTTGTGGACGGCGTCATAATCCGGCGGACCGTCCGTCTTGGTACGGCCAATAAGCCAGACATAGGGCGTTGGCGCTTCAATGCGCTGGGTGTCCTTTGGAAGCTTGAACTCGTCGGCGAACCTGTCGCGCAAATCCGGCCGCCAGCCCGCGGGCGTCACCAGAAAGGTCCCTGCCTTGGTGCCCGTCGTTCGCCAGCCCGGCGACGCAAAAACATCGGTCCACATGTCAAGCATCGGCAGCAAATAGTAGCGTCCATTGGTATCCGGCGCCGAGATGACGACAGGCTCCTTGGTCATGTCCAGCCAGGAAACGGAATACAGAGTATCGAAGTTGGACCGCACGACACCCTTGAAATTTGCCGGCGGATATTCGGGCACGTTGACGAATGTGTTCATCGGCCCTTTGAAATCGGTCGTGCCGTTGGTGAATTGCTTCCGGGACACATCCATTGACATGATGGAGTAGAAGTAAACGTAGGCGTCGACCGCGATAGCGTGGGCCTCTTGTTCGGTGATTGTCGGCGGCGTGCCCTGAGCCAGCGCCGCGGGCGCGGCTACCGCACCCAGGCAGAGACACAATGTCAGCTTCAGGATTCCTGCGAACACTCTTTTTTTCTGGTTCAATTTTTTGATACGCATGACATTCATTCCTTGTGAAAAAATCGACTGAACGGCTTGGAGGCATTCTCGCTTTAGCGCGAGAAATCGCATGTTGCTTGCAAGAGAACGTGCATCACCGGCTGCATGAAACGCCGCTCGGCGTATGCAGAATCGAAACAAGGTCGCTAGAAATAAATGTTATAGAGCAGACTGTAGAAGGGCCTCGTCGGCCGTCTGTAATGCAGGACCCTCTACGAGATTACTTTAGCACAAACGTATAATGAGGGCCAGCCATGGTCATTATTCTTTGTCTTTACGTTGTCGCGCTGTGGCTGGTGTTTTCAAGATTCAAACTGGTGCGATGGGGCTGGGTGTCCGGCACGGTCTCGGTGCTTATCGGCGTATTTATTCTCGCAACATTTCTCGCGCTATTTAATTATCTGACGCCGTCGGGGCGCGTCACCGTGACCGGTCGGGTGGTGGAAGTGACACCGAATGTGACGGGGCAAATCGTCGCAATTCCGGTCAAGCCGAACGTGCCGGTGAAGGCCAACGACGTGCTGTTTCAAATCGACCCGGCGCCTTTTCGATACAAGGTCGCGCAGTTGAAGGCGTCGCTCGCTGCTGCAAAGCAACAGACCGAGATCTTGAAATCGAATTACGATCAGGCGAGTGCGAATGTCGTCGGGCTGACCGCGCAGGTCGCGTTCAACGCGAAACGCCTCGGGGACATTCAGAAGCTTGCGGCGGAAGATGCCAACACACAATTTCAGGCGCAGGATCGCCAGAATCAATACGAGACGGCGCTGGCGCAGCTCAACGTAGCCAAGGCGGCGCAGCAGAGCGCCAAGCTCGCGCTGGATTCCGAGATCGGCGGCGTCAACACCACGGTCGCGCAGATCCAGGCGCAACTCGAGAACGCGGACTGGGAATTATCGCAGACGACAATTCGTGCGCCTGCCGACGGCTATGTCACCGTTGTCGCATTGACCGTCGGCGACCGGGCGCTGCAGTTGCGCTCGGCGATGTCGTTCATTGTCGAGAACGACATCACGCTCGTCGGAATGTTTTCGCAGAATGGTTTTCAGACCATCAAGGACGGCGCACCCGTCGATATCGTTTTCGACAACATTCCCGGCCGCATCTATCATGCGAAGATCACGGCGATCCCCAGGGGCATCGGCCAGGGACAGGTCGCCGTGTCGGGAACGCTCGCACGCACCACCGCGCTCGGCGGTGCGACGGTCTTTCCGGCGGAGCTATCGATACCTGACGAGATGAGCCGTGAAGAGCTTCGTCTGGGAATGTCCGGCAGCGCCACCGCATTTGCCGCAAACGCGGGCGTCATCGGTCTTCTCGCCTCCATCCTGGTGTGGATCAGTTCCTATACGGCGTATCTTTAGCAACTCGCCGGCTGAGAACTCAGGAATGCGGCCGAATCCACAACCTGACCAGCGGTCCATCTTGTCCCCGCACCGGGTCGGTCTTGGGCGGCTGCACTGCCGGAATCGTTTTCAGCGCCTCCTGATAATTCTCCGGCGTCGGCAGCGTGATCTGCATTTTTGGTCCGGGCGGATAGGCGCCGATCACACAGAAATCTCTGCTCGCGGAGAGGCACTGATGCCCGGTTCCGGCCGGGAGGATGGCGACATCGCCCGCTGAAATCTCAAGCTCCTTGCCACGGTCGCCGCCGAAGCGCACCCGTGCATGGCCGCGGGCGACGCCAAGCGCTTCATGAACCGTCGCATGGTAGTGCAGATAATCGTAGACGCCGTTGCGCCACATCTCGCCCCAGCCATTGGCGCCGAACAGCCCCTCGATGGTCTTCTCGGGATGATCGTTGTCGACAGCTATCGCGCCCTTGTAGACCAGGAACGGTATCGGGTTGTTCGGCACCAGGCCGTCATCCTCGAACACGATGCTGAGCGGTTCGATATCGTCGCTGACCACAGGCATGGCAATTCTCCCGCACGCAAGATAGGTGCGGATTCAACCGCCGTCAGCGGCTCATGTTCCCTTTGGTATCTCGAACACCAGGCAGGTCGTGGTCGCATGCGCCAGCAGCCGGCCCTTGGCGTCGGTGATGCGCGCCTCGGCGGTCGCGGCACGGCGGCCCACATTCAGCGTGCGGCCTTCGGTGCGGACCGGACCGGTATCCTTGGTCATGCCCTTGATGAAGGAGATCTTGAATTCGAGCGTGGTGTAGCCGGTGCCTTTCGGCAGCATGCTGTGGACCGCGAGCCCCATCGCCGAATCCATTAACGTCGCGGCGTAGCTACCATGCACCGAGCCGATCGGGTTGTAGTGCCGGAAGCCGGGGATGCTGTGGATCACGACCACGCCGGGTTCAACGCGGCAATCGAAGGGCTCGATTGTCTGCATGATCGGTGCCGCCGGCAGTTTGCCGGCGAACATGGCGCGGACGAAATCGATGCCGGCCATCGACGCCATGACTTCCGTCGGCGTCACGCCATATTCGACCTTCGCGGCGGGCTTGTCGTCCATCAGACCTTACGCGCCCTTCTTCGCCCGCATCAGATCGGCGAAGCGCGTGAACAGATAATGCGAATCGCGCGGCCCCGGTGAGGCTTCCGGGTGATACTGCACTGA
>Ga0137409_10005317_pt1 | contig 13430 bp, 12 predicted proteins | sample CZODoug1_16funga_FD_122059 | JGI IMG/M metagenome (GOLD analysis project Ga0137409, IMG submission 122059) | Vadose zone soil fungal communities from Angelo Coast Range Reserve, California, USA - CZODoug1_16fungal (Hybrid Assembly) | ecosystem: Environmental > Terrestrial > Soil > Vadose zone...
CACAAGCGCGGGGTCGGTGGACTCCGGGTTCATCAACGCACCCCGCAACCAAGTAGGACACGTACTCGTGCGCCGCGGGCTCGTACTCTCTCCCCTTGCGGGAGAGGATGGCGAGCCGCAAGGCGAGCCGGGGTAGTTTCGAAAGCCCAATTGCGACAGCAACCCCTCACCCGCCCTCGCTTCGCTCGGGCACCCTCTCCCGCAAGGGGAGAGGGTAACGGAGTTCGTGGCGCGTCCATCGACAAACTCGCTGCTACAGAGATGAGCCCATGCGCCGCGGATTGATGGGATGGGACGAGGCTGAGCTGCCCAGGAGCGTGCTGACGGCGCGGCTCGAGCGGCTGCAGGGCGCGATGGCGCGCGAGGGCCTTGACGCTCTCCTTCTCTACACCAACCTGGTCCGTCCGGCGGCGGTGTGCTGGCTCACCGGCTTCACGCCCTACTGGATAGAAAGCCTGCTGCTCGTTCCCGTGAACGGGAGGCCGATGCTCGCGACCGCGCTGTCGAAGCGCGTCGCCGACTGGATCAGGACCACTGCCTGGCTTGAAGAGATCGTGAATACGCCAAAGCCCGGTACGGCCATCGGCCAGCGGCTTGCGGGCTGCAAGCGTGTGGGCGTGTTGGAATTCGATGCGCTGCCGGCTGGGCTTTATGACGACATGGTCGCGGCCGCGCCTGCGGTCGAGCTTGTCGATGCCAGCGCGATGTTTGCCTCGGTCAGGAATCAGATCGATGACACCGAGCGCAAGCTGATCGAGAAAGCGGATGCGCTTGCGGTTGCGGCGCTCGCTCAAGTCGATGCATCGGCGACCGATGCCGGCGCGCTTGCAGGTCTCGTCGAGAAGCACGCGCGGCTTGCCGGCGCGGAAGAAGCCTATATTGCGATCGCGCCCGATCTCGACCTCGACCGCCGGCTGATCCAGGTCTCAGGTCCCGTGCCGCTGGCGCGCCGCTTCGCGGTGCGCGCCTCGATCGCCTACAAGGGCGCCTGGGTGCGCCGTACGAGAAGCTTCGCGCGCGATCCGCAAGGCGCGCTGGCGATGGCGAGCGCGGAGGCGTGGCTGCCACAAGCAATGCATGCGTTGCGCGAACTTCTGCCAACCAGGAGCTACTCAACTGTTTCAGCATCGTTCGCGCTGCTTCAAGCCGAACAGCATGCACAGCTGACAAGGTGGATGGCGGAAAGCTGTATCGGAAGCTATCCGCTGGAGGTCGTTGCCACCTTGCCAGTGCATGGCAAGGAAGGACCAGCGCCGGGCACCTTTCTCGTCCTCTCAGTCGAGCTTGCGATCGACGACGTCCCCTGGCTTGGCGCTGCCCCGATGTTCGTGCGCGGCTAGCCCTATCCGCCGTCGTGGCCGGACTTTGTTCCGGCCATCCACGTCTTATCGCGCTGAGAACAGCAAGACGTGGATGCCCGCGACAAGCGCGGGCATGACGAAGGAGAGGTCGAAGCATGGGCGCGCGCTAGTACTTCACGTTGGCGAAGAACCGCACGCCGCGGCCGGGCATCAGCACCTCGTCCTTGTTATAGGACACCGAGTTGCGGATGTCGTCGTTGAGCAGGTTGGTTCCGGCGACGCCGACCACCACCTCGCGCAGGCTGTCGGGTGTGAGCCGAGCGGGCACCCACTTGTAGCTGAGCTCGGCCCGCAGATCGTTGTAGCCCTGGGTCGGCGTTTCCCCGATCAGCGCGATGTTATGCTGCGCCCAGGCGTGCAGCAGGTTGACGCGCGCGAGCCAGGCGCTGTCGCGATAGAACAGCCCGCCCCCGAGGCGCAGCGGCGGAATGCGCGGCACATTGGTGCCGTCGGTGAAGGTGGCGCGTACCACATCGAACTGGTTCTCGATGCCCCACACGCCCATCCATAGCGGGGCGACCTCGTACTGGCTCTGCCACTCCATGCCGCGGAAGGTGGCGTCGCGCTGAGAGTAGACCGCCTGGTTCAACTCCTCCCCAGGGCCGGCGATGCAAGCCGACTCGCTGCAGGTATTGCCCGTCAGGGCGCGGAAGATGAAGCCGTTGAACCTGGTGTAGTAGGCGGTGAGCTCGAAGCGGAACGGGCCGGTGGCACGCCGGATCCCGGCCTCGATCGAATTGGCGCTTTCGATCTTGAGGTTCGGATTGCCGATGTCGAACGTGGTCGTGGCGTCGTGCGGTCCGCGGGAGAACAGCTCCGCCGCCTTCGGCGCGCGTTCGACATGTTGCGCGGTGATGCTGCCGACGAGATTCCACCACGGCAGGTTCTGGATCAGCCCAATGCTGGCGCTCTTGGGCGTGAAATCAAGGTTGCGTCCGATCGAGGGGCCTATGTCGCCCGGCACGCTGGCATCGAAGATGAGCGAGTTGAAGTCAGGTACTGTGCCGTTGAGGCGGACGTTCTCGATGCGCCCCGCGATCTGCGCCTTGGTGGTCTCGCTGAATTTGAACTCATTGAAGATGTAGCTGGCCACGCGTCGGTTGTTGTTTGGGCTCCACAGGCCATTGACGGGGCTGCCGGGATCGTCGGGGCTCGGCGCGGTGAGCTCCTGATGCCCGGCCTGCACGCCGATTGCCGTGGTGAGCTCCGCAAAGCGCAGGTTGAACGGCTTAAGCGTGACCTCAAGGCGGCCTTCCTGCTCCTTGTTGGTGAAGGTCTGGCGCACGCCGAGGGTATTAAAGTTGAGCGGATCTTCGAGCCCGATCTCGTTATGCTTGTAGTCGGTGACGCCGCCCCAGAACCGGATCACGTCGATAGCGCTGGCCTCAGGGCGCCATTCCGCCTTGCTCAGCACCTTGGTCTGGTTGGCGTCGATGCGGGTGGCGTGGTTCTCTCCGTCGATGCCCGGGATGTGATAGAGCGCGTTATTCTGCATCACGGCGACGCCGGCAAAGCCGCCGTCGAACAGATAAGAGCCGCCCACGGACCAGCCATTGGTGCGCAGCGAGGAATTCGGTTGCCGCCCGTTGAATTGGCCCGGCTGCGTCGCGCGCGGTGCCTCCGCGGGATCGGGCGGGACCAGATAAGGATATCTCGGCACGCGATAGTCGTCGCCCTGTCGGCCGAAGACGTCGGCATGGAAGACCCAGGGGCCCTTGCCGGCGTCGAGCAGCAGGCCGCCATTGACGCCATTGTCGACGCTGCTCACGCTGCCGCGCGCCTCGGCGCTCCAGCAGCCTGCCTGGTCGTACGCGGCGGCCGGCGCCTTGGTCACCATTGAGCGCTGAACATCAGTCGGGCGACAGGGCAACGCCTCGGGAATCCGGTTGTTGCTCGAATACACGACACCGCCGATCGCCTGCGATCCATAGCGCAGGGTCGCGGGTCCGCGGATCACCTCGACCTGGTTGGTGCTGAGCGGATCGACGGGCACGAAGTGGTCCTCGCCGAGGTCGGAGGCGCCGTTGGCGCCGACGCCGTTCTCGACGATGCCGACGCGATTGACATCGAGGCCGCGAATGATCGGGCGGCTCGAGGCGCCGGGAGCAAAGCTCGAGCCGGTGATGCCGGGCTTGCTGAACAGGAGGTCGCCGAGGGTGGTGCTGCCGTTGCGCCGGATCTCCTCGTTCGGAACCACGGTGATGGTCGCGAACTGGTCGGTGACCACCGGCAATGTCCCGGCTGCGGGTGCCGACGGCGCGGCTGGCGCCGCGGGAGCGGCGGGCGTTGCTGCGGGTCTCGCAACTTGCTTCGGTTGTGCTGGCGCTGGCCGTCGGATCGGGCTCGGCGCCTGCACGACGACCGGCGGAATTTCGACTTGTGCAAGAACGTCTGTGATGCAGTTCAAAGATAGGAACGTGGTGCTGCCCAGAAGCAGCGCATGATTGAACCTGATAGACATTTTGATCCCCAACATCTTGATCCCAACATCGCGAATGCGTTTGCAGCGCTTGAAAACGCTGCACCCCACGGAGCGCCGGCATTGTTCGCGCAGCGAAGCAATGCGTCAGGCGCAGTCGATGTCAGGCGTTGGGTGGCCCGCGGGCCTGGAAGTAACGCGGCGGTGATGCGGCGAGTTCGTGCTCGACGCGAGTTGTGAAGGGCGTGGACGCGAAGAGAATTGGCAGTGGCAGCGAGGCTGCTGCCGCCGGCGCTCCCGCGCCGGCCATTTGGATCAGCGTGCAGACGGCGCAATTGTCGTGGACCAGGCGAGGCTTTGTCGGTAACGACGATCCATCGGGCAGCGTGACCGAGGCCTTTGCGGCCAGCTGAGCTGACGCTGCCGAGGCGACGCGCAGGTGCAAGTGCCCAAACGTCAGCGCGAGCTGGAACGCCATCGCGACCAGCGCAAACCACGCACCTGATCTTACGTTTGAGCGGAACCAACGCATTCTGCGTCCCGTCACTTAGGAGGGTCGAACCAGATTGGCACGACGATAGGGATCTCCGCTCCCGGAAGCACGTCGGGGGGTGGGGGGTACGGCTGCGCGCGCTGTACGAGCTCGAGCGCCTCCTGGTCGAACGCCGACGATCCGGAACTGGCCACAATGTGCGCCGACATCACCTTTCCCTGCCGGTCCATGTTAAAGGCGACGCGTGTCACCATTCGCTTGCGCTGGGCGCGAGCCTGGGACGGATACCTCTTGTTCTTTTCCAGAATCTTGTTGATCTCCTTTTGCCACGCCGGCAACGGATTCACGCCAGTGGTGGCGTCCAGCCTTCCCTCCTTCGGCGCCACTGTGGGTGCGGGCGGGGGCGGCGGTTCCTCCTCCACGGGCTTGGGCACCTCCTGTTTGGGCTCCGGCAGCATCGCAACGTCGGTCGGGGGCTCCTCAATCTTTTCTTCGATCTTCTCCTCCGGCCGCTCCATCGGGGTCTCTGTCACGACCGGCTGAAGCTCGATCATGACGATAGCCGCCCCGTGGACGCTCTCGTCCTCGGGTGGTGTCTGTCGCAGGAGCGACGCCGCGATCGCGCCATGCGCGCACAGGATGATGGCTCCGCTCACCAGCCAGCGCAGCAGATCGGCTCGATCCTCGGGAGCAAGAGTGATCATGGCGTTGCTCCTTTCTCCAATCCGACCAGGGCCACTTTGAAATAGCCGGCGGCGCGCAGGAGATTCATCACTTCCATCAGCTCGCCGTAGGAGACGACCTTGTCGGCGCGCAGGAAGACGCGCATGTCCTTGTCGCCGTTGGTCGCGCGGTCGAGCGCGCCGCGCAATGCCTCGCGCGCAACCGGCTGGTCGCCGAGCGCGAGCGACAGGTCCGGCTTGATGGTCAGGAACAGCGGCTTGTCCGGGCGCGGCTGTGGCTGCGCCGTCGATGACGGCAGATTGACCACAATGTCGACGGTCGCGAGCGGCGCCGCCACCATGAAGATGATGAGCAGCACCAGCATCACGTCGATGAACGGCGTGACGTTGATCTCGTGCATTTCGGCGAGCGTGTCCTCGCCGTGATTGAGGCGAACGGCCATGGCACTACTCGGCGGCTGACAATGTGGGTGTGCGCTGGGAGGCGGCCATGCCGTGTCGGTCAAGATCGCGGCTGACCCAGCGCAGGATTTCAGCGGACGCATCCCCGACGAGGTCGCGATAGCCTGCGATCTGGCGCGAGAACACGTTGTAGATGATGACGGCCGGAATCGCGGCGGCAAGTCCGAGCGCAGTCGCGAGCAGCGCCTCGGCGATGCCGGGGGCGACCACCGCCAGGTTGGTGGTCTGCGATTTCGAGATGCCGATGAAGCTGTTCATGATGCCCCAGACGGTGCCGAACAGCCCCACGAACGGCGCAGTTGCTCCGATCGTCGCCAGCACGCCGGTGCCGCGCAGGATGCGGCGGGCCGCGGCTTTCTCGATGCGCTCGAAGCTGAGCGCGACCCGTTCCTTGAGCCCGTCCTTCTCGATCGCGCCGTCGGAAAGCTTGAGCTCGGTTGCGGCAGCATCGATGAAGCGGCCCGTCATGCTTCTGCGTCGAGGCAGTCCTTGCAGCGGGTCGGCGTGGCGCTCGGCGAAGCGCCTGAGATCGGCACGCAGCCGCCGCTTGGCCGCGATCAGCTCGATCGTCTTGGCCAGCCACACGGTCCAGGTCACGAACGAGGCGATGGCAAGGCCGATCATCACCGCCTTCACGACGATGTCGGCCTGCATGTACATGCCCCAAGGGCTGAGATCGCGCGGCAGCGTGGCCACATCGATCGGATTGCCCGTGGGAGGCTGCTCCTGTGCGGCCGCCAGATCGGCGGCGAGCAAGACGATGATTGAAAGCCCGTAGCCTGCGGCGAAACGCCAGCAAGCCCAAAGCCGCTGAAGTAGAGTTCTGGTGTTCATCCTCGCATTCCCTAACGCCTTCATCACGTCGCGGCGTGTCAGTTGCGAGATGGGACAACGCCGCTCAGATGAGGTCGCGGCTCGCGCGCGTTACAACGCGGCGGTGCGAGCGACCTGCGAAGCCGATGGTGTCAGGCGAGGGGAGGTGCGCGGGCGTTGAAGGGAAGCCCGGACGAGCTGCTTGTCGTGACCTCGATGAGGACCTTCAGGCGCTCCCCGCTCGAGGGGCTGAGCGTCGACACCGACGGCGGCTCTGCGGTCAGCAGGCCGGCGAGATGAATACTGGCGCAAATGGTGCAGTAGTCCGCCACCCTGCTGTGCTTGGTCGGAGTGGCCGGGCCGTCGGGTGCTGCGGCGAGGGGCTCGGCGGCGGCGGATGCCAATGCCGCAGCCGCGGCTGAGCTGGCAAAATGCAGGTGCCCGAACGACAGACCGAGCTGGATGGTGAGCGCGAATAGCGCGCACCACGATCCAAATCGAATATTTCGCCGGAACCAGCGCATCGGATCTTGTGAGCCCTCTGGGCTCGACCAAGCTAGCACCCTACGCGTGAAGGAGAATAGGCATCAGTTTGAATATTTTGTGATGACCAGTGCCCCGTTTCCGAAGTTCGTGATTTCTTTGCAGCACCCTCTGACACGAACTTCGGAAACAAAGGGGCACCAGCAACTCTATGATTCTAGTGCCGCTTTTCGATTTGAAGTTCCTAATAGAGTTTGCGGCAGGTGGCGTAGGAACTTCAAATCGGCGGCACTGGAGCCGGGCCGCTGCCGGAGGCAAACTTCAATTGACGAACCGCCTTCGCGCCCCTAGTTTCCGCGCCAAATCCATTCCCCGCCGCCCGCGCGTTCCGAAAGCTTGAAGCGAGCCTGCCGTCATGAAAGTCCGTAACTCATTGAAATCGTTGCGCGGTCGCCATCGGGCCAACCGTCTGGTCCGGCGCAAGGGCCGGGTCTATGTGATCAACAAGGTCCAGCGCCGGTTCAAGGCCCGCCAGGGTTGACCCCGGGCTGACCGGGGCTGACCCTGTGGCCGCCCCGCATCAGCGGGCGATTTTCACGCGACTTTGACCTAATTACCGCCTTTGCGAGGCCTTGGTGGAGCGTTAAGCTTACACCATGGCCAAACGATTCCACGCGCTCTTCGTTGCCGCCCTGCTCGCAACCCTTCCGGCTGCCTCCGCGCTGGCGCAGGCTCCCAATGCGCAGGGTCCCAATACGCAGGCTCCCAGTGCTCAGGCTCCCAATGTTCAGGCGCCTGATGGAACTGAGCCCAAGGTTGACCCCACGCCGGAGCCCAAGATTGCGCCTCCGGAACCCAAGATCGGGCCCAATCCGGAACCCAAGCTGGTCGAGCCGCCGGCCAATCTGCCGCGTCCGCAGACCGGCGACTCCAAGATCAACATCGATAAGCTGTTCGAAGCGCTCAAGATTGCGCCGACCGAGGAAAGCGCCAAATACGTCGAGAACCGGATCTGGGCGCTCTGGCTTGCGGCCGGTGGCGACACCAGCAATCTGCTGATGGGGCGCGTCAAGACCGCGATGGAAAAGAAGGAGCTCGACCTCGCGCTCAAGCTCCTCAACGCGATCATCGATCTCAAGCCTGAATTCGTTGAGGCCTGGAACCGGCGTGCGACGGTCTTCTTCAACAACAAGGACTACGTCAGCGCGATCGCGGACATCCATGAGGTGCTGGTGCGTGAGCCGCGCCACTTCGGGGCGCTCTCGGGCCTCGGCACCATCATGCAGGAGCTCGGCGACGACAAGGGCGCGCTCGAGGCCTACCGGCGTGCGCTCGCGGTGCATCCCAAGCTCGAGAAGGTTCCCGAGCTGGTGAAGAAGCTCACCGAGAAGGTCGAAGGCCGCGAGATCTGATCGCGGCTCCCATAGGTGAGATTGTGAATGGCCGGGCATAGCGCGTCCGTAAGGGCGTCGACGCCCGTCTTCGACGGGACGCCGCGTGAACGCGCTTATTTTCCCTGCCATTATTGACCCATATCCGTCACCCTGAGGCGCTCCCCCGGCTTCTTGAGCCGCGTCGAAGACGCGTCCACGCATGCAAGGCTCGGCCACCTCAGGATGACGGTGATAGGTTGGTGCCTGCCGCTATTGATTACAGCACGCAACAAAGGCAATCGCGGGAGGAGATCATGCGCGTAGGACAGGTACTACTGCTTGCGCTGTTGCTGGCGCCGGCCGCGGCCTCGGCGCAGACTCAGAAACCCATCCGCATCATCGTGCCGTTCGCGCCCGGCGCCTCGGCTGACGGCATCGCTCGCGCGGTCGCGACCGGGCTTGGCGAGCGCAGCGGCCGGACTGTGGTGGTTGAGAACAACGTCGGCGGTGGCGGATCGCTGGGCCTCGTCGCCCTCACCAAATCGCCTCCCGATGGCGACACCCTGGCAGTCGGGGCGACTGGCGCGCTCCTGATCAATCCGCATCTGCCGAACTCGACCGCGCCCGATCTCCTGCGCGAGCTCGCGCCGGTCGCCAAGCTGATCGAGGTCGGCGTCGTCGTGGTGGCGCACCCGACCGTGGGCCCGTCGAGCATCAAGGACCTCATTGCAAAGTCGAAGGCGCGGCCGGAAGGCTTGAGCTACGGCTCGACCGGCGTCCATACCGGCCAGCACATCACCATGGAACTCTTGAAGAAGACGACTGGCGCGAACCTCACCCACATTCCCTACCGTGGCAGCGCGCCGGCCGTGGTCGACGTTCTCGCCGGGCAGATACCATTAGCGGCGGTCGATATCACGTCGGCCTACCCGCACGTCGCCGCCGGGCGCCTGCGCGCCCTCGGCATGGGCGAGACCAAGCGCTCAGCCGCTGCGCCGGAAATTCCGACCATTGCAGAAGAGGGCGTGCCAGGCTTCGGCCGTGCCGGCGGCTTCATCGGCCTGTTCGCGCCGGCCGGTACGCCTCCTGCGGTGGTCAGGAAGATTTCCGCCGAGGTCGCCGAGATATTGAAGACGCCCGCCGTGCAGGCCAACGTGAAGACATTGACCGCCACGGTGAACTACGAGGACGACGCCACCTTCGCGAGCAACCTGGCAGCCGAATCGGCGCGCTGGAAGGTCGTGATCAAGGACCTGTTCAAGTAGCGGTTTATCCCACTATGTTGATAGCCGTAGGCGTCATGGCCGGGCTCGTCCCGGCCATCCACGTTTTTTTCACTTGAACAAAGTCGTGGATGCCCGCGACAAGCGCGGGCATGACGATCGAGGGGTTGGAGATAAAACAATGCCGCTGATGAGCGGGGGTGATGCTGTCGTCCGATCAATCCTCGGACAAGGCGTGTCGACAATCTATTGCCTGCCCGGCGTGCAGAGCGATCATCTGTTCAACGCCATGTTTGACGCCGGCGATACGCTCACCGTCGTGCATACGCGGCACGAGCAGGGCGCCGCCTATATGGCGCTCGGCGCTGCGCTCGCAACCGGCAAGCCTGCGGTCTATTCGGTGGTGCCGGGTCCGGGCTTCCTCAACAGCACAGCGGCATTGGCCACGGCCTATTCGACGGGTGCGAAAGTGCTGGCGCTGATCGGGCAGATCCCAAGCCGCGCGATCGACAAGGGTCATGGCCTGCTGCACGAGATCCCGAACCAGATCGGCATCCTGCGCACGCTCACCAAGTGGGCCGACCGCGTGACTAGCCCGCAGGTGGCGCCGGCCATGGTCGGCAGAGCCTTCCAGCTGCTGCAATCCGGGCGGCCGCGGCCGGTTGGGATCGAGGTGCCGCCGGATGTGCTCGCCGCCAAGGCCGAGGTCAATCTGATGGTGCAGTTCGCGGCCGAGCCGGAGCCGCCGCTCGACGATGATGCGATCGCGCGCGCCGCCGCGCTGCTTGCCAAGGCCGCGCAGCCGGCCATCTTCATCGGCGGCGGTGCCAATGACGCAGCCGCTGAGGTGCGCGCACTTGCCGAGCGGCTCACCGCGCCGGTCGTCGCCTATCGCCGCGGCAAGGGCGTGCTCGATGAGCGCCATCCGCTCAGCCATGTGTTCGTCGGCGGCCATCGGCTCTGGCGCAACGCCGATGTCGTGCTCGCGGTCGGCACGCGCCTGCAGCTGCCGATCTCGGCCTGGGGCGTCGACGACAAGCTCACCATCATCAAGGCCGATATTGACCCGGCCGAGATGGATCGGTTGCGCAAGCCCGAGATCGGTCTCGTCGGCGATGCCGCCGCGGTGCTCAGACGCATCACGGCTCATCTCGACAAGCTCTCGCCGATGCGCGCGGATCGCGTTGCGGCAAGCCGCAAGCTCAAGGATGAGGTCGCCGCCGATCTTGCGGTGCTCGCCCCGCAGCTCGGCTATCTCAAGGCGATCCGCGACGTGCTGCCGGACAACGGCGTTGTCATCGATGAGCTCACGCAAGTCGGCTATGCGGCGCGCAACGCCTATCAGGCACGCGCGGCGCGCACTTACATCTCGTCCGGCTACCAGGGCACGCTCGGCTGGGGCGTCGCCACCGCGCTCGGCGCCAAGCATGCGCTCGGTGATGTGCCGGTGATCGCGATCGCGGGCGACGGCGGCTTCATGTTCAATGTGCAGGAGCTGGCGACCGCGGTGCGCCATCGCATTCCGCTCGTCGTCGTCATCTTCAATGACGGCGCCTATGGCAACGTGCGCAACATGCAGCGCGACCTGCATGGCAACCGGCTGATCGGCTCTGACCTCGCCAACCCGGATTTCGTCCGGCTTGCCGAAAGTTTCGACATCGGCGGTTACCGTGTCAGCGGCCCGGAGGCGCTGCGGCAGACACTTGAGAAAGCGCTCGGCAGGAACGAGCCGGCGCTGATCGAGGTACCCTGTGGCGACATGCCGAGCCCCTGGCAGTTCATCGAATTGCCCAAAGTGCGAGGTACATGAGGCGAGGCTGTCAATCAGGACGTCTCATGGTGTTTCGATTGTTTCGCATGACCGTGATCGGGTTCGAAATCCTGCTGTCGCTGCTCGCAGTGCTCGCCGCTGGCTCGATCGTCGGCTCGCGCAGGATTGCGCAGGCCCATCCGCCCGCCGGCCGGTTCGTGGAGGTCGGTGGCGGGCGGCTGCATGTGGTCGATATCGACGAGCGGGTGCAGCCCTCCGACGACGATCCGCCGGTGGTGCTGCTGCACGGCGCCAGCGGCAATCTCGAGGACATGCGGCTTGCGCTCGCCGATCGTCTGAAGGAACACCATCGCGTCATCTTGCTGGATCGGCCCGGCCATGGCTGGAGCGAGCGTGATGCGGACGATGCGTCGCCGGCGCGCCAGGCCGCCATGCTGGCCGAGGCGCTGGAGCGGCTCGACGTCGGGCGCGCCATCGTGGTGGCGCACTCGTTTGCCGGATCGGTCGCGACCGCGCTGGCGCTCGAGGATCCCGGGCGGGTCGCCGGCCTCGTGCTGATCGCACCGGTGCTCTACCCGTGGTCGACGGGCATTGCCTGGTACTACAGCCTCGCATCAACTCCTATTGTCGGGCCGCTGTTCGCGCATACGCTCGCGGTGCCAGTCGGCTCCCTGCTGATGCAGCCGGCTGCTGCCGCGGTGTTCGCGCCGCAGGAAGCGCCCGCGGACTACGCCGAGCGCGCGGCCATCGCATTGGTGCTGCGGCCGCAGACTTTTCTCGCCAATGCGCGCGATGTCGCCGGCCTCAATGCGTTTGTGACGCGCCAGTCGCCACGCTACGCCAGTATCAAGGCGCCGACCGTGATCATCGCCGGCGATCGCGATACGATCGTGTCCCCCGACATCCATGCGCGTGCGTTCGCTGCCAAGCTGCCGCACAGCAAGCTCGTCGTGCTCGAAGGCGTCGGGCATATGCCGCACCATGTGGCGCCCGATCGCGTGGTGGCAGCGATTGACGAGGTGACGGCGGAGGCTGTATTGGCGGCGCGTTAGGACTATTGCGTTAGAAATTGCGAAAGACCTGACCGCCGACATTGCCGAGAGCCAACGCGGTTGTTGCTGCGCCCTCTCCCCTTGCGGGAGAGGGCTGCTCCGCGGTTCAACAAAACGTATTGGGTGAGGGGTTTCAAAATTGAGGCCCACACCCCTCACCCATCAGAATCTGCAGAACAGCTTTCATGCCCTCTCCCGCAAGGGGAGAGGGCGCAGCAACAGGCGCTGTTTAACGAGCTCAATCCCCCGGCGCGTCCTGCCCGACAAACGCGATGCGCAGCATGTTGGTCGCGCCGGGCGTGCCGAGCGGCACACCGGCGACGATGATCACGCGCTGTCCCGGCTTGGCGAAGCCGTCTTTGAAGGCGAGCCGACAGGCGCGCGCCACCATGTCGTCGAGGTCGCGCGCGTCTTCGGCCACGATCGAGTGCACGCCCCAAACCACCGACAGCCGGCGCGCGGTCGAGAGGTTGGGGGAAATGGCGACGACCGGCGATGTCGGTCGCTCGCGTGCCACCCGCAATGCGGTCGACCCTGACGAGGTCCAGCAGATGACGGCCGCAAGGTCGAGCGTGTCGGCGATCTGGCGTGCGGCCGCCGCGATCGCGTCGGCGCCGGTCGGCTCGGGCTCGGTGCGTTGTGCGTGCAGGATGCCGCCATGCAACGGATCTTTCTCTACCGCCTCCGCGATCCGGTTCATGGTGGCGACCGCCTCGACCGGATATTGCCCGGCGGCTGACTCAGCCGACAGCATCACGGCATCGGCGCCCTCGAAGATCGCAGTGGCGACGTCGGAGACCTCGGCACGGGTCGGCACCGGCGCGGTGATCATGGACTCGAGCATCTGCGTCGCGACCACCACCGGCTTGCCGGCGCGACGTGCGAGCCGCGTCATCTGCTTCTGGATGCCCGGCACCAGCTCGAGCGGCAGCTCGACGCCAAGGTCACCGCGCGCCACCATCAGGGCGTCGGTGATGTCGATGATGTCGCCGAGGCGCTCGACGGCTTGCGGCTTCTCGATCTTGGCCATCACCGCGGCGCGCCCGCGCGTGATCTTTTTCGCCTCGGCGATGTCCTCCGGCCGTTGGATGAAGGAGAGCGCCACCCAGTCGATGCCGGTTTCGAGCGCGGCGTCGAGATCGGACCCGTCCTTTTCGGTCAGCGCCGAGAACGGGATGGTGCTGTCGGGCAGGCTGACGCCCTTGCGGTCGGAGACTTTGCCGCCGACCTCGACGCGTGTGACCATGCGCTTGGGCGAAGCCTCGGTGACGCTCAGGCGCACCTTGCCGTCGTCGAT
>Ga0137409_10005319_pt1 | contig 13427 bp, 11 predicted proteins | sample CZODoug1_16funga_FD_122059 | JGI IMG/M metagenome (GOLD analysis project Ga0137409, IMG submission 122059) | Vadose zone soil fungal communities from Angelo Coast Range Reserve, California, USA - CZODoug1_16fungal (Hybrid Assembly) | ecosystem: Environmental > Terrestrial > Soil > Vadose zone...
CGGGCGCCGCGTGGCCGAACGCCTCGAGCTGATCGATCAGCGCCGCCGCAGCTTCGACCGGCCGGCCCGCATCGATCGCATCCCGCATCTGCTGCAGATGGTCGAGCGCGCGCTGCATCAGGTCGACGACGTCGGCAGTCACGGCGGCTCGCCCCGCGGCCACGCTCGCGAGCAGAGTCTCGAGCGCGTGGCTCAAGTCTCCCATCGCGAGCACGCCGGCCATGCGCGCGCCACCCTTCAGCGTATGGAGAAACCGCTGCAGCTCGACCACCGCGCCCGGATCCTGCCTTTCGCGGATCGTCTGCAGCGCGCGCTCGGAGCCGTCGAGGATCTCCGCCGCTTCTTCCGCGAAGATCGCGGCGATCTCCGGATCGAACTGCGCCGCCTCGGCACCGGCGTCGACCGCCCGCTCGTCCTCAGGCAGCGCTTGCTCCTCGTCCGGCTCCGCGCGCTCGGCGGCCGGGGCTCGCGCGCCGCTATCGGCGAGCGCCCCGAGCCGGGCCGGCAACTCTGGATCCGGCGAGTACTCCGCGCCGGAGGTCAGCGCATCGGCCATCGCGTCAATCTGCGCCGCCGCGGCGGCCAGCGCTTCGACGGCGGCATCGGTGAGCCCCGAGCCGCCCTCGAAGTGCCATCGCAGCCGCTCCGACAGAGGTCCCGCGACGGCCATCGCCGGCTCGAACCCGGCCATGCGCGCGCTGCCGAGCAACGTGTGGCACGCGCGGTAGAGCGGCTCCTCGACCGGATGCGGGGCCGCTCCCCGTTGGGCGGCGCTCACGTAGGCGTGAATGACCGCGACGTGCCCGCGCATCTCCTTGACGAAGATGTCGGCGAGCACCGGATCCATGGCTTCGGTCTCGAGCTCCGCGGGGGGCTCGGGCGCGGCGAGCACTGCGACGCGCAGCGATTGACCGGTCAAGCTCTCCGCCTCGGGGTCGCCCTCGGCGAACGCCTCCGCCCGCTTCATCAGTAGGTGAACGTCGACCTTCGGCGCGAGACCGAGCTCGAGCTGCTCGATCAGCTGCGGCAACGCTTTCGAGGCCTCGACCAGGAACGCCAGCATCGCGGGCGTCGACTCGAGCGTCTGGTTGATCAGCCGGTTGAGGAGATTCTCGAGGTTCCACGCGTACTCGCCGAGCAGCTGTGCGCCGACCATGCGGCCGCTGCCCTTGAGCGTGTGGAACGAGCGGCGGGCCGCGATGAGCGCTTCGGTGTTCTCGAGGTTTTGAGCCCAAGCCGGGATCTGCCGCTCGATCGTCGCGATCTCTTCCTTCGCTTCCTCGATGAACAGCTCGACGAGCTCCGGATCGGAGCGGTCCTCGTCGACCTCCATCACGGGCTTGCGCACCGGCTCTTTCGGCTTCGGTGGCGGCGGCGGCGGCGCCTCGGCGGCCCGCGCCGGCTTCATGATCGGGAGCGTCTCGAGCAGGTCGAGACAGCGCTCGGCGTTCTCGAGCATGTACCACGGGTCGTTACGGCCCGCGCTCACCGTCTCCATGTAGTACTCGACGCTGACGATCGCGTCGGCGAGCCGCTCCAAGTGCTCCGGCTTGAGCGCCGCGCCGCTCGGCGCGAGCCGCGTAGCGATCACCGCGCCGACGCGCTCAACGACCTTCACGGCCTGCGTCTTGCCGAGCATCAGCAAGCCCGCCACGATGCCCTTGAGCTGCGGTTTCGCAACCTCGAGCGTGCGCACGTCGCCCGGATGGTCGACGAGCTGGATCACGGCTTCCTTGACCTTGGTGAGGTTGACGATGCACTCGCCCATCACGGCCTGCGTGACGTGCTGGTGCTGCGTGTCGGAGCTGTCCGGCTCGGTACCGTCGCCCGGCACTATGGCCCGCACGAGCTCGCGGTCGAGCGTGTCCTCCACGTCGAGCAACGTCGCGGCGACCTTCTCGAGCGCCGCCTGTCCCGGCGACTTGCTGGCCGCGACGATTGCGCCGAGCTCTTGCGTCTCGCGCTGGATCTCGATGCGCGCCTTCTCGAGCCCGAGCACGCCGAGCGTGTCGCCGATCTTCTTCAGCATCTCGAGCTGCGGGCCGAGCTTGCCGACGTCCTGCATGCCCGTGCGGACGAAGATGTCGAGCACGTCTTTGACCGCCGCGAGATCCTCCTTGATCGCCTGAGCCACCGTGCGCATGAGCTTGACGCTGGGGCCGGCGAGGCCTTCGCGCGCCTGCTCGATCTGCTCCTCGCCCGGCAACATCTCGGCCAGACCATAAGTCTCGCGGAGCTTCAGGATCCGCGGATCGTTCGAGTCGGCGCGGCCGACGTAATAGAGGAGGCTATTGACGAGGTCCACCGGCGGCGCGCTCACGAGCGCGGACTCACCGCCGTCGATGAGCCGTTTGAGCTGGCGATCCGCCTGGCCGATGAGCCGCTTGAGCGTGACGGTCGGCTCGAGGCCGCCGGCGCGGATCGCGGTGAACACGGCCGCGAGCACCGACCAGAGCTGCTGGACCTGCTCGCTCCCGGCCGCTCGCTCGAGCGCGGTGCTGACGCGCAGCAGCTCCTCGAGATGCCGCCCAACCTCGCCCCCGCGGATCCAGCCGAGCAGCGCCGCTTGGAACGAAGGCCGCAGCCGCTGCGCGACCTTCTCGAAGCCACGCGCCACGTCGGCCGCCGGGGCGCTGCCCGAACGGTTCTGCGGGTGACGCTCGAACGGCCCGGCGTTCAACAGCACCAGCGTGCCTTCGGACAGCGTGGGCTTGTCGCGAGCCTGGCGCAGGTCGTTGAGCAGCGGCAGCAGCGCGAGCGCGACGTCCTTGCCGCCAGAGAGCAGCCGCTCGAGGTACGCGGGCAGCTGCACCATCGCGCGCGTCAGCGCCTCGAGGCCCTGATCGGGCTTGCCCTGCTCCGCGGTCTCGGCGAGTCGCCGGCAGGTCTGCTCCATCTCCTCGGCGAGCATCGCAGCGCCATGAATCTCGACGATCTTCAAGGCGCCACGAGCGAGATGTAAGAGCTCGGCCGTGCGGACCAACGCGTCGTTGCCGGAGTGGCCGTCGACGAACTCCTCGAGCTCGCGCCGCGCCGCGTCGAGCGTGCTCGCGAGCTCCCGGTTGACCAACTCGAACGAGTGGGCCGCGAGGTCATCCATGCTGCCGACCGCCATCACCGCTCTCGAGTCAGCCCGACTGGCGGCGCCGCTCTATGACCTCCGGTTCGGGCTCCGGCTCCGGCTCGGCCTCGCCGTCCGGCTCGGCCGCGGGGCGTTTCAGGTTCGCGGCGACACGCGCCGCCGACAGCACGCCGGTCGACCCGCCGTGGTCTGGCAGCGTGAAGCCCGCGACTGTCTTGCGCAGCTGCGAGGCGAGCTCCGAGAGCTTGCTGATCGCGCTCGACGTGGCGGCCGTGGACTCGGTGGTCTTGGCGCTGATCTCGCGCAGAACGTGCATGTTCTTCGTGATCGCGCCGGCGACGCTCGACTGCTCCTTGGAGGAGCCCGAGATGTTGTGCACGAGGCTCGCGATCTGGTGCGAGACCTGCTCGATCTCGTCGAGCGCGGCGCCGGCGTTCTCGGCGAGCAGCGCGCCGCCGACGACGTCGGTGGTGCTGCGCTCCATCGAGACGACGGCTTCGTTCGTATCGGACTGGATCGTGCTCACGAGCACTTCGATCTTCTTGGTGGCGTTGGTCGAGCGCTCGGCGAGCTTCTGCACCTCGTCGGCGACCACGGCGAACCCGCGGCTCGCCTCGCCGGCGCGCGACGCCTCGATCGACGCGTTCAGCGCGAGGATGTTGGTCTGCTCCGCGATCTCCTCGATGAGCTCGACGATGTTGCCGATCTCCTGCGAGCTCTCGCCGAGCCGCTTGATGCGCTTGGACGTGTCCTGAATCGTCTCGCGGATCGTGTTCATGCCCGCGATCGTGCGGCGCACGGCCTCGCCGCCCTTGTGCGCGATCTCGACCGAGTGCCGCGCCACGTCGGAGCAGCGCTCGGCGTTGCCCGACACCTCTTCGATGGACGCGGCCATGCGCCCCATCGACTCGGAGGCCGCCGCCGCCTGCTTCGCCTGGGTCTCGCTCGCGCGCAGCAGGTGGCGCGACGTGCCCTCGGTCTGCTTGGCCGCGGCGTCGACGAGAATCGAGGAGTCGTTGACCGTGGCGACGAGCTCGCGCAGCGCCTCGATCGCGTAATTGATGGAGTCGGCGATCGCGCCGGTGATGTCCTCGGTAACCGTGGCCTGCACCGTGAGGTCGCCGTCGGCAAGGCTCGACAGCTCGTCGAGCAGCCGCAGGATCGCCTGCTGATTGCGCTCGTTCTGCTCCGCCTGGATCTCGGCCGCGCGCCGGAAGTCGCGCGCCCGGTAGTAGACGAACATCATGAGCAGTGCCACCCCGAGCGCCGAGGCGACGAGGGTGAGCGGCAGGTCCTCTAGCGGACCCGCGACGATTGCGTCGGCGCCGAAGGAGCCGCCGCGGTAGCGCGCCAGCACCCCGGCCGCTGCCGTGTCGAGCCCGGTTACCGCCGTCGCCGCGGCCGCGAGCTGTGGGGCGCCGGCGACGATCGTGCCGATCGCGGCTCGCGTCTCCTCGAAGAGCCGCGTCGCTTCGTCGAGGCTCGCCTGCGCCGCCTGGCCGCGGACCGGCGTCATGCCGAGGCTCGTGTCCTCGCCGCGCAGGCCGCGGATGATCTGTCCCAAGAACTGCTCGGCGTTGCTCAACCGCTGCACGGCATCCTCGACCGCCGTTGCGGCGGCGAGCGACCGCAGGCTCTGTTGAATCGCCTGGACGGCGAGCTCGAACCGGTCGACATTGGGTTGATTGGTCGCGAGATCGGCGGGCGGGAGCGCGCTCGCGAGATTGCCGGTGGCCTCGAGCAGCCGTGGCGCGATCTCGAGCAGGCGCTCGCGCGCCGCATGCACCTCGAGCAGCGTCTCGCGCGCCGCAAGCAAGCGCCCGAGATTCTCGTCCACGCCGCGCCACGCGGCCGCGTCGCCTGCGAACGCGCGCGCCGCGGCGTCCGCGCCGTTATTCGACGCGAGAGCGCCGCGGAGCTTCTTCGAGTCGGCGTCGGCCGCGGCGAGCGCGTCGAAGGCCGCCTTGTTGCCGGAGAGAGCGGAGCGCGCATCCGCGCGCGCCGCCTGTGTGAGCGCAACGATCTGGCCCAAACCGCCGTCGGCGGACGGCGTGCCGTTCCACCACAGCACCCCCGCCGCCGCCGCGAGCACGACGGCCAGCACGACGCCTAGCGGCGGCAGGAGCTTCGGCCAAGGACTCGATTTGATCATGGTGGCACTTACGCCTTGGCCGTTTCACCGGCTGTGAGAAACTGCTCGTCCTCGAGCAACTTCGGCAGACTGAAGCGCGGCCACACTTCCGAGCCGCGGCGGTAACACCCTTCTAAATAATGCTCGCAGCGGATCACGGCGGCCGGCGCGTCGTCGCGATAGTCGCCGGAGCCGAACCGCCGGAAGCCGACGACCTCGTCGACGATCAACCCGGTCGGAACGTCGCGGCTCGCGACGATCAAGATCCGCGCCTGGCGATCGCTCGCCGCACCCCCGGCGCCGAGAAACGACTTCAAGTCGACGATCGTGAGCAGCTGCCCCCGCAAGTTCGCGATTCCACGCAACCAAGGCTTGGCGCCCGGTACGCGCGTGACGTGCTCCGGGATCGGCAGCACCTCGCGAACGTCGCCGCGGCCGCTGACGAAACGCTCCGCGCCGAGCCTGAAACCGATGCCAACCCACTCGTCCGCCTCGGACGGCGCCCCCTCGCGCGCCGCGATCGCGGCGCGTGCCCGCCGTTCCAACTCCTGCAGCAGCTCGAACGGCCGTTCGGCGAGGGCCTTGAGACTCGAGGAGCTGCTCAAGGAGCCGTCCCCTCGCCGCGATTCAAAAGCTCCTGCGCCTTGGCGACCAGCACGGCTTCGGTCACCGGCTTCACGAGGTAGTCGACCGCCCCTTGCCGCATGCCCCAAACCCGATCGCTATCCTGGTCCTTGGTCGTGATCATCACGACCGGAATCGATTTCGTCTGCGGGTCGCGCGTCAGAGTGCGCGTCGCCTGGAAACCGTTGACGCGCGGCATCACGACGTCCATGAAGATGAGGTCGGGACGCACTTCGCGCGCGAGGCTGATGCACTCCGAGCCGTCGGACGCCGACACCGTGTCGAAGCCGTGCTTCTCGAGCGCCGTCTTCAAGACGTGCACCTCGGTGGGCGAGTCGTCGACGATCATGATCAGAGCCATGTGAGTTCCTTCAAGAACCCGTCTACTTCGCCACGTGAGTATGGATTGCGCTCAAGAGCTCGTCTTTCGTGAACGGCTTGGTGAGGTACTGCTCCGAGCCCACGAGCCGGCCTCGAGCCCGATCGAACAACCCGTCCTTGCTCGAGAGCATGATGACGGGCGTGTCTTTGAAGACTTTGTTGTGCTTGATGAGCGAGCAGGTCTGATAGCCGTCGAGGCGCGGCATCATGATGTCGACGAAAATGATGTCGGGTCGATGGTCCGCGATCTTCGACAAGGCGTCGAAGCCGTCCACGGCAGTGAACACCTCGCACCCTTCCTTGGCCAGCAAAGTCTCCGCGGTCCGGCGAATGGTCTTGCTGTCGTCGATGACGAGGATTTTGAGACCCTGCAGGTCGCTCTTCGGGTTCACCGCACTGCTGCCAGCCACTTAGATTTTCCTCCCACGAGGCGGCTCAGCCGAACCTGAGCTTGCGAACAGTCGCCCCCACTACAACGCGCCTTTTAACATATCGGCTGAACGCCTTCCATCGACGGAATCACACACGCTCCAGCCCCATTCGGCGCCGCCGCGACAGGCGGTCCAAGCGCCAAATCGAGGTATGGTAGCGTTGCGCGTTTCGACGAAACTGCGAACTTGCACGCAGAAAACGAGGGAGCTACTTGATGAGGGAATCCCGGCGGCTGCTCGGCGTGGTCATGGACCCCATCGAGACCATCAAGCCGAAGAAGGACTCCACGCTCGCGATGCTGCTCGCGGCCCAAAGGCACGGGTTCGGCATCGTGTACTTCCGCCAGCAGGACCTCGTCGTGCGCGACGGCGCGCCGGGCGGTCACGGGCAGTGGCTCACGGTCCACGACGACCCCGAGCACTGGTTCGACCTGGGCGACGCTTGGGCCGGCGGCCTCGAGGGGCTCGATGCGCTCCTGATGCGCAAGGACCCTCCCTTCGACATGGAGTACATCTACACGACGTACATCTTGGAGCTCGCGGAGCGGCGCGGCCTCCTGGTCGTCAACAAGCCCGCCAGCCTGCGCGACATCAACGAGAAGGCGTACACGTCGTGGTTCCCGGACTGCACGCCGCCGTCGCTCGTTTCGCGACGGCGCTCCGATCTGGTCGCGTTCCTCGAGGAGCACGGCAAGATCGTGCTGAAGCCGTTCGACGGTATGGGCGGCCGCTCGATCTTCGTCGTCGCGAAGGGCGACCCGAACACCAACGTCATCATCGAGACGCTGACCGACGACGGCGCCAAGTTCACGTTGGCGCAGCGCTACGTCCCCGAGATCGTGAACGGCGACAAGCGGATTCTCCTCATCGACGGCCAGCCGATCGACTACGCGCTCGCGCGAATCCCGGCGCCGGGCGAGAGCCGCGGCAACCTCGTGATGGGCGCCAGGGGCGAAGGACGACCGCTCACCGAGCGGGACCGCTGGCTGTGCGCGCAGGTGGGGCCGGCACTTGCCGCCAAGGGCGTGATGTTCGCCGGCCTCGACGTGATCGGCGACTACCTCACCGAGATCAACGTCACCAGCCCCACCGGAATCCGTGAACTCGATCGCCAGTTCGGCATCGACATCGCTGCTAAGCTCATTATGGCAATCGGCGGGAAGCTCGAAGAGCGCGGGCGGTAGCTCGGACGCGAATTAGGGTCAGACCCCGGGGACAGAGCGGTCGCTCTGTCCCCGGGGTCAGACCCTGCCCGCTCGCGAGGCTATAATCGGAACACCCGGGGGCACGGGTCATGGGTGGGGTTCAGGTGGAAAGCGTTCCGCAACGCGGGATCGGCGACCGGCTCGGGTCGACGCTGTTCCTCGCTGCGCTGGTCCACGGCGTCATCATCTTGGGTGTCACGTTCACGGTGGCCTCGATCGACGACTCGGGCCCGCTGCCGTCGCTCAACGTCACGCTGCTCGTCGACGGCGGCCACGACGAGGCGACTCCCGAGGATGCCGACTACATCGCCAATCGCAACAGCCACGGAGCCGGGCGCGCTGCCGAGGGCGTGCGGCCGACGACGACGTTGGCGTCGACGCAGCCGCTGACCCAGCTCGGCGACCCGCAGGGCGCCGATCTCACGGACGGCACGCCGCGCGATCGCACGCCGAGCGCGGAGCAGCTCGTGACGCGCGCGAGCTCACCCGACCAAGTCCAGGCCCAGCCGCAGCCGACCGACGCGCCGGCGGCGCAGCGGCAGAAGGCCGCCGCTCTGATCGATCAAGTGGCACCTCAGACGGCCGCCGCCGAGCTCGACTTGCGGGCCGAGCTCCCCGCCGGGGGCGCGGGCGACGCCGCGGCGATCGCTGCGCCGAGCGCTCGTGAGTCGGAGCTCGCCGACTATCTCGCGGGCTGGAGGCGGCGCGTCGAACGCGTCGGCACCGCCAACTATCCCGTGCAGCTCCTGGGCGACCTGAGCCTCGGCCGGCCGACGCTCGAGGTCGTGATTGGCGCCGACGGCAAGCTCGAGGACATCGTGGTCCGCAAGTCGTCGGGCGACAAGCAGCTCGACCAAGCCGCGCTCAAGATCCTACGCCTCGCGGCGCCGTTCGAGCCGTTACCGACTTCGATCCGCGAGAAGTACGACGTGCTCCGCTTCGCCTACGAGTGGGACTTCTTCGCGGGGAAGCGCACGACGCAGCGAGCAGCCGTCGCGACCGCGACCGCGGAGAACTAGCCGCGAGCCGGCCGCGGGGGCCGGTCATGAATCGCCCCCGCCGGGAATGCTACCGGCCCCGCCGAGGATGTTACGATAGCGGCCGTCACCCGAGCCGAGAGGGCCCGCCGCATGCGGTCGCTGCGCGACCACTTCTTGATCGCGATGCCTGCGATGGCGGATCCCAATTTCACCGAGACCGTCACCTACGTCTGCAAGCACGACGACGAGGGCGCGTTCGGAGTGATCATCAATCGACCGAGCGAGATGTCGGTCGCCGAGATGTTCGCCGAGCTCAAGCTCGGCCTCGAAGACCGCGGTCTCAGGGCGCAGCCCGTGCTGCGCGGCGGCCCCGTCGAGCGCGAGCGCGGCTTTGTCCTGCATCGCTCGAGCGAGGCCTTCGAAGCTACGCTCGACGGCGACATCAAGGTCACGCTGTCGCCCGACATCCTCGCCGCGATCGGGAGAGGCTCGGGCCCGCGGCCGGTGTTGATCGCGCTCGGTTACGCCGGCTGGGACGGCGGGCAGCTCGAGGCCGAGCTGCGCGCGAACGCGTGGCTCACGGTGCCCGCGAACCCGGCGATCATGTTCGACACGCCGTTCGAGCAACGCTGGACCGCGGCGCTGGGACTCCCCGGCGTCGATCTAAACCAAATGACGAACTATGCCGGCCACGCCTGAGGTCGAGCTGGGTTGCCGGCGTGGGCGAAACTAGCGACCGGAACATCCTCCTCGCATTTGACTTCGGCCTTCGTCGTTTGGGTGTCGCTACCGCCAACCTCGCCACCCGGACCGCCTCGCCGTTGACCACGCTGCAAGTCGGCCGCGGCCTTCCGTGGGCGGACCTCGACCGCGTGATCGCGGATTGGCGGCCCGCGCAGCTCATTGTCGGCCTGCCCGAGGGCGAAGGCGGCGAGCGAATCGCGGCGCGGGTCCGCGAGTTCGTCGACGCCTTGCACGAGCGTTATCGGCTGCCCGTCGCCACGGTCGACGAGACGCTGACCTCCGTCGAGGCGGACGCCGAGCTCAAGGCCGGCCGCCGCTCGGGCTTCCTGCGACGGCGGCTCGGCCGCGGCCGAACGGATCGCGTCGCGGCCTGTCTGATCGCCGAGCAGTGGATGAACGGACACTAGCATGGCTGTCGTCGAGCAGCTCAACGAGCGCGGGGAGCTCAGGCACCTGATCGACCTCGCCGATCTCGACCGCGGGCACCTCGCGGAGATCATCGATCTCGCGACGCGCTACCTCACGCCCGTCGGCGCCCAGGCGCCGCGCGACGACGTCTTGAAGGGCCGCACGGTGGCAAACCTGTTCTTCGAGGCGAGCACACGCACACGCGCCTCGTTCGAGCTCGCGGCCAAGCGGCTGCGCGCCGACGTGCTCAACCTCGACGTGAACATGTCCTCGCGGGCCAAGGGCGAGAGCATCATGGACACGATCTTCACGCTGCAGGCGATGCAGGTGGACGTGTTCGTCGTCCGCGACGCGAGCGCAGGCGTGCCGGCCCGCATCGCCCAGCAGGTCGCGCCGCACGTCTGCGTGCTGAATGCCGGCGAGTCCGACGTTTCGCATCCGACCCAGGGGCTGTTGGATCTGATGACGATCCAACGCCACAAGGGCGACGTGAGCGGGTTGTGTGTCGCGATCGTCGGCGACATCAAGCACTCGCGCGTCGCGCGCTCCGCGTACCACGCACTCACGAAGTTCGGCGTCGGCGAGCTCCGGTTCGTCGGTCCCGCCGAGCTCTTGCCCCCCGATGACGAGCTGGCGCTCGCGTCGCGCGCCACGGACGCTGCGGCCGGTATCGCCGATGCCGACGTCGTGATGGCGCTGCGCGTGCAAAAAGAGCGCTTCGCGCAGCTCGACGACATCCCCGACCCGCAGGAGTATTACCGCCGTTTCGGCCTCACGGAGGAACGGCTCGCGCTCGCCCGGCGCGACGCGATCGTGATGCATCCGGGCCCGATGAATCGCGGCGTCGAGATCGACGCGGCGGTCGCGGACGGGCCGCAGTCGGTGATCCAAGAGCAGGTTACCAACGGCCTCGCGGTGCGCATGGCCGTGCTGGCGCTGATCCACCGGCACCTCGCGGGCGCGACCCACGCATGAGCCCCCAAACATGAGCCCTTACACATGAGCCCCCCAACATGAGCTACGCGCCGAAGCGCGGCACGGTGGCGCTCGAGGACGCCGAGATCCTCGACCAGCGGGCGTTCGCGGGCCGCCAATTCATCCTGCGCGTGCACGCGCCGAAGGCCGCGCGGCGCGCGGCTCCCGGCATGTTCGCGCACATCTCGTGCGACCCCGCCGTACCCCTGCGCCGGCCGCTCTCGATCATGCGGGCAAGCGCGGAGGAGGGCTGGCTCGAGTTCCTCTACAAGCCGAAGGGCTGGGGACTCGACAAGCTCGCGGCGCGGCAGCCGGGCGAAGTGTTGAGCGTGCTGGCGCCGATCGGCCACGGCTTCACGATCGATCCGTCGCGGCCGCGGTTGCTCGCGCTCGGCGGCGGCGTCGGCATCCCGCCGATGATCTTTCTCGCGGACGTGACGCGCGACCGGACAGACCTCGCGCCGCTCGTGCTCATGGGGTCGGAGGTGCCGTTCCCGTTCGAGCTCGCCGCGTCGCGCTTCGAGGTGCCCGGCGCGCCGGCGGAGGCGAGCGACGCGGTGGCGCTGCTCGAACGTTGGGGCGTCCCGTCCCGGCTGGCGAGCAACGCGGGCTTGAGCGGCGCGTTCCGCGGCTACATCACGGACCTCGCGCGCGCGTTCCTCGCCACCCTGCCGCCGGCCGAGCTCGCGCGAACCCAGGTGTTCGCGTGCGGGCCCACGCCGATGCTCGCGGCGTGCGCCAAGCTCGCCCGCGAGCTCGACTTGCCGTGCCAGCTCGCGCTCGAGGAGTTCATGGCGTGCGGCATCGGCGGCTGTGCGGGCTGCAACGTGCGGCTGCAAACCGCCGAGGGCCCCGCGATGAAGCGCGTCTGCGTCGACGGGCCCGTGTTTGACGCCCGCGAGGTCTATCCCGCCTGACACCCGCTCCGCGTCGGTGCTAGGCTCGCCGCAATCCGTTCGGCGGGACGTCCCCCGCCTTGCGGCCACCACGGGGGATGAATATGAGAACCAACGACACGGCTTCCACGGTCGGCGCGCGCGCATGGCTCGCGGCGCTCGGCGCCTTCGGCTTGGCCGCGACCTGCGGAACGGCGGGAGCACAGCCGGCGGCCACGGCTCCGGCCGCATGCAATCGCGCGTGCCTCACCGGCTTCGTCGACGCCTACTTCGCCGCGTTGATCGCGAACGACGCGGCGAAGCTGCCGCAGGCAGCGCGCGCGCGGATCACCGAGAACAGCACCGAGAAGAAGCTCGCGGCCACGTTCTGGCCGGGCGCCGAGAGCGCCGCGTTCCGGTTCGACATCGTGAACGTCAACCGCGGCGATACCGGCACCGAGGCCGTGATCCGCAACGCCGACGGCACGAAAACGATGTTCATGTTGCGCCTCAAGGTCCGGAGCGGCGCGATCACCGAGATCGAGACGATCAAGGCCAACGAGGGCGAGGCCGACCGGCTCTGGGGGCCGGACCAGCTCACGAGCACCGCGAGCTTCGAGCTGTCGATTCGCGAGTCGGAGCGCGATTCGTACTACGACCTGATCGCCGCCGCGGAGAGCTACTGGCGCGCATTCCAGACCAACGGTAGCCCGGCCTATCACCCGGCGCGGTTGTTACCCGATTCGCGGCGTTACGAGAACGGGTTGCAGACCACGGGCGTCGTGCGCAACGGCGAGCTCCAGACGACGGCCCGCGGCTTCGACGAGGGCCGGTTCTTGGGACGCAACATCTGGGACCGGCGCTACCCCGTCGTCGACGAGGAACGCGGCGTGGCGCTGTCGATCGTGCGATTCGGCTTGAAGGCCGGCGCGAAGAGCCAGAGCGTCGCAACCTCGAACGACCGGCTCGTCGCCGAATTCTTCGCGATCAAGGCCGGCCGCATCCAGGAGATCCAGGCGGTGCTCTTCAACCTCCCCGACGCGAAGCCGACGAACTGGCCGGCCGACTACGGCCCCGCCGCCGCCAGCCCCGAGTGAGCACAGGCCGACGCACCGTCTCTCACTTTGGCCGCACGATGCCCTAACCGCTGCGGCCGTGCCTCGAACGGCCCTCCCGAGACCCTCGCCGCACAGGGATGTGCGGCGCGGAGCCCCAGGGATGGTCTTCCGGCGTGTCTCGGGAGGGCCGTTCGAGGCGCGGCCGCAGCTCGCGAGACCGTAACCGGCCAAAGTGAGAGACGGTGCGTCGCGGCAATGTCGAGAACGGGCGGCGGGCTCCGACGTATCGGTGAACGCGCCGCTTGGCGCACCACACGAACGGGAGTCGAGCCATGAAGTTCATGTTGATGATGCACGCGCCGCGCGGCACCGGCGACTGGGGAGTCGCGGAATGGACGCAGAACGACCTGAAGGCTCACATCGCCTTCATGAAGCGCCTTGCGGAAGACCTCAAGAACGAGGGCTCGCTGCTCGGCGCAGAGGGCTTGGCGCCGCCGAACCAGGCGCGGGTCGTGCGCGCCGGCAAGGGCGGC
>Ga0137409_10005320_pt1 | contig 13425 bp, 10 predicted proteins | sample CZODoug1_16funga_FD_122059 | JGI IMG/M metagenome (GOLD analysis project Ga0137409, IMG submission 122059) | Vadose zone soil fungal communities from Angelo Coast Range Reserve, California, USA - CZODoug1_16fungal (Hybrid Assembly) | ecosystem: Environmental > Terrestrial > Soil > Vadose zone...
TGCAGTAGCCGCACTGGAATGCATCATGGTCGATGAAGGCCTGCTGCAGCGGATGCAGCACGCCGTTCACGGGGAGGCCCTCGGTAGTGGTGACATTGGCGCCGTCCTTCATCACAGCCAGCGTCAGGCACGAATTGACGCGCCGACCGTCGAGCAGCACGGTGCAGGCGCCGCACTGACCCTGATCGCAGCCTTTCTTGGTGCCGGTGAGATCGAGATGCTCGCGCAGCACGTCGAGGAGGGTGGAGCGGGGATCGAGCGCCAGCGTGTGTCGTGCGCCGTTGACGGTCAGGCTCACCGAGACGGGCGCAGGCGCCGCGTTTGGGCGGGTTTGAGCGGCGGCGCCGGAGGCCAGTCCCATCGCAATGGGAACGGCCGCTCCGCCGGCGACAAGCTCGCGACGTGTCGGCTGGCCGGCGTGGCGGGAAATATCATCTGTTCGGTCATCGGACATGTGGAACTCCTGCGGCCCTGGTGCCAGCGGCGGTGCTGGGTAACCAAATTCCCGCGACCTCAACGCGGCATGCGGCCCATGCGTTCGGCCCATGCGCTGCTGCGGAGCAAAGCTGGCAACGGCGTCGCTTTAGATTAAGTCTGAAAAGACAAAGGGATAGCCGTTTGGCGCAGAACTATCCGCTTTGCGCCCAAAAAATGTGCCGGCAGGAGTTCTTCCCCCCTGGCATGGTAGCGCCTAGCTAACTGTCGAGATTGTTGGGGCAAGAATCGTAGGACAATAGGACGAGAGAGTCGCGCCCATGCGCACCCGCAATCTCGACGAAGCCATCGACGCCGTATCCAAGGTGTACTGCCCGCACACCGTTGAGGTCGTCGGTCCGGTTGGCGAAGTTGACGCGCTGCTCGAGGTCGCGCATCCAACATCACAGCCGCTCGTGAGCTTGTCTTATAGCGTGCCGGTCAAGATCGACGCGCTGAACTTCTCGCGCTTATTTCTGATGATGCATTGCGCGCGCGGCGCCGCGGCCACGACCCAGGCGCATCGCTCGGCGGAGTGGCGCCAGGGCCAGACCATGCCGTTCTCGGCCGGCTTCGACACCAAGCTCTGGTTCGATCGGGCGTTCCTGCAAAGATCGGTTCGCCTCGATATCGATAAGCTAGAGGCGCAGTGTGCGCGTTGGCTCGGGCACCCGCTAGAGGAGCCGCTGCGGTTTGTGCTACGCCCGTTCTCGGATGAGTTGGAGGAGATCTGGCGCCGGACGCTGTCGTATGTGTGGTCTGGCGAAGAGCGTGGCCTGCCCCTGGCGCCGGCCGCGAAAGCCGCCTTTGACGAATATCTGCTGACGCTCCTCCTGCATCATCATCCGAATAATTACAGTGACGAGCTGGCCGGGGACACGTCGGCGCCCGTTCCGGGCATCGTGCGGCGCGCGGAGCGTTTCATGGCCGACAACGCCGACACGCCCATTACTATGTCTGACGTGGCCGCCCACCTTGGGGTGAGTCTGCGTTCGCTGCAGGCTGGCTTCCGCCAGTGGCGCAACGCCACGCCGAACGCCTATTTGCGGCAGGTCCGGCTGCAGGTTGTGCGGGAGGAGCTTCTGCGTTCCGACCAGGATGCCAGTGTCACGACCATCGCCCTGCAGCACGGCTTTATGCACCTGGGGCGCTTCAGCGCTCAGTACCGTGCCGCCTTCGGCGAGGGCCCGAGCGCTACCTTGCGACGTGGCCGCGCAGCCTTGGTCCAGCGCGCGCTTGCAGTGCGTCGATCACGCTAACGCGCGACTGAGACGCGCGCACTCGCTTCGCTTAGACCTTCGTCATCTCGATCAGCGCGCCTGCCTTCGGCATGTCCTCGAGGGCCCAGAGCTGCCGCAGCAGCGCATCAACGCGCTCGGCCGCAAGATGCTTGCGCGCGAGCGAGCGGAATTTCTCCTCCATCTCAGCGTCCGTCATCGGGTTCTTGAAATGGCCGCGATGATATTCGACCCGCACCGCCTTGCGCTCGCCGGACTTCAGCACGACCTCGAAGTCGCAGAGATTGTAGTCCTTCTCGTGCAGGTCGGCTTCCGGCGAGTGGATGGCGCGGACGCGGGCGACCAGCGCCAGCAGGCGCTCGTCGTGCAGATAGGGGTCCTCGTAATAGTGCTCGTCGATGGTGCCATGCATCAGCACGACCGCGGCCGCGTAGGGCATGCTGTGGTCGGCGGTCTCGTGGCTTTGCGGCCGCCATTTGTCGGGGCTGTCGGCCATGATCTTGATGGCGTTCTGGGATACGCGGATGTTGATCTCCGCGATCTCGTCGGTGCTCTTGAAGAACGCACGCAACTGCGCGGCGGCCTCGGCCACGGTCTGGGAATATTGCCCGAGCGGGAAACGCTTGGTGAAGGCCCGCATGATGCCATAGGGCTCGCCGAGCTTGGGCAGCTCGAACGGCTTGCGGGTGATCGCATGGAAGAAGCCAAGGGGGCCCTCGAACACTTGGGCAGGGCCGGTCATGCCGGCCTGCGCGAGCTGCGCCGAGAAGATCGCCTTGCGCGAGGCTTCCGCACAGGCGAAGTCCTTCCAGTTTGAAAGCGTGCCGACGCGACCCTGATTGATCGCCGTGTTGCCGCCGACCGTGATGCCGATCGCGTGCACCATCTGCCCGGCCGTCAGACCCATCAGCCGGCTCGCGCCGACGACGGCGGCGGGACCGAGGATGGTCGCCTGATCGAGCCCGATCGAGCGGGTGTCGAGCACGTCGGCGAGCTTGCAGAACGCCTCGTAGGCGAGCGCGGTCGCGGTGATGAGATCGCGGCCGCTGCGGCCCGCGACCTCGGCCGTGGAGATGAGCGAAGCAAGTGTGTCGCTGGGATGGCCGCCGCCCTTGGGGGTGATGTAGCCGTCGTTGAAATCGAGATAGCGGATCATCACGCCGTTGGCGAATACCGCGAGGTCGTGGCTCGTCTTGAAGCCGCCACAGAAGACGGTCGCGCCTTGTGTCGCGCTCACATTGCGGGCGAGCTTGAGGGCGATCTGGCTGGGGCCTGCTTCATAGCCGCCGATGGCGCAGCCGATGGTGTCGATGATGGTGCGCTTGACGGTGCGCACGACCTCCGCGGGGAGGTCCTCGTAGCGCAGCTTGACCGCATAGTCGGCCAGCGTCTGCGCGATGGTGCCCTGGTTGCCCGAACCCGCACGCGGGGGTGAAGCGTTCTCTTGCGCGCTCGCCGGGAACGCCGCTGCTGTCACCGCAGCGCTGGCCGTCGCCAGAGCCTGCAGCACCTCGCGGCGCGATTGGCATGTTGCATCGGGCTTGTTCATGGTGATCCCCGAGTAGCAATCGTAGGGCGGATTAGTCTTACTGCGTCAGAAGCTTTGCGTGTCCCGGGCGAGCGCAGCGAGACCCGGGACCCAGGGCCAAAACTCGCGAACTCCACAGTCTATTGCCCTGGGTTCCGGCTCTCGCTCCGGCTGCGCCTCCGCTTCGGCCGGGACACGCGAGGCTTGTGACGCAGTACAGCTAGCCGAAGGCGTAACCCGCCACATAGCGACATGGCGGAATACGCTTCGCTATTCCGCCCTACGGGCTAGCGCAGCCTTACGCGTTCGCAGCCAATTCTGCTTTGCGCGCGCCTTTGTGGTCAGTTCACCGTCACTGGCGCGCGCTCGATGATCTCGATGCGGGTGCCCCACGGATCGGTGATGTAGGTGATGGTGCTGCCGGTCGGGCTCTTGCGCACCGGCTCGTCGAGCTTGATGCCCTCCGCCTCGATCTTCTTGACGAAGGCGGCATGGTCCTTCACGTCGAAGCCGATGTGGTCGAGGACGCGATTCCGGGTGGCTGCCTGCGCCGTGTCGGCCTTGTTGAAGCGGATCTGCGCACCCGGCACGTCGACGATGGGCGCATTGTTGCGGGTGCCGGCCTTGCCGCCCCACGTCTTGGCGTACCAGGCCTGCGCCTTGGCGATCTCGGCTTCCGGCAGGAACAGATGCACGTGCTCATGCCGGATCGGCATCGACTGCGTCTTGTCCTCCAGGATCTCCATGCGCACGCCGTCCGGCGTCTCCACATAGGCCTGGTCCAGCCGGCCGTTGCCACCCGGCAGCACCGCCACGCCCGCGGCCTTCCACTGCGCAACCCGCTGCTGCACGTTGTCGACGATGAAGCCGACGTGGTTGACCACCGAGCCCTGGCTGCCGCCTTCGCCCTTTTCGTTGCCGAGGGTGAGATTGATATAGACGTGCGGGAACATCATTACCGGGGCGGCGCCGGCGAGGAGCTTGCCGCCCATGCCGAGGAAGATCTTCTTGTTGGCTTCCACGTCCTTCGAGACGATGTGCCAATGACCCATGGTCACGCCAACCTCGTTGAACGGGGCGGGCTGGGCGGCCGCGGGGCCGGCGGCAAGCGGTGCAAGCAGCAAGGCCGCAAACGCAGTGGTCTTCAATGCAGTCTTCATGGACGCCTCCCTGAACTGTTTTTTGCTGGTGAGTAGCAATTGCAGAAGGAGGCTATCAGGCCAACGAAGTGGGCGGAAGCGCGGGCGAAGGATTTTTTGCTGAGTGTCCGGTGCCCACGAGCGCACGCGCCCGCGCAGCGGGCGCTGCGAAATGATCGCGCTGCTTGAGCGCCTTCGTCTAAGCCTGGGCCGGTCGATGCGCCCGCAGGAACGACCGGATCTGACGCACAGCCAGCGGAATGCGCTCCTTGGGCTCCTTCCACGGGAACATGCTCACCTCGGCCCTGGGCGCGAGCATCGCCGCCTCCATGGCGACGGCGTAAGGATGGGCCGGAATATCATCCGGCAAGATCAGCACCGGGGTCTGACAATTGCGCACGAAATCCCGCGTCACGGTGAACACGAAATCGGCGTTGGTGCGGTACATCTTGGTCAGGAACTTCTCGACCGTCTCCTTCGTGACCTCGGGCCGGCGCTTGATGAGCTCCGGACCCCAGCCGCTGATGTTGTTGTCGTAGAACAGCGTGGGCTGCTCCGGACGGAAGCCGCTGGGCTGTGCCAGCACGGAGGCGACGACGCGGTCGCCGGCGCGCTTGATCAGGTTCCAGACAAATGGCCCGCCAATGCAGAAGCCCATCACCATGAACCTGCTGACGCCTAGCTGATCCAGCACGCCCAGGTGGTCGTCGGTATAGGAATCCCAGGGGCGGTCAATCTCGAGCGGGCCGGTCGACTGGCCGCCGCTGGCATTGCGCAGGTCGGCTGCGATGCAGCGGTACTCGCCCTTGAATTCCGCGATCGGATCGAATGGCCCGCGCGCGAGGCCGGCGAGCGTCGAATTCAATCCTCCGCCGGCAATGAGCAGCAGCGGGAAGCCGGACCCGTGCTCCTCAAAGCGAATGCGAACGGGACCTTTTTCGTAGGAGCGCATGGCTTCTCCTTGGGCGGTCTGCTGAGCAAACACGCGCGGTGCCGCGGCTATCGCGGTTGCCGCGACGCCCGTGGTCAGAATATTGCGTCTGTTGGAATCCATGGTGCCAACCTCCCCGATCGTTGTTATGGCGCCGATTGTAAAGGCATTGTGGCCGTTGTCACGCCGTCAATTATTACCCCGCATTGGAAGCTGGGCAAGCGCGAAGGAACACTGTGCGAAGGAGCATGGCCGAAAGGCTCCGGTTGGGCGCACTCCTGGGGAACCCTTGGTATCCCGCGCGGATTGTATCTTGAAACTATAGGCAATGGGACCTGGTGATGCTCCTGGTGTCCGTCCCTGGCGAAACGACGGGTGCGAAACGACGGTGTGATGGAACAAGTCGCGCCCGCCACGAATTGGGGCAGCAGAAGTGATCCAGAAGAAGGGTTCCATCATGCGCATCACCACGTGCCTGGCGGCGGCCATCCTGCCGGCGCTCCTGACGACGAGTCTTGCGTTCGCGCAGGACGAGCAGGCGAAGTCATTCCTCGTCGAAGCCATCGAAGGAAACCTGGCCGAGGTCCAGATGGGACAGTTGGCGCAGAAGCTGACCACCACCCAGGATCTTCGCGCGTTTGGCCAGATGCTCGAACAGGATCACACCGTGGCCAATCAGAAGGCGCGAGCCGCTGCCAGCGCCATGCAGATCAAACCGCCGACCCAGCCCAACAGCAAGCAAAAGGCCGACTATGAGCGGCTGTCCAAGCTGATTGGTATCGAGTTCGATGAGCAGTTCGCCGATCACATGGTGATGGACCACAAAGAGGGTATCCAGAAATACGAAAAGGCGGCCTCGATGAACAATGCTGCTGGCACTTATGCAAAGGAAGCCCTGCCGACTCTGCGCAAGCACCTGCAAAACGCAGAGTCTCTGAAGGCGGCGACGACGGGCGCGGCGCGCTGAATCTGGGAAACGATCCTATGCGCACGCTCGCTCAGCTTTTCATAGGCGCTGCCACGTTATGGTCTTCCGCCTCCTTCGCGCAACCGGCAACAACGTTGGCTGACGTCGTGGTTTGTGCCACAGCGGCTGATGCCAAGGACTACGCAACGACGCACAAGGACGCGATCCAAAATGCCATCGCAAGCGAGATCACCGGCAAAGCCTGCGTTGTCGCGAAGATCGCCTTCGTTCCTGGCAAGCAATCCGCTCGTATCGAGCATAAGGATGCGACCTACGCCGTGACGGAAATCATGATCGTGGGCGTGAGCACTCCATTAGGAGTGCTGGGAATTCCTCCTAACCACGCTTTTACGCTGCTGCGATTGCAGGATCAGGGAGTTTAGGACCGGGAGCCTCTTAGCCCACAACGTCCAGCGCAAAGTTGGCGCGCCGCATCAGCCCCGCGCGCGCCTCCTGCGCCAGCCGGAGCACGCGCGCGCTGTCGACTCCGACGAGATTGCCGCGCCATTTCTTCACCTTGCCGGCAATGAAGACCGCCTCGACATGGCTCGGGTTCATCAGATTGGCGACCACGCTCGGCGCATTGTTGAGCGGCCACACGTCGAAGCGATCGGCGCGCAGCATCAGGATGTCGGCCTCCTTGCCGGGCGTGAGCGTGCCGACCTTGTGGTCGACATTGGCGCAACGCGCGCCCTGCAAGGTGGCGAATTCCAAGACGTCGCGGCAGGTCAGGAGCGGCGGCAGGTTCTGCTCGTTGGCGCGGCGGCGCTGCAGGATGCGTAGCCGCTGCAGGTTGAAGGTCGTGCGCATGATCGAGAACATGTCCTGCGCCACGGTGGTTCCATGATCGGAGCTGAGCGAGGGGCGCACGCCGCGGTCGAGCGCGTCCTGCACCGCCGGCATGCCATGCGCCATCGCCATCTCGAGCGGCGGCGACATCGAGATGCGTCCGCCGATGCCCTTGATCATCTGCCAGGCGGCGTCATTGAGGTGCGTGCAGTGGATGAACAGGTCACCCTCGCGCAGCACGCCGGCGCGGCCGAGCGCGAGACCGGGCTCGGGATTGACGCGAAAGTGCATGACGGCCGGCACCCCCGCGTCGCGCGCCGCCCGCAGCACATTGGCATCGAGGCTGGCGCCGAGCGCGAGCGTCAGAAGCTGCTCCTTGGAGCTGAAATACGTGCGCTGCAGGCGACCAAGGTCCTGCGGCCAGCGCATCGCCGGCCCGCCGCCGCGCGAATAGCCATAGACCGCGCGGATGCCGGCCTCCTGCAGCGCGCGGATCGCAGCGTCGCTGTGCTCGGGGGTGTGGCTGATCTGCGAGAGGTCGATGATCGTAGTCGTGCCCATCTCGATGAAGCCGAGCGCCGTCATCAGCACGCCGGCATAAACGTCGTCCGGCGAATAGTGCACGGTGAGATTGTTCTGGACGTCGCGATTGTAGTCGGGATCGACGAGCCCGTTGGGGAGCGTCGTGCGCAGGAGGCCCTGATAGGAGTGGCTGTGGGTGTCGATGAAACCCGGAGCCAGAATGCGATTGCCGGCATCGACGATCATCGCATCGGCCGCGATGTTGGGACGGACCTCGCGGATTTTCCCGTCCTCGATCAGCACATCGGCTTGCGCGAAGTCGCCGACCTGGCGGTCGAGCGTGAGCACGATGCCGCCCTTGAAGAGAACGCGTCGCGCGCCCTGCAGGCGGGCGAGATCGGCGTCAGTCTGGGCCTGAGCAGAGTGGGGCTGCGACGCCGCTGCGGCCGCGATGAGCGCGCCTGCGGCCTGCAAGACTTGTCGGCGCGATGTCTTTCGGCGCGATGTTTTGATCTTGGAGATTTTGGAGCCGCGCATGGCTTCCTCCCGGCTGGTGTTCCGTCATCATCGGCCTGGCGGCGTGCCGCAGCAAGGGCGGATGTCCCTCGGCTCGCGTCCGGTCTACACTGTGCGGAGGCACTAGTCGCAAAGGGGAGACGAAGCCATGGCATACGTAACAAGGCTGCATCCGGCATGGACAGTGCTTCTACTGTTCGCTGCGATGACGACATCGGCCTTCGCACAGGTGGTCGAGCCCGTGCGCTCGCTCGCCGCCAAAGAGAAACCGGCGCTGCTCGACACGCTCAAGGCGCTGGTGTCGATTGAATCCGGCAGTCGCGACATTGAAGGCCTCGGCAAGATCGCGGATCTGATCGCGGCGCGGCTCAGGGAGCTCGGCGGGCAGGTCGAGCTGGTCGAGCCGAGCAACATCTACAAGATGGAGGACACGCCCGAGAAGATCGGCAAGATGGTGCGCGCGACCTTCAGCGGCACCGGCAGCAAGAAGATCCTGCTGATCGCGCACATGGACACGGTCTATCAGCGCGGCATGCTCGCGCAGCAGCCGTTCCGCATCGACGGCGACCGCGCTTATGGGCTCGGCATCGCCGACGACAAGCACGGCATCGCGGTGATCCTGCACACCATTGCGATGCTCACGGCGCTCGACTTCAAGGCGTTCGGCACGCTCACCGTGCTGATCAATGCGGATGAGGAGCTGAGCTCGCCAGGCTCGCGCAGCCTGATCACCCGGCTCGGCCGCGAGCACGACGCGACCTTCTCGGTCGAAAGCTCACGAGTCGAGTCCGACAAGCTCTCGCTTGCGACGGCCGGCATCGCCTCGTTCACGATGAACGTCGAGGGCCGCGCTTCGCATGCTGGCAACTCGCCGGAGCGCGGGATCAATGCGATCTATGAGCTCGCGCACCAGATGCTGCAGACGCGCAACCTGTCCGATCCCGAGACCGGCCTCAAGATGAACTGGACCATGGCGAATGGCGGCCGCACCCGCAACATGATCCCACCCAGCGCGCAGGCGCAGGCGGACGTGCGCGTGCTGAAGGTCGAGGACTACGACGGGATCGAGAAGAAGGTGCGCGAGCGCATCAAGACCAAGCTCTTGCCGGACTCGAAGGTCGACGTGGTCTTCGAAAAGCGCCGCCCGCCGCTCGAGCTGACGCCGGCCTCGCGCGCGCTCGCGAACTATGCGCAGCAGATCTATCGCGAGCTCGGCAAGGAGCTCGTCGTCGACGCGGTCGCGGAAGGCGGCGGCACCGATGCGGCATTCGCGTCGCTCGAGACCAAGGCGCCGGTGATCGAGCGCTTCGGCCTGCAAGGCTATGGCGCGCACTCGATCGAGGCCGAATACGTACTGATCTCGTCGATCGAGCCGCGGCTCTATCTGCTCACGCGCCTGATCATGGATGTGGCGGAGGGCAAGGCGAAGTAGCGTGCGAGATGTTGTCTTGTAGCCTGGATTGAGCGAAGCGAAATCCAGGGCGGACGTTTCCGCATGTCCATTTGTCCCGGATGTCGCTGCGCTCCATCCGGGCTACGGTCGCTCATGCTTTCAGCAGACTCTCGACAGACAGATCTTCATCAACATCTGGCCAATGAAGGCCATGTCCGCCACCAATGAGGCGCCATTTTTGGCGCTGATCCGGCGTTGCGTCCGCAAGGCGCGGAAACCACGCCAACGGCGCAGCAAGCTCACGGCTATCGGCGAGCACAACGATCACGCGATCATCCGTTACGGCCACATCGACGGCATTCGCATCAAACGGGATCGCACTCATCTACACATCCAGAATCTGGTCGCTGGCGAACTCCGCCCGCTCCTGGATGAACTCGAAGCGTGCCTCGGGCTTGTTGCCCATGAGCCGCTCGACCGACCTGTCGGTCGCCTTGCGATCGTCGTCGACCACCCTGACGCGCAGAAGCGTGCGCTTCCTCGGGTCCATGGTGGTTTCCTTGAGCTGGGCCGCCATCATCTCGCCCAGGCCCTTGAAGCGGCTGATCTCGACCTTGGCATTGGCATGGAACTCCTTCTTGAGGAGCTCGTCTTTGTGCTTGTCGTCGCGCGCATAGAAGATCTTGCCGCCGTGGGACAGCCGGTAGAGCGGCGGCACCGCCAGATAAAGATGCCCGTTCTCGATCAGCTTCGGCATCTGGCGATAGAAGAAGGTCATCAGCAGCGAGGCGATGTGGGCGCCGTCGACGTCGGCGTCGGTCATGATGACCACGCGGTCGTAGCGCAATTCGCCGTCGCGATAGTGCGAGCCGGCGCCGCAGCCGAGCGCCTGGATCAGGTCAGAAAGCTGCTGGTTCTGCGCGAGCTTGCCGGCGCCGGCGGAGGCGACGTTGAGGATCTTGCCGCGCAGCGGCAGCACCGCCTGCGTTGCGCGATCGCGCGCCTGCTTGGCCGAGCCACCGGCGCTGTCGCCTTCGACGATGAAGATCTCGGCGCCTTCGGCGGCGGTCGAGGTGCAGTCGGCGAGCTTGCCGGGCAGCCGCAGCTTGCGCACCGCCGACTGGCGCTTGATCTCCTTCTCCTGCCGGCGGCGGATGCGCTCGTCGGCGCGCTCGATCACGAAGTCGAGCAGCTTGTTGGCCTGCAGCGGGTTGCCGGCGAGCCAGTGGTCGAACGGGTCCTTGATCGCGTTCTCGACGATGCGCACCGCTTCGGCGGTGGCGAGCCGGTCCTTGGTCTGGCCCTGGAATTCCGGCTCGCGGATGAACACCGAGAGCATGGCGCCCGCGCCGGTCATCACGTCGTCGCTGGTCACGCTCGCGGCGCGCTTGCCCTGGCCGTTGCGCTCGGCGTGGTCCTTGAGGCCGCGCACCAGCGCGCTGCGCAGCCCGGTTTCGTGCGTGCCGCCATCGGGCGTCGGGATGGTGTTGCAATAGGAGGAGACGAAGCCATCGGCATCGGCGGTCCAGGCCACCGCCCATTGCGCAGCGCCATGAACGCCGATCTTGCCCGCGCTGCCGGTAAAGATGTCGTGGACGAGCGTCGCCTTGCCAAGCTGGCCACTGAGATAGTCGCGCAAGCCATCGGCAAAATGGAAAGTCGCCTTCTCAGGCACATCCTCGACGCCGCGCAGCTGCTCCTTGGCGCACGACCAGCGGATCTCGACGCCGCCGAACAGATAGGCCTTCGAGCGTGCCATCTTGAAGATGCGCTCGGCCTTGAAGTGGGCCTTGGGGCCGAAGATCACCGGGTCGGGGCGGAAGCGCACCTTGGTGCCGCGCCGGTTCGGCGCGCGCCCGACCTCCTCGAGCTTGCCCTTCGGTTTGCCGCGCTCGAACACCATTCGATAGAGCGTCTGGTCGCGCGCGACCTCCACTTCGAGTCTTTCAGAGAGCGCGTTGGTGACCGAGATGCCGACGCCGTGCAGGCCGCCCGAGGTCTCGTAGACCTTGGACTCGAACTTGCCGCCGGCGTGCAGCGTGCACATGATCACTTCGAGCGCCGATTTATTCCTGAACTTGGGATGCGGATCGACCGGGATGCCGCGGCCGTTGTCGGTGACGGTGACGAAGCCGTCCGCCTCCATCTCCACCTCGATCCAATCGGCATAGCCGTTGATCGCCTCGTCCATGGCGTTGTCGATCGCCTCGGCGAACAGGTGGTGCAGCGCCTTCTCGTCGGTGCCGCCGATATACATGCCGGGCCGCCGACGCACCGGCTCGAGCCCTTCGAGCACCTCGATGTGGCGCGCGCTGTAGCCCGAATCACCGCCGCGCGGCCCCTTGCTTTTCACCCGCATGGCGGGGCGGCGCAGGGTCTTCGAGCTGAACAGGTCGCCGGTCCTGCCGGCAGGTTTCTTTGCAGTTTTGCCCATTGATTGCTGTCTGGTTGCGTCTGACCGAATCAGTCTTGCCCAACTATGCCACGGACCCGGCTTGAACGTGATGCATTCCGATCACAGCAGCCGGGAAAGCGCCAGCCCACAGCAATCCACGATTCTTTGATTCCGCTGCCGCCGGAACGCCGCCGACACGCCACGATCTGCGCCAAATCGGTGGCCAGAATTACCGCCAGGTTCGAGGAGCCACAGGGAGCGTAGCCGATGTTCAATTTCAGCTTCTTCAAGGGGAGGGTGGCGCCGGGTATGCAGCCGACAACCGGCTTTGATTTCGGGCGGCTGCTGAACTGGCGGATCCTGCGCGGCAGTCATGAGTTTCCGGGTCCCGATGGCGGTACCTGTGTGAACGAGGCCGCGATCGTCGCGGCGGGCTATCCCTACACGCCGGTGCGCCGCATCGACGATTGCCCGGCGTCGTTCTCGCGCCCGCTGGCACTCTATGCCATGTGCCTGAACGAGATCGTGCTGGACGATACGCTGCGGCAGGAGCTGCTGCTGCCCTTCGTCACCCGGCTCGCCGGCGCGGCGGATACGCCCGAGGTCGACCTGCAGCGCGTCGCGCTCATCTTGCAGCGCACTGTGGCGGAGATCGTGCCCGAGGCCTTCGACTGGCTCGGGCGCAGCCGTGAGGCCCGGCGCTGCCGCGCCGTCACGACGGCGGACGAGGCGGTCGCGGTCGTGAAGGCCCTTTTGGCCCAGGAATGGCGCGGTGCCCGCCTGAGCGGGCTGATGAGTTCGCTCAGCATGGCCACGGAGGACTATCTGTCCGGTCGTGCCATCGACGTCGCCCAATATTCCGGTACCTCCATTGCGGATGTCGCCGAGATCATCGGCTCGGTTGGCGGGCGCGGGGCAGCCAAGGCTGCCGAGGCCATCTACCGGCGTGGCGCCGCCATCCTGGATGGTGCGCTCAAGATCGGAAACAGCGCTGAGCCGATTGCGCCCGACCTGGTGGTCCGGCGCATGGATACGGTCCGGCAGTCGGCGGCGTCCGAGCGGCGTATGTGCATGGTTGAGTAAGGCGTTTGTGACAGTTGCGTCATGTAGCGTTCGCTAGTGTTTGTCGAATTTTGGTAGCTCGCTCTGTCGTCTTGAAGCCTCGCGCCTGTCGGCGCGGGGCTTTTCTTCTTTCCGACAACGGCAACGTTATTGGTAATATAATACTGACACCGTGGCGGCAGTCGGCCTTAATGGTCGGGCGCCACGGCAGCAGGTTCCCATGTTCGAAGCGATCGACGCCTACTCGCATCAGGTCCTGGAATTCATTCGTCTCCACCAGGCCTGGGCCCCTCCAATCGTGATGCTGCTGGCCTTCGGCGAATCGCTCGCCTTCATTTCGCTGTTGCTGCCGGCCTGGGCTGCGCTCGTGGGCATCGGGGCGCTGATCTCGGCTGGCGAGATCAATTTCTGGCCGATCTGGATTGCGGCGTCGATCGGAGCCGCGCTCGGCGACTGGCTGTCCTACTGGAT
>Ga0137409_10005321_pt1 | contig 13424 bp, 12 predicted proteins | sample CZODoug1_16funga_FD_122059 | JGI IMG/M metagenome (GOLD analysis project Ga0137409, IMG submission 122059) | Vadose zone soil fungal communities from Angelo Coast Range Reserve, California, USA - CZODoug1_16fungal (Hybrid Assembly) | ecosystem: Environmental > Terrestrial > Soil > Vadose zone...
CCATGAAGGCGGCGATCAACTGGATCAAGTCGATCGCATCAGAGCCGGAGGTCGGCCACATCTACGAAGGCACCGTCGTGAAGGTCATGGACTTCGGCGCCTTCGTGAACTTCTTTGGCGCCAAGGACGGCCTCGTGCATATCAGCCAGCTGGCGGCGCGCCGGGTGCAGAAGGTCACCGACGTGGTCAAGGAAGGCGACAAGGTCAAGGTCAAGCTCCTGGGCTTCGACGAGCGCGGCAAGACCCGCCTGTCCATGAAGGTCATCGACCAGGCGACCGGCGAGGACCTCGAAGCCAAGCAGAAGGCCGAGGGCGAGCAGCACGAGCAGCGCCAGGAAGCCGCCGGCGGCGAGTGATCGCCGCGGCAATCAAATTCGATCTTGATTGAACAAGTATCGCCCCGGCCAGGTCTGGCCGGGGCGATTGCGTTTCAGGCTCAGCTACAGCACGTCCCGGTCATAGTGGTTCATAGCCGGCATGCCTGAAATAGGCCAAACATTCGGACGGAGCGCTCGAATGAACGTGCCAAGAAGTCGAACCCGCACTGCGTGCTGATTGACACTTCCAAGAACCTGGCCAACGTTGTATGCGGGGCGTGCGCCCGCTTGTGCACGCGCAAAATACGAAAGCCGGCGGCCGCCCAATTCCGACAAACACAAAACTCATCGCGGCAGGTAGCTCATGTCAAACATCTGGTGCCGTCGGTTACCGGCGGCAGCCGTCGGCGTCGTTGCTTTCGCCTGCGCCGTCGCCTCACCTATCGCCGCCCAGCGGGCCCAAGCAAGGGAGAATCCGTTCGATGGCAATTGGAGAATCTTTAATTCGAGCGAGACCTGCATGGTGAAGAGGGCCCCGTGGCACATGACCGTCCGGAACGGCGCGGTTGCCGGCGGCGGCGACCATCCGGCGAACGGGAGCATCTCGGCCACCGGCGTGGCGAGATGGACCAGGCCCGCCATGGTGGATGGCAGGCCGGTCAGCTATTCGGGCACTTTCCGCGGCAATGTGGGTTCTGGCACCTACGTTGCTACAGATCACGGATGCAGCGGCAGCTTCACCGCAAGGCGAGAATGACGGCTATTCAACGCGGCAGGGCACGTGAGGGATGTCCACACCGACGGCGCTGTTGAACAGCACACAGCCGAGATGGGTCGCAGACCCGACGCTGGCTGAGCCGTTTGAATCAGAGCTTGCCTGATTTGGGAATCCGACCGTCGGCACATTGGGCGCCGCTGGCGAGCGCTTGGCGGTCGACACCGCAAGCAGCTTGAGCTTGCCGGCCTTGACCTGCGCCACCGCGGCCGGAAATCCGGAAAAGAAGAAATCGACCTGCTCGCCCAGGAGATCGTTCAAGGCCGGCCCCGCCCCCTTGTACGGCACATGGGTCATGTTGGTCTTGCTGCGAAGCTTGAGCAGCCCTGCAGGCGGATGAAAGTCTAGTCGCGCGGCCCCACCAGAAAGAACGTCCTGGTCGCGCCGAGTCCTTTGATATCGGTCGCGCCGCGCTCCTCGAACACGAAGTGATCCGCTGCAAGATTGCGGAACGCCTCGCTGACCTGGATGCGGCCCGGCTCGCCGTGAGACTCCATGCGCGAGGCGGTGTTCACCGCATCGCCCCAGACGTCGTAGGAGAAGCGGGTGTCGCCGATGACGCCCGCGGTCGCCGGGCCGCAATGGATGCCGGCGCGCAGACGGAGCTTGCGGCCGCCGAGCGGTGGCTGCTGCGCGATCACCTCCATCATCGCGAGCGCCAGGCGACCGATCGCGGCAGCACCTTCGGCCTGCCTTCCATCGAACCCGGCCGCCGCCATGTAGCTGTCGCCGATGGTCTTGATCTTGTCGGCCCCATATTGCTGGCACAGCGCATCGCACGCCCGCACCAGGCCATCGAGGAACTCGACCACCTGCTCGGGCGCGAGGCTGTGCGCGGCTTCGGTGAAGCCCGCAAGATCGGCGAACATCACGCTCAGCATCTCGATGCGGTCGGCAATGCGTTCCTCGCCTGACTTCAAACGCTTCGCAATGGCGGGCGGCATCATGGTCTCTATTAACGCCTCAGAGCGCGCGTGCTCGTTGCCCAGATCGACCTCGGCGCGATGCTGCGCGGTCAGCGCGTAAAAATAGATCGCAGCGTTGATCGATATGGCATTGATCATGGCCTGAACCGACAGCTCGTCACGGAACTTGTCATCCTGAGGGATGAGCAGCCCATCGACCGGCGCATAGTTGACCAGGAGCAGCAGCGCTGCGAGGGACAGGATAAAGAAGACAACAAACAATCGCCATCGCTGCACTCCTACCAGGAGGAGAAAGACGCTCGGAAAAATTGTAAAGTAGACTTGAAGATCGCTGGCGAGGCCGAGCAGGCACACAACGAACGAATGTCCGAACAGAATCAGGAGAGCCAGGGCAATTGCACCAACGTTCTCACCGAAGCGATGCAGCTGCGGAATGAGCATCGGCACGAAGATCATGAAGACGTTGTAGATATTGATGACGATCAGCCCATAAAAATCGTGCAGCGAATGCATCACGATATGGGAGGCCGTGCTCCCGATCGTGGCGATGACCACAACATTCACGAAGCGCTGACGACGGATCACGTACGGATCAGTCGAGACAATGCCGATGGACAGAAGCGTGTCGATCCAGCCCGGCAGATGCACGGATTGCCGAGGTGGCTTCCCGAGAAGGTCGCGTAATCGCGTCATGAAACGAAGCCCGTGGTGATGAAACCTGTTGTAATGATGCCCGTTTGACGATTCCTGGAGCCATAAGGGCTACAGGGCTAGGCCCTGGGAAGGGCCACCCTATGACGCCGGACGCCGCGCGGAAATATCGCTTGCAGGTGGCCGCCTACGGATCGCTCAATTGCCGCGTGCCACAAATTTACCGACCCGCAAAGCCTTAGTTGCCAAGCAGGATGTTAACCATCCTGAAACAGGCGGGCGACGCGCCTGGCCCGCTGGCTGGACCGCTCCTGGGGACAACTCAGCGCCCGCCGCAAGACAATCCGACATCAAGTGACGGCCATCACATCCGAGCGCAGCTGGAGCGGCCTAGATGGCGACGACTGGACGAACGAGTTCAACGTCTGCCGGTCTTCCCAACCCGCGCACGGCAGATGTGAGGGACCCGCCGGGACGAACAGTCCCGGCGGGTTTCCCCCCTTCACCATGTTGGAGAATGTCAGAGGCATCACATCGACAGCGTCACTGCATTGTGCTCCGCTGGCCTCTTTTCGCGAGATCCCCTGATGCCGAAGCCGTCGCCAGCCACCGATCTTCTCAGCGCGCTCCCGAGCGGGCTGCTCTCCGGCCTGTTCGCCAAGGCCCGCCCCACGACGCTCACGGCTGACCAGGTTCTGTTCATCAGCGGCGACGAAGGCGACGGCTGCTATCGCGTCGACGACGGCCTGCTCAAGGTCAGCGTGGTGGCGCCGGCGGGCGGCGAGCGCATTCTCGCCGTGCTCGGGCCTGGCGCCATGGTGGGCGAGCTCTCGATGATCAGCGGAGCGCCGCGCTCGGCCTCGGTCGCCGCGCTGCGCGATTCCAAGCTGAGCTTCGTCAGCCGCGCCACGTTCGACACCTTCGCGCGCGACAATCCCGAGCTCTACAAGCATGTCATGCAGTTGCTGGCGAACCGCCTGATCGACACCAACAATGCGCTGGCGGCTACGACTTTTCTCTCGCTGCAGGGCCGCGTCGCGCGCTCCCTGCTCAGCCTTGCCGCCGGCTTCGGCCAGGACGTCGGTGGCGGCCGCATCCTGGTGCGTCAGAAGATCACGCAGAGCGACCTTGCCGCGATGGCGGGCATCGCGCGTGAGAACGTCAGCCGCATTCTCAAGGAATGGTCGCGCCAGTCGCACGTGTCGCGCCTTGCGGGCTACTACTGCCTGGAGAACAAGGCCGCGCTCGAGCGCGAGGCCGAGCTTTAAAATCTGCGTATGCGTCAAGGCTTGGCCTTGCCACGCCGGCCCTGCGCCAACTTCGGCGCGAGACCGAGAGCCTCGGTCACCAGCTGGCCGAGCGCGATGAAATCAACCTTTCGCGGCGAGGTTTGCCGCCAGACAAGGCCGATAGTGCGGCCCGGCTGTGGCGGCGTAAGCCGCAGCAGCTTGATGCGCTCGTCGCGCACCTCGACGTCGACCGCAACCTGCGGCACCAGCGTCACACCGTAGCCGTTCGCCACCATCTGCATCACGGTCGTGAGGCTCGTCGCTCCCAGTCCCATCGCACTGCCATGCCCGCCGTTGCCGCAGTAGGCGAGCGCCTGGTCGCGCAGGCAATGACCTTCCTCGAGCAGGATCAGCCGCTCATGATCGATCTCGTCAACGTTGACGGGAGTGCTCCTGGGGCGCGGGTCGCCGGCCGGCACCGCCAGCAGGAACGGATCGTCGAACAGGGGCATGGCCTCGAGCTCGCCTTCCGCGACCGGCAACGCCAGCATCACGAGGTCGAGCGCACCGCGCGTGAGCTCGTCGAGCAGAACCTTGGTCTGGCTTTCGCGCAGCTCCACCCGCAATTCCGGGCAACGCCGCTGCAGCGCCGGAAGAATACATGGCAGCAGGTAGGGTGCGATGGTCGGGATCACGCCCAGTCGTAGCCGGCCGGTGAGCGGCCGTCCGTGATGGCGGGCGAAATCGATGAGATCACGCGTCTCGGACAGCACGCGGCCACCGCGCCTCAACACTTCGATGCCGATATCCGTCAGCACGATCTCACCGGGCCGGCGCTCGACCAGCTCCACTCCCAGAACCTTCTCGAGCTCGCGGATCTGCATCGACAGGGCCGGCTGGGTGACCGCGCACGCCTGGGCAGCCCTGCCGAAATGTCGGTGCTCGCCCAACGCCTCCAGATATCTCAATTGTCTCAAAGTGATCATATCGATCAGATATTCTTATTGAGTCGGTTAGGCAATACGATTTGACCTGATCCGATCTGCGCCCCATGGTCCGGCCGAACCCGGCCCCGGGTGGTTAATTCATACGGAACTCGAAGAAGACGACCGAACCCCAAACGGAGAGAAACTATGGACGCAAAGACGGAAGGCGCGGGCAAGTGCCCGTTCGCTCACACCAACCGCGACTGGTGGCCGAACCAGCTGAATCTCAGTGTTCTCCATCAGAACTCCTCGCTGTCGAATCCGATGGGCAAGGAGTTCAGCTACGCGAAGGAGTTCAAGAGCCTCGACCTCAATGCCGTGATCAAGGACCTCACTGCCTTGATGACTGACTCGCAGAAATGGTGGCCGGCCGACTTCGGCCACTACGGCGGACTGATGATCCGCTTGGCGTGGCACGCTGCGGGAACCTACCGCATCGCCGACGGTCGCGGCGGGGCCGGCGCCGGACAGCAGCGCTTCGCGCCGCTCAACTCGTGGCCGGACAACGCCAACCTCGACAAAGCGCGCCGGCTGCTGTGGCCGATCAAACAGAAATACGGCCGCAAACTCTCCTGGGCGGTTTTGATGGTCCTCGCCGGCAACGTCGCCCTCGACTCGATGGGCTTCAAGACGTTCGGTTTCGCCGGCGGCCGCGCCGATGTGTGGGAGCCTGAAGAACTGTTCTGGGGTCCCGAGGGCACGTGGCTCGGCGACGAACGCTACAGCGGCGAACGCCAGCTCGCGGAGCCGCTCGGCGCGGTTCAGATGGGCCTGATCTACGTCAATCCGGAAGGGCCGAACGGCAATCCGGATCCGATCGCAGCGGCCAGGGACATCCGCGAAACGTTCTTCCGCATGGCGATGAACGACGAAGAGACCGTCGCGCTGATTGCCGGCGGCCACAGCTTCGGTAAGACCCACGGCGCCGGCGATGCATCGCTGATCGGCCCGGAGCCGGAAGGCGCCGCCCTCGAGGATCAGGGCCTCGGCTGGAAGAGCAAGTATGGCACCGGCATCGGGTGCGACGCCATCACGGGCGGTCCGGAAGTGACCTGGACACAGACGCCGACCAAGTGGAGCAACCTCTTTTTCAAGAACCTGTTCGAGAACGAGTGGGAGCTGACCAAGAGCCCGGCCGGTGCGAAACAGTGGAAGGCGAAAGGTGCGGAAGCCGTCATCCCGGACGCCTATGACAAGTCGAAGAAGCACGTGCCGACCATGTTGACCACGGACCTCTCGCTGCGGATGGATCCGGCCTACGAGAAGATCTCGCGACGCTTCTACGAGCATCCGGAGCAGTTCGCGGACGCGTTTGCCCGCGCATGGTTCAAGCTGACGCACCGCGACATGGGCCCGATCCAGCGTTATCTCGGCCCGCTCGTCCCGAAGGAGACGCTGATCTGGCAGGACCCGATCCCTGCGGTGAATCATCCGCTGATTGGCGACCCGGAGGTTGCCACGCTGAAGGCGAAGATCCTATCGTCGGGTCTGACGGTCTCGCAGCTCGTCTCGACCGCCTGGGCGTCGGCGTCGACGTTCCGCGGCTCTGACAAGCGCGGCGGGGCAAACGGCGCGCGCATTCGCCTCACGCCGCAGAAGGACTGGGAGGCTAACCAGCCGGCTCAGTTGAAGACGGCCCTTCAGAAGCTCGAAGCGATCCAGAAGGAGTTCAACGCTTCGGCCACTGGCGGCAAGAAAGTCTCGCTCGCCGACCTGATCGTCCTTGGCGGCTGCGCGGCGGTCGAGAAGGCCGCGAAGGACGCCGGGCAGGACGTGAAGGTCCCGTTCGCGCCGGGACGTATGGACGCGTCGCAGGAGCAGACCGATGCCGACTCCTTCGCGCCGCTCGAACCGCGTGCTGACGGCTTCCGCAACTATGTCGGCGGCAAGCGGCAGTTCATGTTGCCTGAGGAAGCATTGGTGGACCGGGCGCAACTGCTGCGGCTGACGGCGCCTGAGATGACGGTGCTGGTCGGCGGCCTGCGCGTGCTCGGTGCCAATGCCGCACAGTCCAAGCACGGCGTCTTCACCAAGCGGCCCGAGACGCTGACCAACGACTTCTTCGTCAACCTGCTCGACATGGACACGCAATGGCAGCCCGTTGCTGGCTCTGAGGGCGCATACGAGGGGCGCGACCGCAAGACCAACGAGGCGAAGTGGACTGGCACGCGTGTCGACCTGATCTTCGGCTCGCACTCGCAGCTGCGCGCCTTCGCGGAAGTCTATGCGTGCACGGACGCGAAGGAGAAGTTTGTGAAAGACTTCGTGGCGGCGTGGACCAAGGTGATGAACGCGGATCGGTTCGACATCGCTTGATCTCTGGAAGCGATGGACAACAAATCAGGGCGGCGTGCCAAGACGACTTGAAACGCCGCCCTGACTCGTGGACCCGGATGCCTTTGCGAGTGGCCTGGTGAGCTCGCGGGCGCAGTCGATGAACAGTTTCGCGACCGAGTTCAGCGTCCGGTCCCTGAGTACAACGATCGCCACCGGCCTGGGTCGGATCGGCAGCTTCACCGGCAATGCCTTGACCGTCGAAGGAACGTCGCTGAAGTGCGACGGTGCCCCGACGGAGAGGTAGCGCCCTGTGGCAAGCAGCTGATTGCGCAGGTGAAGCGAGAACGAAATAATCCGGCGCGGCGGCAGCTGCAGGCCGCTCGACCGAAATGCCTCCGCCACCAGCGATCCCGGCAATTCATTCGGCGGAGCGAGGAGCCAAGGCTCGTCAACCAGCTCGGACAGCGCGATCTTGCGCCTCCGCGCCCAGGGGCTATGCATCCCGGCGATGACCTGCAGCTGCTCCTCGTACAGGACCTCCGCGTGCAGATCCTGCTCCAGGAACGGAGTCACGATCCGGCCCATCACCAGGTCGAGGCTGCGCTCGCGCAGCTCCCGAAATCTCGGCGTGGCGGTGATCGTCTGCTCGACGTGAAAAACGATCCGTGGGTGCTGTTGCAACAGCCGATCGATGATGACGGGGAGCAAACCGGCCGCGATCCACTCCGGACAGCCGATGCGCAGCTCGCCGATGGTGGGATCGGCAAGGAACTCGATCTCCCTCACGCCCTGCCGTAACGCATCGAAGGCAGCCAGGCCGTGGTCGAGGAGCGCACGGCCATACATGGTCGGCTCGACGCCGCGCCGGGTGCGGTCGAGAAGCCGCACGCCGAGCGCCTGCTCCAGGCCGGCAATGGCCGCGGACACGACGGGTTGCGAGACGGAGAGATGGCGCGCCGCTTTCGCCATGCTGCCCCATTGCACGACCGCGAACAGCACGTGCAGGTCGCGCAGCTTGAGGCGGCGTCCGATGCGATCTTCCCACTGCATGTTTGCCATAGCCAAAATCCTATAAGGCTATCGGAAGATCCAGCTTTATTCCTATCGCACGATCGGCGACGACTTCAATCGCAAATCAATCAGCGCATCCCGATACCGCGAGCCGCCAGGAGGTTGTCGATGAGCCACATCATTCGCCGTGCAGTGATCAATCGACGAGACGTGTTGGGCGGTGCGCTCACGTCGCTGGCCGCATGCGGCGTCCGAGCCGCGCGAGCGCAGGCGCGCTATCCGGACCGCAGCATCCGCGTGATCGTGCCGTTCGCGGCGGGCGGAGTCGGCGATTCGGTCATGCGGATTCTCGCTCCCAGGATGGAGCAGATGCTCGGTCAGAAGCTCATCATCGAATCGAAACCGGGAGGGGCGGGAAATCTCGGAGCCAGGGAAGTGGCACGGGCGGAAGCCGACGGGCACACGATCCTCGTCGCGGCTTGCGGCAATTTCGTCATCAATCAGTTCCTGACGAAGATGCCATTCGATCCGCTCGACGCCCTGACGCCGATCGCGAAGATCGCGGAGGTGCCGATCGTGTTCTTCGCGCATCCATCCGTGCCGGCTCGCGACCTCGGCGAGTTCGTCGCGCACGCGCGGGCACATCCCGGAAAACTGAATTACGGGTCACCCGGCAATGCCTCGATCAATCATCTCCTGGTCGAGCGCCTGAAGCAGACCGCCAATATCGATATCGTCCACGTTCCATTTCGCGGCTCGCCGCCGGCGATGCTTGCGCTCCTCGCCAATCAAATCCAGCTGTTCCCGGTCGGTCTGGTGATCGGCGCAACCCATCTCCAGGATGGCAAACTTGTCGCGTTTGCGGTCAGCACGGACAAGCGGATCCCGGCATTGCCCGATGTGCCGACCGCCATCGAGGCCGGCCTGCCCGATCTCACGATTTCCAACTGGTGGGGGATGGCGGCTCCGAAAGGAACGCCCGAGCACGTCATCGACCTGCTCGATCAGGCCGCCACCGCGGCGCTGCGCGATCCGAACGTCGTCGAGCGCTTCGCCGCGTTGGGCCTGCTCGTGCCCATGCAGACGCGGGAGCAATTCGTGGCGAGCTTGAAACCGGAAGCCGCCCTGTGGTCCGAGATCGTTCAGCGCGGAAAGATCATCGGAGAATAGGGTCCGGAACATGATTGTCATGGTGATCGGCGGCGGCATCGGTGGGCTCACCGCTGCGCTCAGCCTGCACGCCGCCGGCATCGACGTGCGCGTCTACGAATCGGTCGCCGACATCAGGCGGTTCGGCGTCGGCATCAATCTGCAGCCGAACGCCGTGCGCGAGCTGATCGAGCTCGGCCTCGGCGGCGCCTTGGCTGCGACGGCGATCGAGACCGCGGAGCTCGGCTACTACAACAGGCACGGCCAGCTGATCTGGTCGGAGCCACGCGGGCTCGCCGCCGGCTATGCCTGGCCGCAATACTCCATCGACCGCGGCGACCTGCAGATGATCCTGCTCGACGCGGTCAAGCAGTGGATCGGCGCCGCGAACGTAATCACCGGCCATCACCTGGTCTCGTTCGAGCAGGACGGCCGGGGCGTCACGGCACGGTTCATCGACCGCCGCGGCGGCCAGCCGCTCCCGCCGCAGACCGGCGACGTGCTCATCGGCTGCGACGGACTGCACTCAGCGACGCGCGCGCAGCTCCATCCCAAGGAGGGAGCGCCCGTGTGGAGCGGGCGCATCCAATGGCGCGGCGTGATCGAGGCCGAGCCCTTTCTCGACGGCCACACCCACGCGACGATGGGGTTCAGCGGGCAGCGAGCGGTGGTCTACCCCATCAGCAAGACAGCCGCCGATCGCGGACGCTCGCGCATCAACTGGGTGACGACGCTCGCAGACCAATTCGGCGAGCGCCCAACGTGGGACCGTGTCACCTGGGATCGCGGCGTGTGCAAAGATCGGTTCATCCACCGCTTCAAGGACTGGAACTTCGACTGGATCAGGTTCGCCGACCTCATCAGCCGCACCGACGACATCTACGAGTATCCGGTCTACGACCGCGACCCGTCGCCGCGCTGGAGCTTCGGCCGGGTTACGCTGCTCGGCGACGCTGCTCATCCGATGTGGGCGATCGGGGCGCAGGCCGGCAGCCAAGCGATCGTGGATGCCCGCGTGCTGGCGCTCGCGCTTGCTACCGCGCCCACGCCCGAGCGGGCGCTCGAGCAATACGAGGCGCAGCGGCGGCCTGCCATGAATGCGGTGACGCTGCAGAACCGGAAGTTCGGTCCCGCGATCGTGATGGAGCTGGCGGAGCAGCGCGCCCCGAACGGCTTCAAGCACGTCGAGGACGTGATCCCGCACCGCGAGCTCGCTGACATTGCCCGCGCCTATAAGGTCGCGGCCGGCTTCGACCCGGAGGAGCTCAACAGCAGGTCCTCGCTAAGCGTGCCGCCCCCGACTGCATGAGCTGGGGTGAACGCGGATCGCTTCGACCTCGCCTGATCGCTGCGGCCTTCTCCGAAGGTCAGGCGTTCAAGCACTTCGGCCGGGGCTCATTGGCCCGGCCGATCTGTTTGGACGAGCGAACGCGATGCGATGGCCGCCAAACCCAGTGGCGCCATCCAGCAGGCCCAGGCCGCCGCCGCATAAACCCGATCGAATGGCAGGCCGGCGAAGACCGCGCCGTAGATGACCAGGCGCAGCCAGATGGCGCCCGAGGCGACGGCAGCCATCGCGATCATGAGCCTCGCGTGCCGCGCCACGTTGCCGCAGCGAATCGCAGTGAAGGCAGCCGCCAGCAGCGCGAGCCAGACCACGCCCTGCACGAAAAAGCCGGCGCGGGCAACGGCCGTGGCTTCGCTCGCGAGCGCAACGACGAGCGCGCTCGCCCCGCCTGCCGCCACACAAATGGCGGCTGCGCGACCGACCGCCCGATGCAGGTCACGACGGCGCCGTGCCCATGCCGCGATCGGAATGAGAATAAGCGCAAGGCCGGACGCCACCATGTGCAGCGGAAATGCGATCGGCCGCCGCTGCAGGACTATTACGAGTTCGTAAGGCAATTGCAGCAAACCAAGCCCGAGCGCGATGGCGACGAGCGCCACCGGGATCACCAGGAGAGATATGATGAGGGCAAGGATGACGGCAGTCACGGGTGAGAGCCCGCGGCGCGCGGTGGCGTGCACCAGGTCGGTCATGCGAACGCTCGGCTCAGTCGCCTCGGTCATGCTCGCGACGTTTTGTGTCGCCGGCGTGGCGAAGGCGGATATTCAACGCACGCTCGAGGGCCGCTGGGTCGCAAACAATAAGAGTCTGGCGCTCGATCTTTCGCGTTGCGGCGACGGATGGTGCGGAATCGAAGTGACCAACGCGGGATCGTGCGGACGGACCATACTGCGTGTTGCGAACGGCACGGGCGACGACGACGGCAAGCTCACCGGCCGGCTGCAGCTCGCCACGCAAACCCAGCCCTATACGATCGCGATCCACCTATTCAGACGCAACCCGAATGATCCCGAGACGCTGATGATCCGTGGCCACACGCGTGGCGACGCGGGCACCCATGTCCAGCCGTGGCGCCGCATCTATCCTTACATGGCCGAGTTTGCCCGCGTAGGCGACATCACCTGCCGGCATGATCCCAAGGTGTCCTGACTTGCCTTGGCTCGCCGGCGGCGGCGCGTCGCGACCAAGCCCCATCCGGTAGTTGATCCAGATCGCCGCGATGATAGCGAGCGCGATGAGCCCGGTGGCCAATCGCAGCCACGACTTGCGGATCCAGATGTCACGCATGGGGCCTACTGGGCCGCGTCCCTAGCGGCCTGCTCTCCATTGCCAGCTTCGTCGTTGTTGAGCGCGCTCGGTTGCGGCCTTGTAATAATATTGTAGCCAGAGTTGGAGTTGTATTCATCTGTCATTTCTGTTCGCGATCACACGCGGCGCTGCAATCGTAGTCGGGCTCGGCGTCGGGGCAGCGATAGTTTCCCTTCCGCCTTCAGCGAGCGACGACCCAAAGGTCGCCGGATCCGCGGACGGCGGGATTGCATGTCGCCCACCTCACGCTGAATGCGTCCGATCCAAGCCGTCAGCACTGGCCCTCGGAAGCTGGACCTGGCGATCGCCCGCGCTTCCGCCAACAAGCGATCGGCCGCAGCAGCGTTACCCAGTGCATGCTCCGCCCGTGCGAGAAAGATTCGGTTCAGGAGAGAATCCGTCAGTGGTGCCCCTTCGGCGAACGCGACGGTTTCCAGCAAGCATTTTCCCTCATGGTAGCGACCAAGCTCGATCAGGACAGCTCCCCGGCTCGCGATCAGCGTCTTGACCTTCGGTCCGAGCCGCAAGGCCCGTTGCGACCACAGATCGAGCTCCGGTCGCAGCGCGGGGTCCGTGGCGATCGCTCCGTCGGCAACGAGAAGTCCGTCGGTGACCAGGCTGTCGAGCGCGTGCATTTCCTCTTCGGGTGTCAAATCGCCCCCCGCCAGCTCACGCCGCACGGCGCGCCAAGCCTTGCGGCGGATGTTCCGGTTGGTCAATCGATCGCGGCGAGCGAGCTGGCCGGCGATTCGTACAAACGCCATCGAACCGGCACCGATTGGTAGCCGTGTCGTGCCTTCGCGGTAGGGCTTTAGTCGGGGCGACGCCGCATAGACTATCGGCGCGATCAGACTGATGGCGATGTAAAGGATTTGTGCGCAGACCAGGACACCAACCGGTGTCAAGATCAGTGGCATCTCGACGTCGAGCGGGCTCGGAGCAGCGCCAATGACGTAGAGCCAAACCACCACACCAATCACCGCGACGTTTCCCAGAACTCCTCCCAAGAAATAGAGCGCCACGACCCAGCGTTTCGGCCTATTCGTTGACTCGGCGCAAGTCACCAGACTGCCCATGGGCATCAGGCGCAGCTCCACCCGCGCGTGGCGGACATACCCGCGCACCAGGACCGGTCCGCCCCCGATCACCATCCGGCGAATAGGGATCGATCCAATCCTGGCACACAGCAAATGTCCACCTTCGTGCGCCATGGTGGCGACAACAACGCCACCAACGAAAAACCCGAGAAGGTAAAGAAAATCCACCAAAAGCTCATGGTCCCAAGGACTGTACTGGGCGATACGGGGGTCGCCCACTTAGTTGCTCATTGGGGGCAGTGCCCCGTTTCCGAAGTTCGTGATGCACCTCAACACACTCTGACACGAACTTCGGAAACAAAGGGGCACTAGCAACTTTATGATTCTAGTGCCGCTTTTCGATTTGAAGT
>Ga0137409_10005322_pt1 | contig 13424 bp, 12 predicted proteins | sample CZODoug1_16funga_FD_122059 | JGI IMG/M metagenome (GOLD analysis project Ga0137409, IMG submission 122059) | Vadose zone soil fungal communities from Angelo Coast Range Reserve, California, USA - CZODoug1_16fungal (Hybrid Assembly) | ecosystem: Environmental > Terrestrial > Soil > Vadose zone...
TTGTAGTCTCATTAAGAGCCTGATCCGCGGAGTGCCCCTAGTTTTCGGGTCCGACGCCGCACGAATAAGACGACCGACGCCACCACGATAGCCCCAGCAATTGCTCCGCCGATGGCGTAAGGTGTATAGTCAGTTGATGGCGTCGTCATGGGTGAGGGCGGCTGCAGGTCAGTGCCGGTGACATTGACCAGTCCGTTCATAAACGAATGGAATGCGCACTGGATTGGGTAGAGGCCGTGCTTGTAAAAAGTATATGAGAAGCTTTGCCCCGGGTTCAAGATTCCACTGTTGAGAAGTGGCGTTCCACTCTGCGTTGTGTTTGTCTGCGGCGATGATGTGACGGTATGCTGTGCCTTTCCGCCACTTGAGTAGGTCCAGGTTACGACCGTTCCTGTGGTGACATTGATGCGCGCTGGTTGGTAGTAGTTATCAAATATGGTCGCAGAGAATGTGGGATCACTAGCTTGAACGGTTCTTGGGAAAATTTGAGATACCGAAAAGACGGCGAGGCTCGCAAGAATCAGTGCAAGAGCCGGTCGGGAAATTGAGTGATGTGAAAAATGGGGCAGGGTCCCCACTTGCGGGCGACCCCTATGGCTTTGACTTCGGCTTGAACGCAACGTACGCCACTAAGATGACGCTTACGAGGGACAGTATCAGGGCGCCTAGACTGTAGTACATGGCATTGCCGGCATTATTCGAAGCGTTGTTAGCGGTTGACTGAATTGATGCATTCGGGTCGATGACGTTGACAGTTGTAGATGCATTGATTCCCGGATTGAACTCTTGGTGAAGATCATTCACTAGGTCCAACCGAATGGTATGGGCCCCGACTGATAGACTCAGCGGTATGCCGTTGGTGCTTTGCCAGATCGTGACATAGGCAGTGTCGACGAATACGTGAATGTGGCCTTCATTGTGGCCCGCTGTCGTTGTATTGACGTCGCCTCCTACGGTTCCTCTCCCTGGCTGCACAAGTGTGAAGTTGTTGACCAGAAACGATACCAAGAAGAACGGGTTCACAGTCTGATTCTTGTTGAGAGCACCGCCGGAACCTGGCGACAGGATCGCGATGTTACATTTCGGATTGCATGGAGTAGCAGCCGCATAGGCGTGTGGCGTCATTGAAGAAATCCCGATTGCAAAGATGGCGAGGGTTAACACTGCCGTTATCGCTATTTTGCGGTTTTGCATTTTTCTTTCGTCCGTCTCGTCGAGCTTTGACCAGGCCTCCACGGGCTTGGCGTCGGCCACCAGCGCCTCGTAGTCGAGGGTCCCCGGGGGGATCTGCGCGTCCGGGGAATCCTTCATGACGATGAAGTGCTTGACGCTCGTGAGGCTCTTCCTGATGGGCTCGACGAGGTGCCACAGGCTGGCGTCCACCACGAGGACCCGGTCCTCGGCGTGGTTGATGATGTAGGTGATGTCCTGCGGCGAGAGTCGGATGTTGACCGTGTGGAGCACCATGCCCATCAGGGGGGCGGCGAAGTAGACTTCCATGTGGCGATGGGAGTTCCACGCGAAGGTGCCCACGCGGTCGCCCTTGGCGAGCCCCAGCTTGGCGAGAGCGGCGGAGAGCCGGCAGACCCGGTCCGCGTAGTCGGCATAGGTGTAGCGCCAGAGCCCGACTCCGGGCACCCGAGTGGCCATGGTCTTTCGGTGGAAGATCTTCCGCGCGCGCTCGAAGAACTGCGTGAGCGTGAGCGGATAGTCCATGATGAGGCCCTTCATCGGGTCACCTCGGGCTTCGCCTTCACGCCCTCAGCGGTCGCGGCGGGCGTCGAAGTCCAGGGCCACGCGCGCGTCGTTCTCCAGCAGGGCCTCGGCGTCCACGTTGGCGAATTCGAGCACGCCCATGTCCGCGTAGGCCTTCTGCACCCGCGAGCCCCAGAGGCCGATGTCCTTGACGGTGGGGACGATGCGGGTGAAGAGGCGTGTGCGGAACTGGCGCATCTGGTCCGACTGGAGCGTGGCCTGGATGCACTCCTCGACGGGAAGCCCGAGCGTCTCCCAGACCTCGCGCTGGTTGAAGCGGTCGCGCATGTGATAGCAGGCCTCGACCACGAACTGCTCGCGCTCGTCGAGCTCCGTCTCGGTCAGCTGCGGGTAGTAGTCGCGCAGGGCCAGCCGCCCGAAGGCCACGTGACGCGCCTCGTCCTGCATGACGTAGGCGTTGACGGCGGCGGCCAGCGGATTCTTGGCCGTGTCGCGGATGCGCTGGAAGGCGGCCAGGGCCAGGCCCTCGATGAGGATCTGCATGCCCAGATACGTCATGTCCCAGCGGCGATCGCTGATCGTGCTTTCGAGGAGCGCCTTGAGCCCGGGGGTGATCGGGTAGGCGAGCTCGAACTTCTCGTGGAGGAGCCGGGCATAGGCCTCGACGTGGCGCGCCTCGTCCATGACCTGGGTGGCCGCGTAGAACTTCGCGTCGGCATCGGGGACAGTCTGGACGATCTTGGCGGTGGCGATGAGGGCGCCCTGCTCGCCGTGCATGAACTGGGAGAGGGACTGGGCCTGGAGATGATGGCGGACACGCGTCCGCTCCTTGGGGGTGAGGCGCTCCCAGACGGGGGAGCCATAGATCTGGATGGCCCGGTCGTCCATCATCATCGGGTTTTCCGGGTCGAGATCCTGGGACCAGTCGAGCCGCTCGGCGGCATCCCACTGCTGCTTCTTGCCCTTGTCGTAGAGGGTCAGGAGCTTCTCGCGCCCGTCCTCGTATTCCCACGTGAAGGCGGTATCGCTCTGGCCTTCGAATTTCCACTTGGTTTGCTCGACGGGAATCTGATAGCGAAACGTCGTTGCCATGTCGTGAGGGACCTCCTCATCCCTGAAATCGGACGGTAAGCTGCCCCGCCCGAGGTGTCAACCGGAACGTCATGTGGGCTTGCGGCCGATGGCCAGAATATGGGCGTGGAGCCCCATGAGGGTGGGCTCGCGCTCTATGGCACGCGCCGCGTCGAGGATTTGCTGGCGCCTGATGGGATCCGCCCAGCGAGCCTCCAGATCGGCCAGCATCCAGCCGGGCCCCTCGACGCCCAGAACCTCCATCCGCTCGAAGCCCGCCTCTCCTACCTCATCCTCGAGCTCCTGGGGCAGGTGGAAATACGCGGTCGTGAAATAGTTGCGCTCCGTCGGGTTCCGGTGCTGGCCATCCCTGAGGTCCTGCGCCACGATGGCCGCGTAGTCCGGATCGCCCATGAGATTGTCGGCGATGCCGTCGACCAGGGAGGCGAAGCGCCCCACGGCTGCCGCCACGAGAAGCCCGCCCGGCTTGAGCACGCGGGCCGCCTCCCGGAGGGCCAGGACACGCTCCGGGCGCTCGGTCAGGTGGTAGAGGGGGCCCAGGAGCAGGACGGCGTCCGCGGCGGCGTCGGGATCCTCGAGCCGGCGCGCGTCGCCCAGCCGGCAGGACGCCAGGGGCGTGCGGGGCTGCTGCGCCGACGCCATTTCCGCCTGCTCGACGTGGAGCGGCATGGCATCGATCAGGTGGACGCGATAGCCCAGGGAGGCGAGCCAGCAGGCATAGACCCCGGAGCCGCCGCCCACGTCGAGGACGGTGCCCGGCGGGGGAGAGAGGTGGCGAAGAATGATCTCCTGGGTTCGCGCGAGCTCGATGACTCCGTGGCCGCCGAAGAGGCGTTCGGCCTCGCGACCCTTGTCGTAGTAGGCCTGCGCCTCGCGGGGGATCGGCTCGCTCATCGGGGTCAGGTCTCACAATGCAACATTTGGAAGAGCATAAGGCGCAAGGCCGCAAATGTCACAATGTGAGACCTGACCCCGTCTTGAGGGACCTGACGGTTTCGGGTATGGTGTCGCCATGAACTCGCGCTGGGATGGCGCGGCGGCGAAAAAACTCGACGGCCTCGACCTCCTCGTCTATGCCTCGCGCCTCATCGGCGCGGAGACCTCGCTCGTCGTCTGGGGCGGCGGCAACACCTCCATCAAGCAGGTCGAGCGCGACCACCGCGGTCGCGAGGTGCGGGTGCTGCGGGTGAAGGGCTCGGGCTCCGACCTCAAGAGCATCGAGCGCAAGCATTTTCCCGGCGTGCGCATGGACGATGTCCTGGCGTTGCTCGAGCGGAAAGACATGGGCGACCAGGAGATGGTGGACTATCTCGCCCACACCCTGCAGGAGCCGTCGAGCCCGCGCCCCTCCATCGAGACCTTGCTCCACGGCTTCCTGCCCGCGGACGCCGTCATCCACACCCACGCGGATGCCATCGTTTCCCTCACCAACAACGACCGCTCGGCCGACGTGCTCCGGGAAGTCTACGGCGGCGAGGTGATCGCGCTGCCCTACCGTCGCCCCGGCTTTCTCATCTCGAGAGAAGTCGCGGAGACCTTCGAGCGGCATTCGAAAGCCAAGGCCATCCTGCTCGAGAAGCACGGGACCATCTGCTGGGGCGCCACCGTCGAGGAAGCGTACGTGGCCACCGTGGAGCTCATCAGCCGGGCCGAGGAGGCCATCGCCCACAAGGCCAAGAGCCGGGCCCGCTTCGGCGGAGCGACGGTGCCGGCGCTGCCCGCCGAGGAGCGGCGGCGCGTGGCCCTCAGCGTGGTGCCGGCTCTCCGCGGCTTCGTGGGCCGCGATCGTCGCGTCGTGGTCAGCTTCGACGACTCACCAGATGTTCTCGACTTCGCCTGCTCGAGCGAGGCGGATGAGCTGTCGCGGATCGGACCTGCCACGCCCGACCACACGATCTATACGAAGCGGCTGCCCTGCTTCGTCCCCGTGCCCGACGCCCGCGATCCCACGGCCGTCAAGGATGCCATCAAGGCGGCCATCGATCGCTTCGTCGTCGACTACACGGCCTACGTCAATGCCCACAACACGGCGGGAGCCGCCCTCACCGATCCCTTCCCGCGCGTGATCACGGTGGCGGGGCTCGGCATGTTCACCACGGGCAAGGACCGGCGCACGGCGGGCATCGTCAGCGACATCTATCACCACACGCTCTCCGTCCTCGGCGCCGCCACCTCGTTCGGCGGCTACGTGTCGCTCTCCGCCCGGGACGCCTTCGACGTCGAGTACTGGCCGCTCGAGCTCTACAAGCTGGCCCAGGCCCCGCCCGAGAAGGAGCTCTCGCGCCGCATCGCCCTCGTCACGGGCGGCGCCTCGGGCATCGGCCGGGCCGCGGCCCTGCGTCTGGCCGCGGAAGGCGCCCACGTGATCGTGGCCGACCTCGACGAGGCGGGCGCGCGCAAGGTGGCCGACGAAGTGGTTGCGGCCGCCGGCGGCGGACGGGCCATCGGCATCGGCATGGACGTGGCCAGCGAGTCGTCCGTGCGCGCCGGCTTCGAGGAGGCCGTGCTCGCCTACGGCGGCCTGGACATCGTGGTCTCGAACGCGGGCATCGCCCATTCCGCGCCCGTGGACGAGATGAGCCTGGCCGAGTGGGACCGCTCCTTCGCCGTGAACTCGACGGGTCACTTCCTCGTGGCGCGCGAAGGCATGCGGCTCTTCAAGGCCCAGGGGCTGGGCGGCGCCTTCGTCTTCGTGGCGACCAAGAACGTCATGTCGCCGGGCAAGGACTTCGCGGCCTACTCGGCGGCCAAGGCGTCTGAAGCCCAGCTCGCCAAGGTGCTGGCGCTGGAAGGCGGCCCCCACAGCATCCGCTCCAACATCGTGAATCCCGACGCCGTCTTCCGGGACTCCAAGCTCTGGTCCGCGGAGATCCGCCGCGAGCGCGCGCGCGCCCAGGGCATCACGGTGGAGCAGCTCGAGGACTTCTACCGGAAGCGCAACATCCTGGCCGCGCCCATCCTGCCCGAGGACGTGGCGGAGGCCATCCTGTTCCTCGCCTCCGACCGCTCCGCCAAGACCACGGGCTGCACCATCACCGTGGACGGTGGGGTCAAGGACGCCTTCCCGAGGTAACGTGTGACCCAGATCCGCTTCGGATGTTTTCTCGCGCCGCACCCGCCCCAGGAGCAGTTCGCCATCGCCCGGCGGGTCGAGGCACTCGGCTTCGACTCCATCTTCACCGGCGATCACGTGTCCTTCCACAATCCCCTCTACGAGTCGCTGACCCTGCTCGCCTCGTATGCCGGCATCACCAGTCGGGTCAGGCTCGGCGTGGGCGTCTATCTGCTCGCTCTTCGTCATCCCACCATCGCGGCCAAGATCACGTCGACCCTCGACGTGCTCTCGGGCGGCCGGCTCATCTTCGGGGTCGGCGTGGGAGGGGAGAATCCCAAGGAGTTCGAGGCCTGCGGCATCCCGCACAATGAGCGAGGGGCTCGCGTGACCGAGGGTATCGACGTGGTGCGTCGCCTCTGGAAGGACACGCCGGCCAGCTTCAAGGGGCGCTTCACCGAGTTCGAGGGGGTGAGCATCGATCCCAAGCCCGTGCAGAAGCCGGCGCCGCCTATATGGATCGGCGGCCGCTCGGACGCCGCGCTCCAGCGCGCGGGGCGGCAGGGCGACGGCTGGGTCTCCTATGTCGTGCAGCCCGAGCGCTACAAGCAGAGCCTGGAGAAGATCAAGGCGGCCGCCACGGCGGCGGGACGATCACTCGAGGGCTTCACGCGCGGGCACCTGACCTTCATCACCATGGGCAAGGACTACGAGAGCGCGGAGCGCGTGTGGGTGGAGAAGCTCTCCAAGCGCTATGCGCAGGATTTCGGCCCGCTCGCGCGGAAGTACGGGATCATCGGCACGCCTGCCCAGTGCCTCGAGCAGCTGGGGCGCTTCGTCGAGGCGGGCTGCACGTACTTCATCCTGGACGCGATCTGCGACCCCGCCGCTGAAGCCGAGCAGATCGAGATGATGGCCGCCGAGCTCGTTCCGAAGTTCAAGGCTTCCTAGGCGGTGGCGCCGAAGCCCAAGGAAGGCAAGGCCGAGGTCACCGCCATCCGCTGGCCCCGGCCCGAAGTCATCGAGGTGGATCTCCGCATGGTCGAGCCCGCGGAGCTTCCCTTCGAGGCGGGGCAGTGGATCTCCGTGCCCTTCGGCCCCAAGACGGTTCGCGCGTGGAGCATGCTCTCCACGCCGTCGCGCAAGGGTATGCTCACCCTGTCCGTCGACGTCGCACCTGCCGGGATGGGCTCGCAGTGGCTGCGCGGTCTCAAGGTCGGCGACGTCGTCGCGTTCAAAGGCCCCACGGGCGGTTTCGTCTTCAATCGCGCCGACCCGCGCCGCGCCGTCTTCTTCGCCGAGGAGATCGGCATCGTCCCCGTGCGCTCCATCCTGGCCGATCTCTACGAGACCGGCTTCGGCCGTCCCGCCATCCTGATCCTCTGGGCGCGGGATCCCTCCTGGCTCCTCTATGACGCCGAGTTTCGCTCGCTGGCGCGCCGCTATCCCGGGTTCACCTATGTCCCCGCCGTACGGGAAGCGCCCGCCGGCTGGCGCGGCGAGACGGGCGAGCCCGCTCAGGTGATCGACCGCCTCGTGCACAGCGTGGACCGCCTCGTCGTCTACGCCTGCGGAGGCGGCGACACCATCAACGCCGTCCGCGACGTCCTCGTCAAGAAGGGCATGGACCGCAAGAGCGTCAAGTGGGAGAAGTTCTGGTAGCGGCGCGCGGAGGAGATCCGTGGCGGAGCTGAACGGCGGGCACCTGGTGGCGCGGACGCTCAAGCAGGCAGGCGTCGGCCACATCTTCACGCTCTGCGGCGGGCACATCCTGCCCATCTACGACGGCTGCGTCACCGAGGGCGTGGAGGTCGTGGACATGCGCCACGAGCAGGCGGCGGCGCACGCGGGCGATGCCTACGCGCGGCTGACTCGCAATCTCGGCGTGGCGATCGTGACAGCGGGGCCCGGCGTCACCGATGCCGTCACGGGGGTGGCCAACGCGTTCTCGGCCCGGAGCCCGCTGCTCTTGATCGGAGGCGCGGCGCCGCTCGGCCTCCGCGGGCTCGGCTCGCTCCAGGAAGTGGAGCAGGTGGATCTCCTCAAGCCCATCACCAAGGGCGCGTGGACGGTGTCGGAGACTCGCCAGATTCCCGAAGTCCTCACCACGGCCATACGCACCGCGCTCACGGGACGCCCGGGACCGGTCTTCGTCGAGATCCCGGTGGATCTCCTGATGACCATGGTCGAGGACCGGATGGCGCCCATTCCGACGGGTTACGTGCATCGCCGTCCCGGCGCGCCCGATCCCGACTCCGTCCAGAAGCTGGCCGATCTCTTCGCCCAGGCCGAGCGGCCCATGATCATGGCGGGCAGCGGCGTGTACTGGGACGATGCGGCCGCTGACCTTCGCGATTTCTCGGAATCGGCAGGCGTGCCCGTCTTCATGAATGGCGCAGGGCGGGGGAGTCTGCCGGGCCGGCATCCGCTGGCCTTTGCCCAGGCGCGCGGCTTCGCGCTGGGACAGGCCGACCTGATCCTGGTGCTGGGCACGCCACTCGATTTCCGGCTCGGCTATGGCCGACCGCCGTCCTTTGGCGAGCACGTCAAGGTGGCCATGGTGGATTGCGATCCCGTGGAGCTCGGCAGGAATCGGCCGCTCGAGCTGGGGCTGGCCTCGCACATCGGGCTCACGCTCCGCCAGGCAGGCGAGGCGCTGTCCAAAGGCATCGCCAAGCGCTTCGAGAGCTGGCGACAGACGCTCGAGAAGAAAGAGACGGAGGCCCAGGACCGCTTGATGGGCGAGCGGCTGTCGGACAGCGTACCCATCAGCCACTACCGCCTCGGCCACGAGATCGCGGCGGTCGTGGATGCCCAGACCACCGTCGTGGCCGATGGCGGTGACGTGGTCGGCTGCGCGTCGAAGATCGTGGAGCTGGAGCGGCCGGGACAATGGCTCGACCCGGGGCCGTTTGGCTGCCTGGGCGTAGGGCCGCCGTTTGCCATCGCCGCCAAGCTGCTCCATCCCGCCCAGCGCGTCCTGCTCATCGCGGGCGACGGCGCCTTCGGCCTCAATGGCATGGAGATGGAGACGGCCGTGCGCTTCAAGCTCCCCGTGACCGTGGTCATCGGCAATGACGGCGGGTGGGGACAGATCAGGAACCCGCAGCTCTCCTTCTTCGGTGCCGAGCGCGCCGTCGGCACCTCGCTGCCCTTCACGCGCTTCGACCAGATGGTGGAGGCGCTCGGGGGCAAGGGCGTGCACGTCACGGAGCCCAGGGAACTCCGCCCCGCCCTCGAGAAAGCCATGGGCTCCGGAGAAGTCTCCTGCGTCAACGTGGTGCTCGATCCAGCCGCCTATCGTCGAGGCGGCCAGGTCTCCATGGCCATTTGAAGATCACGTTTCTCGCGCCACACATCCGGATCGCCGGCGGGGTGCGCGCCATTCTCACCTATGCCGATCGCCTGGCGGCACGCGGCCACGAGGTCACCCTCATGGTGCCCGCCAAGCATGGCGGGCGCGCCTGGTGGCGCAACCTCCGGGGGAACGGGCCCGCGTGGATCCCCGGCTTTCGCCCGACGGTTCGCTGGATCGCCGGGTGGGACAACGCGCGGCCGCCCGACGGTGACGCTCTGATCGCCACGGCCTGGCAGACGGCGAGGACGGCCGCCGAGGCGCCCGATCGCTGCGGCCGGAAGCTCTACTTCATTCAGCACTACGAGAGCCTGTACCACGGCGATGCGGGACGGGTCGACGCGACCTATGCCCTGCCGCTGCGAAAGGTCGTCATCTCCACGTGGCTCGCCGACATCATGCGGGACAAGTTCGGGGCCAAGGCCGAGGTGCTCGTGACGCCCGTCGACCGCGCTCTCTTTCATCCCGTCGACGGCGCGCGCTCCAGCGATGTCCTGCGCGTGCTCATGCTCCATCACGACTACGCGTGGAAGGGCGTGCGCGAGGGGCTCGAGGCGATGGCGGCCGTGAAGGCGCGGCATCCCGAGGTGCGGCTGGTGGGCTTCGGCGTCAGGTCGCCACGCGAGGCCCTACCGTATGACGAGTTCCACGAGAACCTGCCCCAGGAGCGGCTCGCCTGGCTCTACAGCCGCTGCCCCATCTATCTCTGTCCGTCCTGGGATGAGGGGCTCGGCATGCCGCCCATGGAGGCCATGGCGTGCGGCGCCGCGCTGGTCACCTACGACAACGGCGGCTGCCGCGACTACGCGGTGGACGGCGAGACGGCGCTGGTGGCGCCGCGCCGCGACGTGAACGCGCTGGCCGTCGCGCTGGGCCGCCTGGCCGCCGACGCGCCGCTGCGGGCGCGGCTGGCCACGGCCGGCTGCGCGCGCGTCACGACGGGATTCGACTGGGATCGGGCGGTCGAGCGCCTGGAGGCGCGGCTGGCGGCGTCCGCTGCTGCTCGTCGAGCCTGATCGCCAGGATCTCGATCTCGTGCTCGAGCTGGGTCAGCCGCCGCATGAGCTGCTCGCGCTCCTCGCGGAACGTCTTGGCCAGCGACACGACCGCCTCGATGAGCCGGCGCTCGCGGTCGTCGTCGGGGGAAAAGTCGTCCATTCGGGGCGCCTCGGGCTTCACGGTCGCGCGACGTTGAGCAAATCGGATGCCGCGATGTGGCGTGGTCAACGGCGCGCACTTGGCGCGTGTCCCGCGCGCGCGCGTGACACCGTGACGTCCGCGCGCGCCACGGTGGCGTCGCCGCCGCGCCACGGTGGCACGAAGCGGTGCTAGACTCGGGTGTGCCATGCCGATTTACGAGTACGAGTGCGCGGACTGTCGGCGTCGCGTCAGCCTGCTGATCCGCTCGATCTCGACTGCCGCCACGCCCGCGTGTCCCCGCTGCGGCGGCACCGCGTTGACCCGCTTGATGTCGCGCTTCGCCACCGTCAAGAGCGAGGACGCCCGCCTGGAGTCCCTGGCCGACGCCGGCTCGTTCGGCGACGTCGACGAGAACGACCCGGCCAGCGTCGCCAAGTTCATGAAGAAGATGGGCAAGGAATTCGGCGACGAGCTGGGGGATGACTTCGGGTCGGCCGTGGACGAGGCCATGGCCGAGGGCGAGACAGGGGAGGGGCCCGCGGCCGGCGGAGACGGACCGGAATCCGTCGACGCGGCCGGCGCATCGGACCTCTGACCCCCGTGAAGACCGACGTCCACGAAAGCCTGGAGGCGGTGGGCTCCGAGGCCTGGGAGGCGCTGCATGCCGACTCGAGGCTCCGCTCGCCGTTCCTGACCTGGGCCTGGCAGCGCGACTGGCTGGCCGCCTTCGGCGAGGGCCGGCGCCTGGCGCTGCACGCGGTCAGCGATGACGCCGGGCGCTTGCTGGCCATCCTGCCGCTCGTGGAGGTCGCGCCGGGCCGGCTGATGCTGGCCGGGGGCGCCGATGTCTCCGATTACCTCGACCTGCTCTGTCGCCGCGGCCACGAGACCGAGGCGTGGAGTGGACTGCTGGACGCGCGCGCCGCCGACCGCGCGACGTGGGAGCTGCACTCGGTGCCCGCCGCCTCGCCCACGGTGACCGCGCTGCCGTCGCTGGCCGCCGCGGCGGGCCTCGCCGCCACCGCGATCATCGAGGAGCGATGTCCCGTGCTCGCGCTGCCCGAGACGTGGGACGCCTTCCTCAGCGCGCTCCCCAAGAAGCACCGCCACGAGCTCACCCGCAAGATGCGCCGGCTCGAGCGCGAGGTCCCCGACGCCCGCGTCGTCTGGGAGACCACGCCGGCCGGCATCGACCGCCGCCTCGACGATTTCCTCACGCTCCACCGCGCCTCGCGCGAGGGCAAGGCCAAGTTCATGGACGTGCGCATGGAGGGGTTCTTCCGCCGCGTGATCGGGGCGCTCGCGGCGACGGGCGGTGCCCGCCTGGCGCTGCTCGAGGCGGCCGGCGGGCCGATGGCCTCCTTCGTCACGCTCGAGTGGGACGGCACCGTGGGCCTCTACAACTCGGGCTTCGCCCCGGCCCACGCCGCGCTCTCGCCGGGCCTCGTGCTGCTCGCCCACGTCGTGCGCGACGCGCTCGAGCGCGGCTGCCGCCGCTTCGACTTCCTGCGCGGCGAGGAGCGCTACAAGTACGAGTTCGGGCCGGTGCCCGAGCCCGTCCACCTGGTGACCATCGAGGCGCGCCCGTGAGCCTGCACGTCGCCATCCTCAGCGTGCACACCTGCCCGCTCGCCGCCCTCGGCGGCAAGGAGACGGGCGGCATGAACGTGTACGTGCGCGAGATCGCGCGCGAGCTCGCCCGCATGAACATGCGCGCGGACATCTTCACGCGCTCCCAGAACCCGTCCATCCCGCGAGTGGTGCACCTGGCCGAGGGTGTGCGCGTGGTGCACCTGCAGGCCGGCCCGCAGGCGCCGATGCCGCGTGAGCGGATCGTCGACCACCTCGACGAGTTCGTGGACGGCGTGGAGGCGTTCCGCATCGCCGCCGGCGTAGACTACGACCTGATCCACGCCCACTACTGGCTCTCGGGCACGGCCGGTCTCGCGCTGCGGCAGCGCTGGGGCACGCCGCTCGTGCAGATGTTCCACACGCTCGGCCAGCTCAAGAACCACGCGAGCCACAACGGCGCCGACCGTGAGCCGCGCGTGCGCATCGACGAGGAGGCGCGCATCGTCGCCGCCGCCGACCGCATCATCGCCGCCACCGTGGTCGAGCGCGCGCACCTCGTGTCCCATTACGGCGCCGACCCGGCGCGCATCGCCGTCATCCCGTGCGGCGTGGACACCGAGCTCTTCGCGCCGGGCGACCAGGCGGCCGCGCGCGCGGCGCTGGGGCTCGGGGACGATCCGCACCTGCTCTACGTCGGACGGCAGACGCCGATCAAGGGGCTGGAGACGCTGCTCGATGCCATGGCGCGCCTGCGCGCCTCCGGCAGCCGCGCGCGGCTCTCGATCGTCGGCGGCGACGCCGACGAGCCGCTGGACGGCCACGAGGCCGCGCTGCGCGAGCGGCTGGCGCGCCTCGGACTCGGCGAGAGCGTCACGTTCGTCGGCGCGCAGCCGCAAGATCGCCTCCCCGCGTGGTACGTGGCCGCGGACGCCACCGTGCTGCCGTCCTACTACGAGTCGTTCGGCATGGTCGCGCTGGAGGCGATGGCGTGCGGCAGCCCGGTCGTCGCCTCGCGGGTCGGCGGGCTGCAGTCCACCGTGCGCGACCGGGTCACCGGGTTGCTGGTGCCCGATCACGATCCCGCCGCGCTCGCGGAGGCGCTCGGCCGCATGATCGGCGACGAGGATCTGCGCTGGCGGCTCGGCCGCGAGGGCGTTCGTTGGGCCGCCCAGCACCGCTGGCCCTGCGTGGCCGAAGCCATCTGCCGCGAGTACGCCGCGCTGGTCGAAGCCGCCGCCCCCCACCTCGCCGCCGGCCGCTGCCAGGAGCCGACCGCGCGCTGACCTCGGCGTCCGCGGCGCGCGTGCTACACTCCGCGCGTTGTGGCGATCCTGCTGGACGTTCGCAATCTCCAGACGCACTTTTCCACGCGCGGCGGCGTCGTGCGCGCGGTGGACGGCGTGTCGTGGGACGTGCAGGAAGGCGAGACCGTCGCGCTCGTCGGCGAGTCGGGCTGCGGCAAGTCCGTCACCGCGCTCAGCATCATGCGCCTCGTCG
>Ga0137409_10005324_pt1 | contig 13421 bp, 7 predicted proteins | sample CZODoug1_16funga_FD_122059 | JGI IMG/M metagenome (GOLD analysis project Ga0137409, IMG submission 122059) | Vadose zone soil fungal communities from Angelo Coast Range Reserve, California, USA - CZODoug1_16fungal (Hybrid Assembly) | ecosystem: Environmental > Terrestrial > Soil > Vadose zone...
AGCGACATCCCTGTCGACGCTTTCTGGTCGCTCACGGTCTACAACAGTGAAGGTTACCTCTATCCGAACCCCTACAATGCCTATGCGTTGAATAGCCTCACGGCGAAGAAAGGCCCGGATGGTGCGATCAACATCCAGTTTGGGGGATGCGATGGAAATATCCCCAATTGCCTTCCGATCACAAACGGGTGGAATTACACCGTGCGTCTCTTTCGCCCACGCCCAGAAATTCTCGATGGCAGCTGGAAATTTCCTGTGGCCGCACCCGAGAATTGAGACTAGCACTTCTACGCCGGACGTTACGGCTCGGTCTGTTTTGTTCCACCGGGACAGGGTGCTGCAAACAGGGGATACATTAGGATAGGCTAACCTCTATACCTTGTGTGTGTGATCGAGCGTCTGCCTTCTAAGGAGCCGCTACTTCAATCTAAGTCGTTGCTTCGGTTGCCCTTATGAGTCCCGCGCCTTCCTTGGCCTGCTCCAAAGATGCACCAAAAACTCAGAAGGCGGGTGGATCATTGTGGGTGCTCGGGATGTTTCTGTGACCGCTACACATCCGAGTGACCCGCGTACTTCTTCATCTCCCACAACCCCGTTTGTGGATAGTTCCCGGATTGCTGCCACACGCCCAGAACTTCGTAGGCCGCCGTCCGGACAGTTAGGCCGGTGAGAGACACAATCGAAAAACAGTTACACTCCATCGGCAGTCACTCGGCAGTATAGGAAACGCCTCGCTATTGCTCTGCGGGCATTTGAATAATTGCCCCTGAGCTCCGGTAAGGCACTTCGAGGGGTGCTGGCCCATAGTCGCGGACAAACTCAATTACAGCCTGGTTGACCTCTTGGGCTCCCTCCTGTTGAGTCCAATGACCAAGCCAACGATATCGCCAACCATTTAGAAAGTGCCTTAGTCGTAATCAATTCGGCACGAAGCTGTCAGAAACCAACTGAGCCCGCGCATGCGCTAAGGCAAACTAAAAAGCAAGACTCGGCCCCTCTCCTGTACGTGAAGCCAAATCCCCGCAGTCGCGGCGAGTGTCAGGCCGCGAGAAAAGGATAACCAGGTCATGCTCCCCTCCCGACCATCAGCATCACTTCGACGCGTCCTTCCAGTGCTGGCAGCCCTGCTTGCGGGCAGCCTCTTAGTGATTTCCGGTCGCGGCCAGGCCCCGGCAAGTCTCCCGCTACGGGTCATCGTGAAAGTCAGCCCTTCGTTGGCGAAAGATTTGGAGACGGCTCTTCCTCTTCAAAGTATGGAACTTTCCGCCGGGAGATCCGGCAGCGTTCCCATCGAAGCTTTCCTCGCAAAGTATTCTGCACGCAAGGTCCGCCCCGTTTACCCCGCTATGGTGCGCACCAAAAAGCGGCAACGTCTTACGGATCTCCAAATCGCCACGACCATCCGCCAGAAGTTCGCAAAGCGTGGAAGTCGTTTTCGCGACCCATTTCGCCCCCCTGAAATTTCTCGCACCTACATCCTTGAGTTCGACCCTGCCTCCCAACACAACTTGCAAACAGTTATCGAGGCATTGCGCACCGACACCGATGTCGAATTTGCGGAGCCGGATCACGTGGCTTCGGTCAATTTCACGCCGAACGATCCATATTTTTCGAGTTCTGGGAGTTGGGGACAGTCCTACTCCGATCTCTGGGGCATCAAGGAGATTGGCGCTCCTTCGGCCTGGGATACCACCGCGGGCGCCGGCATGATCGTCGCGGTCGTTGATACGGGTGTCGACTATAACCATCCGGACATCGCCGCCAATATTTGGACCAATCCGGGTGAAATTCCAAATGACGGCATCGACGACGACCATAACGGCTACATCGATGACGTCATTGGCTGGGACTTCATCGGTTCGACTTACACCAATCCCACGCAAAGCAACAATCCTATCGACCACTTCGGCCACGGCACGCACGTTGCCGGCACGATCGCCGCCGTGGGCAATAACGGTATCGGCGTGATCGGAGTGGCGTGGCAATCAAAAATCATGGTCGTCAAAGGCCTGGACGACAGCGGTTACGGACTGGACTCCACTCTTGGCCCAGCGATCATCTACGCCGCCAGCAACGGGGCGGATGTGATCAACAACTCCTGGGGAGGTCCCGGGAGTTCCCAAACCATTGCCGAGGCCATCGACTATGCGCACAATCTCGGCGCCGTCATTGTAGTTGCTGCAGGGAATAACTCCGACGACGCCCGCAACTATTATCCATCCAACGTTTGGGACGCCATCACCGTCTCCGCGACAACTCCATACGATACCCCCGCGTCATTCACCAATTACGGAAGCAAAATAGACGTTGCCGCGCCGGGCGTGGATATTCTTTCTTTGCGTGCAGCGGGAACTTCAATCGGTATGCCAGTCGACGCTAATTACACCCGCGCCGACGGCACGAGCATGGCGACGCCTCATGTTTCCGGACTGGCCGTTCTCATCCTCTCCGCGCATCCCGATTTTTCCAACGAGGACGCACGCCAGGCGATGCGCCTTTCCGGAACGATTCCCACTGGAACTTCCGGCTTTAATGTCAACTACGGGTATGGCCGCATCAATGCCCCGGCCGCGCTCGGCGTTTCCAGTGTGCTCGAATCCAAAATCAGTTCCCCTGCGGATGGCGCTTTCATAACCAAGCCGACGACCATCTCCGGCTACGCCCTGGGCAGCGGCTTTGCGTCTTACACCCTGCAATACGGCGCAGGCACCAGTCCTTCTTCCTGGACTACCATCCAGACCGCAACCTCGCCAGTTGCGGGCGCAGCGCTTGGCACATTCGACCCAACCGTGGTGCCAGACGGCGTCTACACCATCCGGCTCACCGCTTACGATGTCTCCAACAATGCTTACGTCGATCACATTCAACTCACCGTGAAGTATGTTTCGATCACCTCCCCTGCCGTTCCTATCGTTCCCAATGTCGCGGCCGAATTCAAACCAGGTGCCCAGATTTCCGTTACTGGCATGGCTTCCGGTCCGTCCTTCAGCGACTTTCGCCTTGAATGGGCCGAGGGTGTCAATCCTTCTTCTGGCTGGAGTTCCGCGGGGATGAGTTTAACGAATGGCGGCACATCGCCAGTCTCAAACGCCGTGCTCGGGACCTGGGATACTTCCTCGATCACTTCGCCGGATTACTACACCATCCGTCTTTTCGTTGACAACGCCGGATTCACCAGCGATGCCAGCACGCTTGTTTATCTGGAGCCCAGCCTGCTCTCGCCTGACTGGCCGATCTCACTGGACCAGGCGCCCTATTTCAGTTCCGGAATGGTTCCCGCGCTGGACGCCTCCAACAATACCCGTTTGACCTTCGTGAATCCCGTCTACGCCAACACATCCCTACCCGCGCAGTTTTGGTCGGTCTCCAACGACGGCAGTTCGCAAAACCTCACCACAATCAATTGGGGCGATATGTTTCAGCCGGCCGTAGGTGCCTTTGATGGTACTCCCGGCCAACAAGCGATTGTCTTCGAGAACAATGATCTCCGCGTCTTTCGCTCCGACAATACTTCCTATGCATTGACTCCACCCATCGCTTCCAATCTTCAATATGCCAGCACGATCCTGGAGGACCTTAATAATGATTCGCAGTTGGAGGCCATCGCCTTGGGTCACGTTCCTTTCAGCACCTCTGCCTACGTTTATGCATGGCACGCCAACGGCACGCAGCTCAACGCAAACTTTCCTATCACCGTGCCCGACCAGAACAGCAACCTATGGTATCCGTACGAGGCACGAGTGCTCGCCGCAGACATCAATGGAGATGGCTACAAAGAATTGATAGTCGAGGAAGGCATCTCTTCCACCACTTTCACTCTCGGTCTTTTTGCCCATGATGGCACCCCGCTCACCTGGTCTGCGCCCACCTTGACTGGTACACCGTATCAAATCGCTCTCGCCGACTTGGACCACAACGGGATGCTCGAGACCATCCTCGTCCTAAATACCGGCTCGCAACAAGTAGTTCATATTCTTCAGCCGGATGGCACGGAACGCCCCAGCTGGCCGGTCAATCTGCAGGGGTTTGGATTGACTGCTATTGCCGTCGGCGACCTCAACCGCGATGGCCGCGACCAAATCGTGGTCTCCACTTCCTCCTCTATTTCCGTCCTCAACCCAGATGGAACGTCCCTTTCGGCGGCCTGGCCCTTGCTTGCAACGGGAGCGACCAGCTTTGGTCCTGCGGTTCTTGCAGACATTAATGCCGATGGGCGGCCAGAGATTCTTATCGCCAAAAGCTCATATGCCAGCGCGCCAAGTCCTTTGCTCTCTTCCGTGTCGAGCTCCTCCTCGACGCAATCTACAACTGCGAATTCTGCTGCCCAGGCCGGCCCGCCCCAGATCACTTCGGAAAAACAGCTGAGCCCCGATGGAACCGGAATGACAGAATCGATTCATGTTCAGTCCTCGGCTCAATCGTTCTATGGTGGCTTCGCATACGAGAATATGCAGTTGCTCGCTCTTCGTTCGGATGGCAGGCAGGCCAACTCATGGAATCTCCTGGGCATCGCCGGCAACCAACCCTTTTCTTGGGCCGCTCCGACAGTCGGCGATTTCAACAACGACGGCTTAAGTGACATTGCTCTGATTTACTTCACGATCAGCGGTGGCGGCATCAGCGGCTATCTCAGCGCCGGCGCCGCAACCGTGCTGACAAGCGGTACTGCCTTCAACCCTTCGGCAAACGACTGGCCAATGCTGAGGCAGAGTCCGCGCAATACTGCGGTGTACCGGCCTCTGCTCAACGTTTCCATCGGCGCGCCTGCCGCTGGTGCCAGCGTTTCTGGCCTTGTAAACCTCACCGCAAACGTGACAGACAAGGTCGCCTCGCCCACAGTGCAATTCCAGATTGACGGCGCGAACTTCGGCGCTCCCATCTCAACCGCGCCTTACACCCTGAGTTGGGACACGCGTACCGTCTCTCTCGGCACCCATACCATCAGCGCTTCAGCGTCGGACTCCTCCAGCAATAGCGCGGTTTCGCCCCCCGTCACGGTCACGGTGACTGCTCCTCAGGTCATTTTTGGCGCCCCTGCGTCGTTGAATTTAGGAGCCATAATGATTGGTTCCACAACGGCGGCCCAAACGGTCACGATCACCAATTCTGGCCAGGCCACATATACGCTGTCCGCTGTTAATCTCACCGGCGACTTTGCGCAAACGAATAACTGCGTGGGCTCGCTCGCGGCCGGTGCAAGCTGTTCGGTCAACGTGACCTTTACTCCCACGGCGCGCGGCGCGGAAACGGGAACTCTCTCTGTTTCCGGCAATTTCCCCGGACCATCTCCGGCGCTAAATTTGTCTGGAACAGGCCAGCTTTTGCAAGCCACGGCCTCTCCCTCTTCGTTGACCTTTGGAACGCAGCCCTTGAACACGGGTTCTACGAACCAGGTCACGTACAGCAATACGGGGGATTTGCCAGTCACCATAACGGGGACCTCCATAACGGGCGACTTTCAGGAAAGCGGCTCGTGCAGTTCGCCTCTTGCGCCCGGAGCGAACTGTGTTCTCAACGTAACGTTTGTGCCTACAGCGGCTGGCTTAAGAACCGGGACGCTCACGATCAGCGGTAATGTCAACGTGAGCGTGAGTCTCAGTGGAACGGGACAAGTCGGACAAGTTAGCGTCGGTCCTGCGAGCTTACCGTTTGGCAATCAGAACATAAATACGACGAGCGCTCCGCAAACTATCACCGTCACCAGCAACGGAAATGGGCCAGCAACCATCACGGGATGGTCCTATCCGCAAGGGATAACTGTGACAACCAGCTGCCCCTTCTCGCTGGCATCGGGTTCGAGTTGCACGTTCACCTTGACTTACACTCCAACCTCACCAGGGCCTCTCAATGGCTTCTTCAGTTTCAGCGGCAGCTTCCAGAATTCACCCGCCACCGTTTCTCTTTCCGGAACCGCCATCGGTGCAGCGGGCCTCATCTCGCCTTACAGCTTTACTTTCGGAAACCAGGCTTTGAATTCAACCAGTGCCCCTCAAGGACTGACGCTTTTCAACACAGGAAATGCCCCGCTGACTATTTCCGGCATTGCTGTCACAGGAGATTTTGCACAAACCAACAATTGCGGATCTTCGGTGGCGGGCGGATCCAACTGCACAATCAATGTGACCTTTCAGCCGACGGCAGCGGGCACGCGCTCCGGAACACTTCAAGTGAACGCCAACGTCACCCCCTACCCCGCCACCGTGAATCTCTTCGGCACAGGCATCAGCGTACCTGCTCCTTCATTCTCGGCCCCTTCAATGACCTTTGCTTCGCAGCGGGTCAACACGGCAAGCGCAGCACAGAGTGTGACGCTCGCGAACACTGGCTCGGCGCCTCTCACGATTTCGAGCTTCAGCCTTATTGGCGACTTCTCCCAGACCAACAACTGCGGCACTAGCCTGTCGATGGGCGGAACCTGCCTGGTGAATATCACCTTTACTCCGACCGCCTCAGGGACGCGCTCGGGAACGCTGACACTGAACAGCAACGCCCCGGGCACGGCTCCCTCGGTGGCGCTAACTGGTTCGGGCGTCGCCTCGATTGCAAGTCTGACGCCATCTGCAGTGGCTTTTGGCAATCAGTTTGTAGGGACCGCCAGCGCGGTCCAAACTATCACGCTCATGAATTCGGGCAGCGCAACACTCAACATTAGTTCTATTTCGGTCAGCGGGGACTTCGCGCAGAGTAACACATGTGGCACGGCCCTCGCGCCCAACGCCATTTGCAATATTAGCGTCACGTTCACGCCGACTGCGTCCGGCAATCGTTCCGGCATACTCTCTATCGCCGACGATGCCCTCGGCGGAAGCCCGCAGACCGCATCCTTATCCGGCACGGGCACGGCTCCGGCGCTGTGGTTCTCTCCAGCGAGCTTTAGCAGCTTGGGTGTCCAGCGCGTTAACACGACCTCTCCCGCGCAGACCATGACTATCACGAACAACGGGAATGCCACGCTTTCCATCACCAGCTTTGCGATCACCGCCGCTTTCAGTCAGACGAATAACTGCGGCACCTCGCTTGCCGTTGGTGCGAACTGCGCGCTTAACGTTACCTTTGCGCCAACGGTGCAGGGGCCCGTTAGCGGAACGCTTAGTTTGAACAGCAATCTTCCCGGGACTCCCCCGTCGTTCAGCCTGAACGGCACGGGTGGTGCGCCAGCCGCAACCCTTTCCGGTACTTCTCTCACCTTTGCGGCTCAGCTCGTTGGCACCACCAGCAGCGTTCAATCTGTGGGGCTTACGAACACTGGAAATATGTCACTGAATATTTCCTCCGTCACTACCAGCGGCGATTACGCACAGACCAATAACTGCCCCAGTTCCCTGACAGCGGGAACGAATTGCACCCTGAACGTCACGTTCACGCCAACCGCATCAGGTGCGCGCACGGGCACACTGTCCATCGTCGATGACGCTCTCGCAGGCAGTCCGCAGACCGTCACCTTGTCTGGCTCCGGATACACGCTGAGCGCCTCGTTAAACCCGAGTTCTCTTACTTTTGCCTCGCAACTCGTAGGGACAGCCAGCAGCCCGCAGAATGTGACTCTCACGAACACCGGATCCGGAACTCTTTCGATTACCGGTTTCACCACATCTGGAAACTTCGCGCAAACGAATAATTGCCCTGCGGCCCTCTCCGCCGGTGGCACTTGCACGGTCAGCGTTGTCTTTGTACCGGTGGTGCGAGGCACTCTCACGGGCACGCTCACACTCAACAGCAACGCCACAGGTACGCCCTCTTCCGTTTCTCTGTCGGGCAAGGGAATGGGTCCCGTCGCGTCGCTTTCGCCGACGAGCCTCACCTTTGGCGTTCAAAGAGTCTCCACGACCAGTTCTTCGCAACAGCTCACGCTGACCAACAGTGGTGACGCAACAATGAGCATCACGAGCATCGTTGCCAGCGGAGACTTTGCGCAAACGAATAATTGCAACGGAGCACTGTCGGCCGGGCAACATTGCAACGTCAACGTCACCTTTACACCGACGGCGAGCGGGGCTCGCTCCGGGACGCTCACCCTTACCGACAACGCAGTTAATGGAAGTCCCCAGAATACTGTCCTTGGCGGCACGGGTGTGGACTTCTCGCTTAGCGTGTCGCCCGCAAGCGTTACCGTAACTCATGGAAGTTCGGCGAGTACCACGGTGACCGTGAGCGCCCTGGGTGGAAACTACAATTCTTCGGTGAACCTGCAATGCTCTGGGAGCCTCCCGAGGGGAATGAATTGCAATTTCTCGCCGGCAGGGGTAAATCCGGGCAACAGTTCGGCAAATTCCACACTGAAAATTAATACGGGCGGGGGGAACGGCGGGACGCCGCCGGGCTCCTATGCTATAACGATCAGCGGAACTTCCGGCTCGGCGCAGCATACAACTATGATGACCTTGCAAGTGAATTAGGCTGGGTACTGCGAAATCTCGAAGTGGTAGTCGAGTAATAGCGACAGCTATTCCAGGCCAGAAGTCCCGATGTGGGAAGTTGACCAACAACACGCTCCCTTGGTTGCACAATCAAAAAATGACTCATCACTGGCTGCCCCATCTGCCCCCGGTCTCATCGCTGTGCTCGGTTGAAACGGCTATAGGACCGTCCCGCCTTAGTGTTCTTGGTATTGGCAGATCATAGTGTGTGCACTTATGGCTCAGTAGACCCGAGTGTCGAGCGTCTGCCTTCCACCCAGAGGGTCAACGCAACTAAAACTGTGTGTCTGGTGACGCGCAAATGTTTTAGAATCAATGCGGTTGCGCCCGTAGCTCAGTTGGATAGAGCACCTGCCTTCTAAGGAGCCGCTACTTCAATCTAAGTCGTTGCTTCGGTTGCGCTTAAGAGTTACGGGCTGCTCTTGTGCTGTTCCAAAGTTGCTTCAAATGTTGCGAACAGGAAGATTTCCTGGCAAATGTTCTCCCCCGGCTTTCGTGCTCTCTACATCGTTTCTGCGGCTTTGTTCCTATTGCCATGGTCGCTCTTGTTCTCTGCTTGGTTAGCTTTCAATCGAGCTAAGGTTGCTGCGCCCCTTTCAATCTGGAGACGTTACCTCGTATACGTGGCGCTGTTAGATGCATCTGTTTCAACGTATTGAATATGGCGTGGAACGCTTCTTGGCTCAAGCATGGCGTGGGAGCAGGACCAGGCCTTTGGCAGAGTCTCGGACCATCTTTGATTTGGTCGTTCGTCGCTGCTACAGTCCTGAGTTTTTTCGGAAAAGGAAAGTTTCGAGTCTTGATGATCGGTTGGTCCGTATCATTGTGGGCGGTATTTCAGTTAATTTTCGCACTGCAATTCGACTAGCGTTTCGATTTCTCTCTTCCCTGCTTTCTGGATTCCTGACATTCTTGCGATCGCTCCTTTGACTCGGCTGTCCAGATTCGAAAAACTTGATCGTCCTGAGCGTTCGTTCTGAATTAACCTACTTGTAAGAATAGTTTGGAAACTAACCTTCAACAGAGCCGATTGGTCACAGCGCTCACTGAGTTATGCTAATCCACGGTCACCTCCGTTGGTCGTTCGGTCTGTCTTGCATGCCTGCCGGAGATGTAATACACTGACATCATGAAGACTCTCACGGTACGATTGCCGGAGCCACTGGTGGCGGACATTGAGGAAGAATCGCGCGGTCGGAGGATCTCGAAGTCCGATGTAGTGCGCGAACGGCTCCAGCTCGCACCCCGCCTGCGCCGGCAGCGCATTGCCTCGTTCAATGCCATCGCCGATCTCGTCGGATCGGTTGACGGATTACCGTCCGACCTAACTGGGCGCAAGAAGGCGTATTTGCAAGCCACGGGCTATGGCCAGAAACGTTCTCGCTGACGCGGGTTTTGTGGTGGCGCTGCTTAGCAACCGCGACGCTCACCACCAATGGGCCGTGACTCAGGCCCACGATTTGCGTCCGCCTTGGTCGACATGCGAGGCAGCTTTGTCGGAGGCGTACCACCTTCTCGGAGAGCGCGGGGCGCCGAGTCTCGGTCAATTGCTTCGCCGCCGTGCCTTGGTCGTCGCCTTCGAGCTTTTCCAGAACGTAGAGCCTGTTACGAAGTTGATCGAGAAATACTCCGACGTTCCCATGAGCCTCGCCGATGCTTGCCTCGTTCGCATGACCGAAACGTTTGCCGACCCTATCATCCTGACGACCGACGAGGATTTCCGAGTTTACCGTCGCCACAGTCGACAAGTGGTTCCTTGTGTGACGCCCGAATGACGGCCAAGCACGAGAGGGCATCCGGCGCTCGCTGGTAGATACACGCGCAACCAGTAGGGACACAATCTGCCCAAATAGAACTGTTTATCAGGAGTCGATCCCCATTTCCTCATCGGAAACTTTGATAAATCATCTGCGATGGGCGGTTGATCCCCAATTAGAGAAAGCGTTAGAAGCAGACGACCCACTCTAGATGGTCCCTTCCACGCTCCGGGTCGTACGCGACACGAAGTCGCTCACGGTGTATTCCCGTGAGCTTTATCTGAGCTGGAAGGTCAAACCGTGAGGTAACGGGTCCGCAGTGGCTGTGAAAGTCAGAGGTCGTGGGTCTACGGCAGAGTGGAAGCTGTGAAGACCGAAGGCTCAGAAAAGTGGTTGCCTCTGGACGCGAATCTCGCAGATCTTCTTCGTTGGCATCGGGAGAAAATGCCCGATGAAATACTCAAAACTGATTGGGTCTTCGCGAGTCCCTTCACCGGCAAACCGTGGCGGGCGCACAAACTTGTGCGATATCATCTTCGGCCAGCCGCAGAGAGGGCGGGCATCGGTCGAATCGGGTGGCACACATTTCGCCATACGTATTCGACTCTGTTGCATACTTATGGGACCGACATGAAGGTTTAACAAGAACTTCTGAGGCATTCGGACATTCGGACCACGATGAATATCTATACGCACACAGTGTCACCAGCACCGCGGGAAGCGAATAGCAAAGTCGTTCGAATGATTTTGCCCGAAAGAAAAACGGCGTGAAATTGTTCACAAAAACGCGGGGGCAATCCGGGGGCAGCAGTAGTTCCGGCTCAAGACAACAAACGACTTACCACTACAACACATTCCGCAGAGTTCCTTTAGATTCTGCGCCTTGATAAATTCGATCCCCACCGCCCCAACCAATCATCTTCTAGAACAGAGCTTGCAACTAAGTCGGCTCCAATTGAACTTGCTGAGCGCGCTCGACTCTTTGGCAATGGCCGCTGGTGAAGTTGCGCTCGGCCTTTTTACCTCTAGCCTGCACGCACTACACTAATTTGATGTGATAATCAATCCACTGTCCCTGCCTAGTAGGTCGTCCCCATCTGGAGTTTGGATGTTTCTGCCCTTTCGCATCTTCAAGTTGCAAGGCGACGGAAGCCAACATTTTGTACCGAAACGTTCCGCATCGGCATGATCCGCTCACTCACTACTTTTTATCCAGATACTCATCGGGAACATCATCCTGCGGCACCTCATGCGTGTGAACTTCCCTCTCGTCTGCGTCCTCGGCGTCTTCCACGCCCTTCACCACGTCGGCCTCGAACGCGTTTCCTTCCTCGAGCAACTCGTCCACACTCTCCGAATCCGCACCTTCGACGTTGGACAATCCCTGCAAATCTCCCGATTGCTCGCCCGCCCGCGTTCCCAGTCCCTCCAGTGCGAAAGCCACCGTATCCACGTTTTGGCTTTTCCCCCGAACCTGTTTCTTAAGTGCACCCGCCGTTTTCCCGCCGGTTGTCTTCTTGCCGCCGACCTTCGTCTTCAGCTCCCCCTTTTTCGGAGCTGCATTCTTCTTGGCCAACATCTTCCTGGGAGTTGTCCTCTTCTTAGCCGGCTTCTTCCTAAACGCCTTCTTCATCGAGGCCATCTTCTTGCCCGCAGTTCTCTTCGACTTCGTCTGCTTCTTCTTGGTTTTCTTTTTGGTAGCCATACGCGCAGTCTACCACCGGTTGGTCATTCCTACTGTTTACGAATGACCCCTCTGGGCACTGTCGCGGTCATTGGACGCGCTACTCGTACACGTGGAATCGCCCTCGAAAGCTGCCAGGCAGATGTCCGATTATGCGACCCATTCATTCGAATATACCGAGAGTTAGCCCACCGCTGCCAAGGCCGATTACTACACGCGGATTCATCAACACGTATCCGGCGAATTTCCCTTCCGATGGAAATCAGAGCTTCCCGATAATCATGATTATGATAGGCTTGTTTCAAGCGGCGATGTTATGCAAGGAATCGCGAGTTCAAGCCAAAAAAAGTCCAAAAGAAAACCCAAGGACAAACTTGTCTTCGATGTCCAAGCTTTTCTCGATTCCGCCGGTGTGTCGAGAAAAGTTATCCAGTATCGAAAGTCACAGAAGATTTACTCTCAAGGTGCGCCCGCTACGAGTGTGATCTACATTCAAGAAGGCGGCGTAAAACTGTCCGTTGTCAATGAGGTCGGCAAAGAAGCAGTCGTGGCGATACTGGGCCCCGCCGATTTTATTGGGGAGGGGTGCCTGGCGGGCCAGGAAATTCGCATGGGGACGGCCACCGCGATTGGCCCCACGGCCGTGCTGGTCATCGAAAAAAAAGAGATGCTGCGCGTGCTCCACGCGGAACATTCGCTCTCCGACTGCTTCATGGCTTACATCCTTTCGCGAAACATTCGAATCGAGGAGGATTTGATCGATCAGCTTTTTAACTCCAGCGAGAAACGGCTGGCGCGGACTCTTTTGCTGCTCAGCCGCTATGGCCAAAAATCCGAACCTCAAAAGGTGCTTCCCAAAATATCGCAAGAGATGCTGGCGGAAATGATTGGCACAACGCGGTCGCGAGTCAATTTTTTCATGAACAAATTCAGGAAGCTGGGCTTCATCCAATACAACGGCGAGATCCACGTCAACAATTCCCTCTTGAGTGTTGTCCTGCACGAGTAAGCACCAACTTTTGCCCTTATCGGGAAAGCGGCATGCTTTTCAGATCACTATTGGTAACAGGGCTTCCCGCCAGCTAATGGATCCAGTGCCCGCAGCGGTTACCGGAGTGGGTCGACACCCAAAATCAAACTGAGTCATTCTTTATCAATTTCCCGTTGCATCGCCTCTATCTTTTGGAATGTACCTTCTCGGCAAGACCTTAACACGACGCCTTGGACGTGAGAGGATACCGGGCCGGAGGATTCATGGACATATTAGCGGCCTTAAAGCAGGAAGAAGCGAAGTTACAGAAGCAGGCGGATAAGGTGCGACAACAGTTGGACGCGGTGCGTGCAGCGAGGAAGATTCTGGGCCGTGAAGTAGTTGGCAGCGGTAAGCCGATTGGCAAGAAGAAACGTGTAATGTCTGCGGCTGCAAGAGCGAAGATTGGGAAGGCAACAAAAGAGCGATGGGCAAAATTTAGAGCAGCGAAGGCGAAACGTTAGTTCAAGAACTCTACGGCTTAGTCTAAGAAGGCGCAAAGGCTTAACGGCTGATGCGCCTTTAATTTTTTG
>Ga0137409_10005326_pt1 | contig 13419 bp, 14 predicted proteins | sample CZODoug1_16funga_FD_122059 | JGI IMG/M metagenome (GOLD analysis project Ga0137409, IMG submission 122059) | Vadose zone soil fungal communities from Angelo Coast Range Reserve, California, USA - CZODoug1_16fungal (Hybrid Assembly) | ecosystem: Environmental > Terrestrial > Soil > Vadose zone...
CTATGTCCGCATCCGGAATCATCGGCACGTTCCTCGGCATCCGCTCGCCCGGCACCGCCTACGTTCTTTTGCATCATTACATGGGAGAAATCGACGGCGCCTTCCGCTCCTGGGGCTTTAGTCGCGGCGGCACCGGTGCAATCAGCAACGCCATAGCTGCTGCCGCCCGCGAACTAGGCGTAGAAATTCGTACGCAGGCTTCGGTTGATAAAATAATGGTTAAGGACGGCCGTACAACAGGGGTCGCGCTAAAGTCCGGCGAAGAAATTTCCGCCAACATAGTCTCCTCCAGCGTCGACCCGCATCTCACCTTCGAAAAATTTATCGAGCCCAGCAATCTCCCCGCTGATTTCCTCGAAAGCGTCCGCCGCTACAAATTCCGCGGCTCCTCCGGCAAAGTCAATCTCGCCCTCGAAGCCCTCCCCGACTTCAAGTCACTTCCCGGCCAAGGCGCGCACCTCCGCGGCGCAATCTCCATCTCCCCCAGCATCGAGTACATGGAACGCGCCTACGACGACGCCAAATACGGCCATTACTCCCGCAAGCCGTACATCGACATGGTCATCCCCAGCCTCACCGACCCCAGCGTCGCGCCTCCAGGCAAGCACGTCCTCTCCTGCTTCGTGCAATACGCTCCTTACAAACTCGCGCAAGGCACCTGGGACGATCACAAAGAAGCCTTTGGCGACACGGTAGTCAACACAATCGCCGAGCACGCTCCCAACATCAAAAAAATCATCATCGGCCGGCAAATCCTCACCCCCCTCGATCTCGAACGAGAATTCGGCCTCACCCAAGGCAACATCTTCCAAGGCGAACTCTCCCTCGAGCAGCTTTTCTTCCTCCGCCCCGTCCCCGGCTGGGCCTATTACCGCACCCCAATCGACAACCTCTATATGTGCGGTTCCGCCACCCATCCCGGCGGTGGCATCATGGGCGCCCCCGGCCGCATCGCCAGTCAGGTCATCCTCAAAGACTGGAGCAAAAGTTCCAAGAAATCCGCGCGCTCCGATTCCTCGAAGACTTCGTCCAACTTACGCCCGGCGCAGCGTTCCGCTCCCCCATCCGCCGAGGCGCCCGCTCCCTCTCCTCTTCCGGTCGAGAAAAACTGAACATGCCCATCGGTCAACGCGTAGTCCTCATTGGCGGTGGTCACAACGCCCTCGTAACCGCCTTCTACCTCGCCAAGGGCGGCTTCAAGCCGCTAGTCCTCGAGCGCCGCGAATTTGTCGGCGGCGGCGCCATCACCGAAGAATTCGCGCCCGGCTTTCGCGCCTCCGCCCTCGCCCACACCATCGGCCCACTCCGCCGCGATATTGCCACGGACATGCAGCTAGAGAAATACGAGTGCCACCTCGTGCATCCCAATCCACGCCTCTTCGCTCCCACGCCCGACGGCAAAGCCCTACTCTTTTACAACGACCACGCCAAAACCGCCGGCGGCATCTCCCGTTTCTCCACCAAAGACGCCGCGAAATATTCCGATTTCGCCGATACCCTCCAGCATCTGCTTCCCATCCTCAATCAACTCCTCTCCACCACCCCGCCCTCCATCGACTCGCCCTCACCCGAAGATCTTTGGAATCTTCTTAAGACCGGCCGCGGCATCCGCAGCCTCGGCAAAACCGGCATGTTCGATCTCGTCCGCTGGGGCCCCATGGCCGTCGCCGATTTCGTCGCCGAATTCTTCGACACCGAACTCCTCCGCGCCGTCATCGCCGCCCGCGGCATCTTCGGCACCGCGCTCGGCCCATGGTCCGCGGGCTCGACAGCCGTTCTCCTATTGCGCGCCGCGGCCGACCCCCACCCTGTCGGCTCCGCATCGTTCCCACACGGAGGCCTCGGCTCTTTCACCCGCGCCTTAGCCGAATCCGCACGTAAAGCCGGCGCCGAAATCCGCACCGATGCCGAAGTCCGTCACATCCGCGTCAAAGACGGTGCCGTAATCGGACTCGTACTCGCCAACGGCGAAGAAATTTCCGCCAACGCCGTAGTCTCTGGTGTCGACCCCAAGCGCACCTTCTTCCATTTACTCGACCCCTCCCAACTCGATCCCACCTTCGCCCAACGCATCAAGAATTTCCGTTCCAATGGCACGGTAGCCAAGGTTCATCTCGCCCTCGGCGATCTCCCTTCCTTCCCCGCTCTCACCGACGCCATCGCCTCCGACGGCTTCATCAAAGCCCTCTCAGGCCGCATTCATATCGGTCCCGAAATCGATTATCTCGAGCGCGCCTTCGACGCCTCCAAGTACGGCGAGTTCTCCTCCGCTCCCTATCTCGATGTCACCATTCCCACCCTCCTCGATCCTTCACTCGCCCCCGAAGGCAAGCACGTCCTCTCCGCCTACATGCAATTCGCGCCTTTCAAATTAAAGGAAGGGAATTGGGACGACCGTCGCAAGCAATTAGGCGACACAGTTATAAAAACTCTCGCCACCTACGCGCCAGATCTTCCCAATCTAATCGAAGCCATCCAAGTCATCACGCCGCAAGATCTGGAAACCTCCTACGGGTTCACCGGAGGCCACATCTTCCACGGCGAGCTAGCCCTCGACCAGCTCTTCACCATGCGCCCCATCCTGGACTGGGCCCGCTACAAGACTCCCATCCGCAACCTCTTCCTCTGCGGCTCCGGCACCCACCCCGGCAACGGCCTAACCGGCGCCTCCGGAGCCAACGCCGCCCACGAAATAATCCACGCCCTCCGCTAAATTTGTAATGCAGCTGATGGGTTTTGTTACTGAGGGCAGGTTTTCAACTCGCCGCATTGTTGACTTCCGGCCCCCCAAGAGCGTAGTTTCCTCCTATACCCTTACCTCCCGGTCAGCCAGGAATCTCCTCATAAGGGGCGACCAGGCGATGATGAAAATAACCGGCACAATTGGCTCAGTCTTAAAACGAAAAGGTAACGAAGTCTGGTTTGTCACGCCAGACCAAACCGTCTACGAGGCAATTGAAAGAATGGCCGACAAGGCCGTAGGAGCCTTGCTTGTGATTTCGGAAAGCAAGCTCGTCGGTATCATCTCGGAGCGCGATTACGCTCGGAAGGTCATCTTGAAGGGAAGATCTTCCAGGACGACCTTCGTTAAGGAAATTATGACCAGCCCAGTGATCTCAGTGACCTCGGGCCAAACCGTGGACGAGAGCATGGACATCATGACCAAAAACCGCATACGACATCTTCCGATCGTCGAAAACGATAAAGTGCTTGGCGTCATTTCTATCGGCGACCTCGTGAAGTGGGTGGTCTCCGAGCAGGAAGAAACCATCGAGCACCTGCAAAACTACATCTCGTCTAACTATCCGACTTGATGCCTTTGTCCCAAACTGTTTTTGCGCGCGAAGTCGGTCCGGAGAAGTGGACGGGTCCAAACTATCTTGGTTTGGATGTTAGTCGGATACCGCATACTGAGATTCGTTCGACCGCTTGAAGGCACAGCGGATGGTTCAGTCCCTTTTCGCGCCCTCCTTGCCCATTCTGCCTATTCCGACTATCTTTCCTCTCCAAGTCCACGATGACCACCATTGATCGCAAGAAACTGCGCCAACTCCACGAGCGCGAATCCGCCCGCTTCGTCTCCGACCATCCCAACTCCGCAGCTCTCTACCAACGCGCACAATCCTCCCTCCTCGGTGGCGTCCCCATGAACTGGATGAAAAAATGGGCCGGCGCCTTCCCCGTCTTCGTAAAATCCGCCAAAGGCGCGCACTTCACCGATGTGGACGACCGCGACTACATCGACCTCTGCCTGGGCGACACCGGCGCAATGACTGGCCACTCTCCTGATGTCGTAGCCGACGCAGTCGCCCGTCGCGTCCGCGAAGGCATCACGTTAATGCTCCCCACCGAAGACGCCCTCTGGATCGGCGAAGATCTAAAACGCCGCTTCGGCCTCCCGTTCTGGCAATTCACGCTAACCGCCACCGACGCCAACCGCTTCGCCATCCGCATCGCCCGCGAAATAACCCAGCGCCCGAAAATCCTCGTCTTTCATTATTGCTACCACGGAACGGTTGACGAATCCTTCGCCACGCTCCTCGAGAAAAGCGGCACAGTCGGCCCTCGCCGCGGCAACATCGGTCCGCCCGTAAATCCCGCCGAGACCACGCGCGTAGTCGAATTCAACGATCTCAACGCCCTCGAATCCGCGCTAAAGCACAACGACGTCGCCTGCGTCCTGGCCGAGCCCGCCATGACCAACGTTGGCATCATCCTGCCCGACAACGGCTACTGGCGCGCCGCACGCGAACTCACTCGCCGCTACGGCACTCTCCTAATCGCCGACGAAACGCACACCATCTGCGTCGGCCCCGGCGGCTGCACTCGCGAATGGAAGCTCGATCCCGATTTCGTCGTCTTCGGAAAGCCCATCGGCAGCGGCATCCCCGGAGCCACCTACGGCGTCACCGAAGAAGTCGCCCAGCGCATTTCCGCCCGCATTCAACTGGAAGACTGCGACGTAGGCGGCATCGGCGGCACGCTAGCAGGCAACGCGCTCTCCCTGGCCGCCATGCGCGCCACGTTAGAACACGTCCTTACGCAGTCAGCCTTCGAGAAAATGATTCCGCTGGCCAAACGCTTCACGGATGGTGTAGCCGAGCAAATCCGCTCGGCCAATCTTTCCTGGAATGTCCAGCAACTCGGCGCCCGCGCCGAATACACCTTCGCCGCCAAACCTCCCCGCAATGGTGGCGAATCCGCAGCAGCCGCCGACTTCGAGCTGGAGCGCTACTTACACCTCTACGCCCTTAATCGCGGCGTCTTACTAACCCCATTCCACAACATGGCCCTAATGTGCCCAGCCACCACCAACGCCGACATAGAGCAACACACCAAAATTTTCGCAAGCGCAATAAGCGAGCTGATGTAGCGGCCACCTTCAGGTGGCCCAAGTAGCACAGGCACTTTGACTGTGCTCCGACGAGGACCGCCCGCCATTCACACCCCTACTCGCAGTCGGATCGGCCACGGTCAGCTAATTGGAGGTCTCTGCTGCGCTGTCGTATCATTTCTATTCCTCGGATCATTACCAGCGAGTCCGTGATGGAGTCCCGATCTCGACCTAACCATGACCGCCCGCCGCACTACTATTGTTCTCGCTGTCGCCGCCATACTGCTGGTCGCATTATTTCTTGCCGTACCGGCCCTCATAAAAGTCGATCGCTACCGCCCGCAAGTAATCTCCTACCTCCAACAGAAAACGGGAAAGCAAATCGAAATCCAACGCCTCGGCCTAACCTTCTTTCCTCTTTCCATTCGCGTCGATGGCTTCGGCATAATAAATCCACCATTGTTTCCGCGCGGCTACGTAGTCCACGTCGCGCGGATTGACGCTGCCCTCGATGCCGCCGCGCTCCGGCGCCGCCAGGTTGTCATTAAGTCGCTGGTGCTGGACAACCCGGTTATTCACCTGATCTCGGATCCCGACGGCCCCTGGAACTTCGAAAATCCTCAGGCTAGCTCCTCGCAGAAAATCTTCCCGCTCGAACCCATCGCCAGCGTGCAAATCAAGCGCGGCGAGGTGACCGCGTCAAATCTTTTGCCGTCTGATGCTCCAGGCCCAGTGTTGTTTGAAGCTCACGACATCTCCAGCGAACTCGCCAATGTAAACCTCGAAGCAATTATTAATCCTTCTTCTTCCTCCGTTGATGCTGTGGGTACTTTGAAGGCCGGACGCCTGCGCTTCGGTTCGGTTCACGCCGCAAATGTAAATACCAAGCTCCGCCTCGAGGAAAGGCAGATCGTCTTCAGCAATGTCACCGCACAAATGTATGGGGGAAGCGTCAACGGCGAGTTTGTTTTCAAACTATCAGGAAAAACTCCAAGCTTCGCGACCAAAGCCGAAGTACACGGAATCGAAATGGCTCATCTTCTTGCCGCATTCGGGAACGCCCATGCCATCATGACCGGAAGAATGGCCGGAGATTTGACGCTGGTAGGAGACATCGAACACTCTTCACATCCGCTAGAGGGCATGCGCGGAGCAGGACACGTAACGGTTCGCAACGGTCAAGTGCCGAGTCTTGAGCTAAATGCGAATCTGATGAAGCTCATGCATTTCAACGACCTGGGCCCCGCCAAAAATGATCCATCCTCATTCAATTTTATTTCCACCGATTTGCAGCTCGCCAACCAACGCATCGCCAGCACCAAAATCGATATCGATGGCTACGGCGTTGATGTGGATGGCTCCGGCAGTGTCAGCGTTTCCGGCTCGAACGCGCTCGACTATCGCGGTATGGCGCAAATCACTACTAAGCAGGGGTTCTTCACCAACACCTTCGGCCGTCTATCCGGGGGCAAACTCGTAGATGGCAAGCTGACATTTCCGTTCCGCATCAGCGGCACCATACAAAATCCCGTCTTCGCCAAGGTCGACGACGATAAGTAGCCGAAACTTGTGAGATGCGCCGAGACTTCGGCCGTCATTACTTGCTCGAGTGCGATGCTCCATCCGCCCGTGCCAAACCAAAACAAACAAGTCTCACTTCTGCCCCGCTCTCGTTCCGGAAGGCCTCTCGTGCCTTTCCTTTATCAAGCCACACGAAATCGCCAGGGCGCAGCGAAATGGTCTTCCCACTTTCATCAGAATGTGCAGCTCCGGAATCGAGCGCCACTACCAATGTCGCCCCCGCAGGCTCTCCAACTACCACCTGTTCATGAGGCTTTACCAGCACCAACCCAACAAATGTTTGATCAGTCTCGAACTGCGGCCGTCCCAGGCCAACATGATCGTGCACACCCTCACAATGCATCGGCTCTTTCGCCATCACTTGCGCGCATCCATTACGCTCTCCACTTTGCGGCATCAACAATTCCACCGTATCGTTGCGAAAAGGCGTATCTCCCTGGACCGAAGTCGAATGCACCCAACCGCGAGCCTGCAAGCGTATCTGTCCATTCGTCAGTTTTTGCTGTACGTCCTGTTTTCCGGGAAAGTGAACGGTCACCAGTGATTCGCTCAGCGACAAACTAAGCGCGTCCGTATCGTGCCGGTGCAACTTCACCGCATCATTAGGCGCCACTTCCACCTGATACACCTTCACGTACTCATTCTTGAACGCAAGATGATGGTGCGGTTCCGCGTCAATCGGCAGCACCTCCGGCTCCTGACCCCAAGCCCCAATCGTTCCGAAGCACGCGGCAACCACGAATAACGTCCAGTTCGCTTTCACAAAAGCCTCCCGGTCACCAGCGGTATGCAAACTCGCTCCGGCAAACGTCGGCAGTCTATCCCCACTCCTCCCGCAACGCCACCGTAGGGTCGAAGCGCAACCGGCAAATACCCACTGTTCGAGGCACAGAGTCCGTAACCATAATAAATGTATATGCATCTATCTGACATGAGCCAACAGCACCTTCCCGCTCTGTCTTGCATGTGCGCTAACTTCCGCCGCACGGCGCGCGCCCTCACCCAACTCTATGACCAGGCCTTTCGACCGCAAGGCCTGCGCGCCACGCAGTTTACCGTCCTCCAGTTTCTCTCGTTGGCCGGAGAAGTGTCCCAAGGTCAAATGGGACAGATGCTCGCCATCGACAGCACCACACTGACTCGTACATTGGCAATCATGCTTCGTCACCGTTGGATCACAGAACGCCGCGGCGAAGACAGGCGGGAACGATGGCTGCGTTTAACCAAAGCCGGCGAAACGCAGTTCAAGCAAGCTCTGCCCGCTTGGGAGAAGGTCCAATCGGACCTGCGCCGCCGGATAGGCGAACAGCCGTGGAAAGATCTTCTGCAGCTCACCAATCGGGTAGCAGAATTCGTGATAACTCAAGGAGACTCGCTATGAAAAATTACGGAAAGTCCGTTGTCGGGCTCGTCTTGGCCTGGTTCATCTTCGCTCTGACCGCTTCAGCGCGCGGGGTGTTCAATAATGGCGCGAATCGCTTCGGGTTCGCCGTAGCATTTGCTGCTTTGACCCCTATTCTTTTGTTCTTCCTATGGTTCGCCGCGTCACCCCGATTTAGACAGTTCGCACTATCCCTCAACCCTCGCATCTTGACCTTCGCCCAAGCCTGGAGAGTTGTCGGCGCCACGTTCGTCGTGTTGCAGGCTTATCGCATTCTCCCTGCGATATTTGCGTTGCCGGCGGGTTATGGCGACATCGCCATCGGCGCGACAGCTCCCTTCGTAGCATGGAAGCTCGCCGATCTAGGCCACCGCGGCAGCTTCATTCTCTGGCAATTCCTCGGCATTTCCGATCTGATCATAGCCGTGAGCCTCGGCATCACCGCGGGTTTGCGCGTCGTACAAGATGCTCCGATAACCGCGATGACGGTACTGCCGTTAAGCTTGATTCCCACCTTTTTTGTGCCCCTATTCACGATTCTTCACGTGATTTGCATTGCTCAGGCAAAGGCCTGGAAAAATGCCTTTCTGAACACCGTTCAAGCAAAAAGACTGGTGAACGAGCCCATGGCCACCGGCTTCTAAATACGTCGGAGACCCTCTGAGTAGTGAGAGCTGGTGGGGGTTAAGGTTTGAGCGGGAACAACTGGATGTCGCGGAAGAATACTTCCGCGCCTTCAGACTGAAACAAAATCTTCCCGCTCGCAGGAAACGCCTGCGACCCCTCATTGGCTAATTTTCCATTCACGAATTGCTTGACGTGATCGCCTTGCGCCACTAGTTCCAGGAGATTCCATTCGCCGTGCGGTTTCTCCAATTCACCAACCGGATCGCGGTATCCGGTCACGTTAGTCCATGGACCTTTGCCGATGCGATCGATCTTCATTGCTGTTCCCGGCGGCCCGGTCACGCGCACCCCGTCTCGACCGGTAATCGCTCCTCCGTCCGTCATCCAGAAATCCCCTGTTCCGCCCTCGATAATCTGACACTCCACCGATCGCGGCCACACCTTCTGCTGACCCTGCACGTGATACAAGATCCCGCTGTCACGCGCCTGCCCCTCCCGTGGAGCGTACGTACCTTCACCCCACTTGAACTCGGCGCGCAAATAGTAATTCGCAAACTCTTTCTTCGTAATGACGTAACCGAATTCCTTTCCCGAAACATGAATCGCCCCGTTCTCGGCGCGAAAGACCTTATTAGGATCGTTGTTGAGCCCATGCTCCTTCAAAAATGTATCGAACTTGGCCAGGTCATGGCCGTCGAACAAAACCACGGCCTTGCCATGTGGTGGGATGTCACTATTCGCGCCACCAGAAAGTGTTCCGGCTAAAACCAACACGGCGAATAAACATGGTGATCCAAGTCTCGAATTTCGCATGACGGTAACGATACCATGACCCCCACCGTTAACTCCTCGCGTAGCGCGGCCATAGGATCGAGGCGGGCGAATCGTCGTCCGAGCATTCGCCGGTCACCGGCTGTGCTGAAGCCCGGTCTGCACGGAAGCTCTCGAGAGCTCGTCATACTCCTGCGCAGACTGCTGTGGCAACAGCACCCAAAGCGTGTAAATGCCGAGCGCAGTGCCAAACGGCGGCCGCACCAGCGCCAGAAACCCAAGTACCAAGCCAAGCACTCGCGCCCAAGGCTCCCGTTGAAATAGTCCCCAAGCCAAGAGCAGATGCGCAACACCAAAGAACGCCAGGATCCCCGCGATCCCATAAAGTCCAAACGGCAGAAAAGTGAACGGCCAGTTTGCGTAACGCCCGCCCATTCCCCAAGCCATCAAGAACGGCAGTACCTGGCCAGCTATCAAAATCGTTCCCACCTCCACGAAACGCAGAATCCCGTTGGCCAGCCATAAACTGGCCAGCAATTGAATATGGCGTTGCACACGCCGATCGGAGGCCGGTCGAGCAGCGTTCGGCGCGGCCGCAATCGGCGCGGCGCCGGTTGCTTTGCCGCATGCACTGCAGAATTGCGCACCGGAACTTATGGGCGATCCGCATTTATCGCAAAACATGGTCGTTCCTCCGTCTGTTACAGATACGCTAGGCGCGTAAAGAAGGTTTCCTTCCACGTTCGTGGCCCAGCCATCGCCGCTCATACATGCGTTCGGTATCGCGCGGATAGTACCAAACGGAATATGCCCATTCAATCGGCGCAAGCTTAGCGTTCCACGGCGCCCCGATACCAACCCGCCGCTTTCAGTCCCGCCTTCCGTGTAGTACTCTCTCCGCGATTCTGGCTCGTATGCAGCGGAGGTCGTCCGGATGAAATCACGCTTCTTGCTATTGATCCTGTTCTTGCTGCCCGCCCCCTGCCTCGCCGCCGACGAACTCTTCGACATCAAGCCCATGGCTGACGGTGTTTACGCCGCCATCTCTAAGACCGCCTACAAAGTGAATTGCAACGCCGCCATCATCATCCTCAGCGACAGCGTCCTCATCGTCGACACGCACTCCAAACCGTCCGCCGCACGCGCCCTCATCGATCAAATCAAAAAACTCACTCCCAAGCCTGTCAAATACGTCGTCAACACCCATTTTCATTGGGACCACTACCAAGGCAACGAGGCCTATCCCAGCTCTTGGCCCGCCGGCGTCGAAATCATCTCCTCGGAAGCCACCCGCCAAAATATTCAGCGTCTCGGCATCCCTCGCGTGAAAAACGAAATCATCACTATGCCCCAGGAAATCGCCAACCTGAAAAAGGATTTGGAAAAGGCGTCGAGTGCAGAACAGAAGAAGACGATCGAAGAAAATCTTCGTCAAGCCGAAGCGTACTTCGGCGAGCTGAAGTCCATGCAAGTCACTCTGCCCACCATGACCTTCGACCGCAGCCTAATCCTCCGTCGTGGTCCCCGCACCGTCGAAGTCCTCTGGCTAGGCCGCGCCCACACCGACGGCGACGTCTTCGTCTTCCTCCCCAACGAAAAAGTGATCGTCACCGGCGACGCCCTCCACGGCTGGACTCCCTTCATGGGCGACTCCTATCCCTACGACTGGATCCAAACTCTCGACGCCGCCGAAAAACTCGATTTCAACCTGGTACTCGGCGGTCACGGCGACGTAATGCACGGCAAACTCCGCTTCGAGCTCTGGAAACAATATTTCCAAGACCTCATGGACCAAACGGCCGCGGCCTACGCCCAAGGCGACTCTCTCGAGCAAGCTCAAAAGTCCGTTTCCGTCTCGCTAACCAAAAAATACGCTCCCCAATTCGACCCCAACTTCCCTAAAAACGTCACCTCCAACATAACCAAGGCCTACCACGTAATCGCCTTCCCCCGCTGAAGGGTGCCAATTTTTCCTCGTTCCAATGAGAGACTTCTTGACTGTATGTCTCAAATATAAGACATTAGCACTGTGAAGGTGGCGATTTTCCATCCCGCAGCCATCGCCGCCATCCGCTTGTTTCCAGGGGAAGTGCGCCGCGAACTCGGCAAAGCCATATTCGACCTGCAGAAGGGCGAAGCCCTGGCAATGCCTGTGTCACGGCCCATGTCTTCGGTTCGCGGAGGTGTTTCCGAGCTCAGAATTCGTGACCAAAGCGGAATCTATCGTGTTTTTTACTATCGTCAATCATCTCGAGGCATTCTCGTGTTTCACGCATTCGTGAAAAAGACGCGGACGGCCCCGACTCGCGAGCTAGAGCTTGCCCGGGCGCGCTTAAAGGAGTTGCTCGATGAAAAAATCTAAAGTGATCGTAACTCGCACCGCGGGCGAATTGGCCAGGGCGCTGGGATTGACTCCTGCGGATGGCGCTGAAATCGAGCTTCGCAGCACGCTAAATTCCAAGATTGTAGAGATCGTTCAGCGTAAAGGTGTGACTCATGCTCAGGTCGCCCGGCTCGCCCGCACATCGCGCACTCGCGTTACCGCCATCATGAACCGCAACACGAGGCACGTCTCCACTGATCTCCTGCTCCGCATCCTTTACGCTCTCGGCTGCACCGCCAAAATCACCTTCAAGAACGCCGCCTGATTGTCAGAACGAACTGGACTCGCTATTCCAGCACCATCTCCATCACGACCGTCGCCTCTCCATCCGCATAATATTCCGGCGTCTTCCGCATCGCGCGAAATCCAAACCTCTCATTGATCGCAATCATCGCCGCATTACTCTCCCGGCAGTTCGTCACAATGCGCCCAAATCCATTGCGCCTCGCATAGTCGACCTGCCACTCCTTTACTCGACTTCCCACTCCTTGCCCCCGATATTCCTTCCGCAGGCCTGTGCTCTGAATGTACAGCGTCCCTCGCTGCTCGACATTTTGGCCGTCACCCAACAAATCCTCCCCAAACTCCACGTCGTGAATAAATGCCGCGCAACCCGCCACTCGCCCGTCCACCACAATCCAGTACGACTCCAAACTCAGCCAATCGTCCAGCGCAAAGGCATCTACTCCAAATATCTCCACGTCGAGTTTCCACAACTCCGCCGCTTCCTCCGGTAAGGCCGCCTTGCGAAACTCAAGCGTCATGCGCGCAATCATAACTAGTGGGGGCACGGGATACCCGTGCCCGTCTTCCCTCCAGGGCGTCCAGTTGTCGGCAAGCAGTCGCCGCGCTCTATTTGTTTATTTTTCTCGATGTCACGGTTCACGCATCGGGACATTTTGATCTGGATGCGGTCCACGTAATCCGCGCCCTAAGCTCACAACTCGCCGATCTCAGCCCCCGAATCAGCGTTGCGCCGCAACCAGATGATCGAATGCACCAGAATCAAAACCAGCAGCCCCAGCAATCCAAGCTCAATCATCGAGCCGTGAAAGATGGCCCTCGCGCCTTCGCTAACCCAAGCTCCTTCTCTGCTCAGGGTAGCCGCTTCCAGCGTGATCACCAGCATCCGGCGAATCGAAGCAATTAATCCGACGACCAGAAATGGCTCGGCGATCATCAGCTTGTGAGAGCGAATCGAAATCCGCACCGTATGCAGAATCTCCACCAGCATCAGCACAATCAATAGCTCGTTCAACACCCGGAGCGTCTGCGCTGCCAGGGACCATTGGCTCAAGCCGTCCCACAGCATCTTGCCCGCACTCGCAACCGTGACCAGCGCCGTCAGCGCCAGCAACACCGCCAGCATCGAGTAAATCGCCACCTCGACCCGGCCAATATTGTCGCTGAAGCGCTCGCGTAAGGTGCTCTCGCTCATTTGGCGTGCATACTATCAGGCCAATACTGTCCTTTCAATGAACGCTGCGCGCTGGTCTTCTCCCTCTAAAGCATTTCGATCCCGAGGCGAAGCTCGCCTTGTCGCGTTCCCGACCCTCGCAGTAGAATCGAAGCTAGGCATTGACTAGGAGATGTGACCATGGCGACTGCTGAGACCAAACCGCAAGTGTCCGAGTTTCTGAATGAGCCTTTCATCGATTTTTCGCGCGCCGAAAACAAGACGCGCATGGAAGAGGCCCTGAAGAAAGTCGCAGCAGAACTCGGCCGCGAGTACCCGATGTACATCGACGGACAGAAAGTGATCACCACCGAGAAAAAAACGTCCACCAATCCTTCCCACCCTTCGCAAGCCATCGGTGTGTTTCAGTCCGCTAGCGTAGAGCA
>Ga0137409_10005327_pt1 | contig 13417 bp, 9 predicted proteins | sample CZODoug1_16funga_FD_122059 | JGI IMG/M metagenome (GOLD analysis project Ga0137409, IMG submission 122059) | Vadose zone soil fungal communities from Angelo Coast Range Reserve, California, USA - CZODoug1_16fungal (Hybrid Assembly) | ecosystem: Environmental > Terrestrial > Soil > Vadose zone...
GGAGGTTTTGCTGTAAAAACGCCATACGTCTCCGAATTATATGACGGCAGAACTCATGTTCCATCGAAAAGCCGCCGACAGGCGAGCCGCTCGTAGTATTCCTAATTGCTCTTATCTCACAGTCAGTACTTAGTCAGTCAATGATGATGCAAACCGCCGCGACTCTTACGCCCCGTAGAGGTTCGTCAGCGAGAGATTCTGAGGTTACTTCAAAAGGAGAAACGAAGATGCATTTATCCCTCAATTCGTGGCGCAGAACGTTGATTCAGGTTCTGTTCGTTTGTTTGGCGATATTTACATGTTTCAGCGCGGCCATGTCGCAAGCTCAGTCGAACGCGGCTGACTTGCAGGGCGTCGTGCGCGACCAGAATGGCGCCGTGGTGGCTAATGCCAGTGTGACGGCTCGAAATGCCGGTACTAACGTCTCCCGCGAAGCAACAACCAACGATGAGGGTTTCTACAAGATCGTCAACCTGTCTCCCGGCAATTACGAGATAACCGTGAAAGCCCCCAACTACAAGACTGCGATAGTTCAAAGCGTGAACGTTACCGTTGGGCAGACCGCGAATCAGGACATCCCCTTAGAGGTTGGTGAGGTCTCAGCTACGGTCACCGTCACGACTGCCGCGCCGAACATCGTGGAGACGACCGGGACGGCAGTAGCTTCCACGGTCGATCAACAGCGGATCCAAAACCTGCCCATCAACGAACGCAATTATCTTTCATTTGCACTGATCGCTTCCACCGTCGGCCGCGATAACGGCCGGCCGATTGGGCCGGCACCCACCACGGGTTTGAATTTCGGTGGACAGCGCGGACGTTCCAATCTGGTGCAAGTCGACGGCGCTGACAATACGGACAACTCGGTAAACGCCTCGCGTTCGACGGTGAGTCAGGAGGCCGTGCAGGAATTTCAGGTGGTGACCAATTCGTTTGCGCCTGAGTTTGGCCGTTCATCAGGCGGCGTCGTGAATGTCGTGACCAAGAGCGGCACCAACGATCTGCGCGGAAACGTCTTCGGCTTTCTGCGACACAAGAGTTTCCAGGCCCGCAACGCTTTCGCTCCAGTGGCCAATCCACCGTTTACGCGCGCTCAATACGGGGCCACTCTCGGCGGCGCATTCGATAAAGACCGCACGTTCTTCTTTGCCGCTTTCGAGCAACGCCAACGTCACGAGTCAGGGTTCTTTACCAGTGATGTGCGATCGGGGCTCGGTGGTAGCGTTACGATTGGTGCTCCGTTCCTTCCTTTTAGTCAGACGTTCGCCAATATCCGGCCCCAGCAGGCCACTTACGTTAACACCCTGATGACGACCGCTGGACAGCTCATCGCGTCGGGCGTCCCCGCGCTCATCGCGCAGGGCTCGGCGCTGGCGAACGCGGGCATTCAGTATGCCTATCTCGCGTCCAGCGGCGGAAGTACTGGGCTGACCGGCAGTAATCCACTATTAAATCCTGGCTCGGTTCCCGGAGTAGGGCTCGGTGCCCCTATTGGTCCGCGCTTCTTTCTTACCGGCGCTCCGGTACCCCTGTCGACCACCAACGCGGCGGGGCAGTTGATCGCGTTTCGGCCGTTGCTGTCGCTGCAGAATATTTTTCCGGTCACCGACAAAACGACTTTCAATTCGTTTCGGCTGGATCATTTGATTACCAAGAAGCAACAGTTCTCGTTCCGCTTTGGTTACAATCCCAGCAGGATCACCGGCATCCAGGTCGAATCGCAGAACCAGTCGCTGGGCCAGAACGACTTTTCGCGCACGGGAATTCAAATCCTGAAGGACTATTCGGCGGTGGCTACGCTGGCATCGACACTGTCCAGTCGCACCGTTAATGAATTGAGATTCAATTTTGGCGAGCGCCGCGCGGTCTTCAGATCACAAAATGGAGACGCGGTGGCTTTCAATATTTCCGGCACCGCCTTCATTGGTCGCGAATTGTTCTCGCCCGTCGTGCGCACCGAAACCCGCTATGAATGGACCGACAGTTTGAATTTACTCAAGGGCAATCACACCTTTAAGTTCGGCGGAGATTACGCCGCGGTGAACATACCCGAGGCAGTTTTCGAGCTGAATTTCGCCGGCCTTTTCAATTTCGGCGGTTTGGCGGCCACTTCGGTGAACCCGGCCTTTGCCGGCGCTCCGGACTTCACGCCGGTGCAACAGTACGGCCTCGGTCTGCCCACTAACTACATTCAGGGATTCGGCAATCCGGTTAGCAGAATCAGAAACAAGCCGCTGGCCTGGTTTGCCCAGGATTCCTGGAAGGTGAGAAAGAACTTCACCTTAAATTATGGCGTGCGTTACGACTATGAAATCACTCAGCAAGTCGCTCCGATTGCGCTGAGAGATCCGCTCTCAGGCATCAACTTATCGGCGACGCAACTCCTGGCTGCGCAGGATGCGCTGAATGTGCAGCAGGGTGTGCCCCGGGACAAAAACAATTACGCGCCGCGGGTTGGTTTCGCGTGGGATGTGAAGGGTGACGCCAAGACGGTCATTCGCGGGGCGGTGGGAATATTCTACGACCATCCGCTGCTGGCGATCGCTTTTAATTCCGACATCGCCGATGCAGTGCAACAGCAGCAGGGCATTCTGACGCCGCAGGGTGGTCCTGCTCCAACGGCGTTGCTCAATGCGACCCAGGTGTTTCAGGGAACGGTCTGCACCGCGGCGGGCGGAAATCCGTTGTGTCCGCCGGGCGTGTTTACACCAGGCGCCGCGGCCACCGCCCAGTATCAATTCGGACGTCAGCGCTTCAACGATCAGACCTTCCCCGGGTTTGGACCGGTACTGCCGTTCACGCTGCATGTCAGTAAGGCCTTCGAATATGCTTATGCGAACCAGGCCAATTTCACTGTTGAGCGTCAGCTGACCAGGGACATGTCAGTTTCAGCCAGTTATCTGTTTGTGGGCGCGCATCATCTGCCGCATCCGCTGGACATCAATGCTCCGCGGACGGATTTGCAGATTGCCAACTATGTTCGCTGCTTCGGCACCCAGCCCACCAGCACGACTGCCGCGTTAACGGTTAACCCGGCAGCCTGCAGTAACATCGTGGCGCAGCCCATCCCGGGACTCATCTCAGTCACCACCCGCGGCGGAGTAATCGCTCCCGCGGCGGCCAACTTTTTCCGGCCGAGTGCACCGAACTATTTCCTGGTCCAGGCACTGACTGGCGGCGTAGTTACGCCGGCAGTCTTGAACGGGGCGCTGGCTGCCAGTGGTACCCTGCGCACGCCGGGCGTAGTCTCGCCGTTCGGTTCCGTCAACGCACAGGTTTCTGACGGCAATTCGAACTACAACGCGCTGAATATCGATGTGAAGCGGCGCTTCGCGAATAACTTCCAATTCCTCGCGTCCTACACGTGGTCACACTCGATCGATGATTCATCCGACTTGCAGACCTTGTTACTGCCGCAGGACAACCGAAACTTCCGCGCCGAACGCGCCAACTCGCTGTTTGACCAGCGACATCGATTTGTTTTCAGCGCCGTGCTTGCTTCACCCGGAAAGTGGCGCTCGGAAGATGGCTTCCATAAGTTCCTGGCTGATTTCACGCTGGCGCCAATCTTTGAAATCTCATCGGGCCGGCCGTTCAATATTCTGAGCAACCAGGACACGAACAACGATCAATCGAACCAGACGGACCGTCCATCCGTCGGGGGCAATGGAACACTGTGCGTGCCCGGCTTGGCCGGATGCACTCCTTTAATTACCAACGGAACGTTTTCGGCCGGTGACCTGGGACGCAACATGGGTCTTACGCACAGGTTTTCGTCCGTTGATATGCGGCTGTCGCGCGCGCTCAGGATCGGCGAGCGGTTAAGGTTGGACATCATCGCCGAAGGCTTCAACCTCTTCAATCGCTTTAATGAAGCGTCAGCGTCGCCTTTCTTCGACGACGTCAATTCCTTCAACAAGCGAGCGAGCAACGGTCGTTATTACAGCCGGCCGACCGCCGCATTTGACTCGCGCCAGTTTCAGTTCGGGCTGAAACTGAACTTCTAGAAAAGCCGCGCAAGTCCCGAGCTTGCGCCAGGTATTCGAAATCGAGCGGTCGGTGCTCCTACGGGGCAACGGCCGCTTTTTTCTTTCGTCTGAACCGACTTTCGGGCAAACCTCGCCCGCGGCCATGGCATCCGAAACACAGTCTGCGGATTCTCTCCCGGTTACGATTTGAAAACAATCGTGCAAATCTGAAAGAATCACACGCATGAAGAGCTATTTACCCCTACTATTGATGACGATGTGTGTCACGTTGGCAGTTCCCGCCACGATTGACGCCCAGTCTTCCCGGCCACGTCGGGTTAGTCCCCCCGACACATTGCTGGGCCCTGAGCCGAAGTCACCGCCAGCCACCGATAAGAACGCGCCCTTGCTGGATGTAAAACCCTCGAAGCCGGTGGGCAGTGCGCCGGTATCTTCGGACACGACTCACGCCTATCAACTTTTTCAGCAGAAGCAATATGAGGCTGCTGCCGCGGAAGCAAAACAAATCGCAGCCGCCGATCCGACGAATGCCGAAGCCTGGAAGCTGGCAGGATTTTCCGAATTCTATCTGAAGCAGTACGCCGACGCGTCCGATGACTTGCAGAAGGCGCTGGATCTGCAGCGCACCGCCAAACAGGAAGATTCGCACACGGTCGATGCCCTGGCTGAAAGTTCAGTGCTGGCGGAAAGATTCGATCAGGCGTTGCCCTTGCTGGTGATCGTGACCAATCGGCCCGGGGCCAAACCTGACGCGCGGTTTATCTATTATCGCGGGCTGGCGGAATTCAAAACCGGAAAGGTTGCCGACGCTGAGCGCTCGTTCAACGCCGCAATCAAAGCCAATCCAAAAGATGCTGCTTCGCTTCTGTTCCTGGGCCAGATAGCCTTGACGCGAAACGATCTGGACACGGCGATTTCGACTTTGAACCGCGCCACGTTGAATGATCCGCGACTGGCATCCGCCTGGTATCTGTTGACTTCGGCTTATCTGCGTCGGGCTGTCGCCGCGACGGACGAGGCAAAGGCCAGCGCCGATTATCTGGGCGCAGTGCGCAGCGGCGAAGCGCTCACGCGTTTGCGCTCAGACGAAGAATCGTTAGGGCTTTACGCGCGCGCCCTGTTTGGGGCCAAACAATATGCGCGGGCCGCCCTGGCCCTGGAACGCGCGGCGGCCAATCCGAACGCGAGCGGCACAACGCTTTATCTTTTTGGGCTGGCGAATTCGCGCGCGAACAATTTTCCCAAGGCGATCGCGGCCCTGGAACGGGCGCTGGCGAAATCGCCGGCGGACGTAAACATCTATCGCGAGTTGGGCTACGACTACGAAAAGACGAAGCAATACGCCAAGGCGTTCAGCCTTTATCAGAAAGCGCTGGAAACAGCGCCGAACGATGCCGATTTTAAAGAAGCGTTGGAACGTGTTCGACCCTTTGCAAATCAATAGGGTTCGATTAGCATCGTCGCCATGAAACGGCCGAACCAACAAAAATTTGCTTTAAGGGTAACAGCGACCCTGATTACTTCGTTGTTTGCCGGCGCGGGTTTTACCGGGAACGCCAGCGCCGCCACCTGGAACCGCATTGAACCTTTAAAGTCTCGCCGTGCTGATGTGGTGAAAATTCTGGGACAGCCCGCGAGCGAAAGCCCCGACGGGGTCTTGCGCTTTACCGTCGCCGGCGGATCAGTCCAGGTTAATTTTGTGGACGAAAAGTTTGTGACGGTGAAGAAACTCAAACCGGAACTGGTGGGCACTGTGCTGCAAGTCATTTTGCAGCATGAACATTCCTCGGACACACCGGAGTCGATGAAGCTGCTGAAGAACCGTCAATTCGTCAATGACAATGTGCAGGGCGTTTCTGTTTTTCGGAATGTCAAAGACGGCATCATCTATACTTTTATCGCCGGCACGCTTAAGACGACTCGATATACCTTCGCTGACGGTCAGTTGCTGCGCGCGCGCCGGTGAGGACCCGATTTTCCGGTTGCGCTCTTGAGAGAATCGCCTCAAAAGAACTTCCCATGGCTGAAGAAATGGAGACTTGCCGATGCTTAAAAGATCCAGATTAGTAACCATGGCCGCTCTGATTTTGGTGTGGGCATACGCTGCGGCCGGACAGCGGCCGCGTTCGACGAATCAGGACAACGACGGATCTGCGAAGACGACCACACCAACGCCTCCACCCGCGCCACCGACCGTCAAAGCCAAATACGAAGGCGGTGTCTTTGGATACAAAAAGAAGATAGACGGCACGCTCAACTTTGACGACACCAACCAGCGGTTGGTGTTTCGGAATGACAAGCAGAAGGAAATTCTGTTTATTCCCTACAACGCGATTACCGGAGCCTATGGGGACACTCACGCGGTGCAACCGGCCGCAGCAAGCGTTATCAGCCACGTTCCCTACGTAGGGCTTCCCGCCAGCCTCATCAAAACCAAAGTGCGTTACCTCACGCTTCAATACGACGATCCCGACAGCAAAGTCTCCGGCGTCACCAGCTTCAGGTTAGAGAACAAAGACATACTCGATTCGGTTCTGAATACTGTGGCCGCCAAATCCGCGCTTACCCCTCGCGGTGAAATATTCATTAAGAAGAAACCATAGCGGCTGCGCGTCCTTAAGCACGCGCCCCTGGCTCGTCGCGGTACTTCACTCTGGCCCACGAATGGGACTAGACTGCTTTCGCAAGCAAGTCCCATGTCCGCAGTCGCCAATGTCGAACGAAAGATCCGGCGCGTCGAGGGTTTCGACGTGCGCATTCTGCACCTGCGCGGAGCGGACGTGCGCGGCGATCGGATGGGATTGCCTCAATATGGGTTTAGGCATGCGGCCGCCGACGACTTTACGGTCGAACATTGGAAGGAAACCAGATTTCGTCCTTCGTTTCCGGGATTCGAAGTAGATGTGCTGGATGGGCGCGGGCGCTCTGTGCAAGGCAACACCAAGCTAAGCACGGTCAGAGCGAGCTATTGAAGGCTTACGGCTCGGACGCAAAGAAAATCAGGAATCGAAGCGTTAAGGTGAGCGAGCATGGAAGGGTCTCCTTTGGAAAGGTGCGAACCCATTGACCAACGATTTCGGGGAGAACGATCTAAAGGGTAAAGAACCGGCTCCCGAACTTTTTCATCGAGAGCCGGCCGCAAAAAACTACTGAAGCACTGTGAATTTCGCCGTCTGCACCAGTGACTGTCCGCTGACGCGATCGCGCACACGAACTTCAATGTTATAGTCGCCTGGATTGAGGTTGCGCGAGTCGAGCAAGCGGGCCAGCGTCAGACGCTGTCCAGAGTCGCTGTTACCACGCCAATCCTCAGCCTGCTTGAAAATCTCTTTGCCGTCTTTCAGCAACGCATATTCGACATCGACTGAAGGTCGCAGTGTGGTCTGATCGATTCCGGCGTTGTAAATCTGCATGTAGATGCCGATGGCCGAGCCGCGATGATAGGCACCAGACACGTTGGGAATCACTTTGACGTTACCGATGGTAAACATCCCCACCGCAGGTTGATCGCCGATCCCCTCCAGTTTTGAAGCCAGAATCAGCGTTGAGGTAGACAGTTTAGCCGGATCGTATTTGGGCACCTCGAATCCAACGTGGCGCACGCCGGTAGCGCCAGAGGCGATATCACGAACGATCACGTCAACCCGGTATCTGCCGGGCTGGAGCGCGACGGCCTTTTGATAGGCGGACTTGCGCTCTTTAGCTTCAGTCAGCTCCTGCGTGGTTGCCCTGGTGACAACCGGATCTTCAAAGATGCCCGCGCGACGCCCGGAGACATGCGTGATCTTTCCAAAGATATTAAGCTGCGCCTGTTGCAACCCGCCGCTATCCTGGAACACCAGGTTCTGATTGTCAGTTTGGATGGTAAAGGCAGTGATGACACGCTCGTCGGATTGACGGAAAAAATCTACCCGGACATCAAAGTTGAGCGGGTTGTCTTCGATGACCGGGGTATTCACAGCCGAAGCCAAATCATTGAATCTGATTTGCGGAGGCCGGCTTAAATCGGCGAGCAACTGCAGTCTCGAGAACGGGCTGTCTGATTCTCTGGTGTAATTCGGATTGCCAATGCCGCCCAGGTTACCGATGCGATCCCCCTTGTTAGACAGGCCCATCTGTTCCGCAAGCGTAAGACCCGCTCCCGGAACGTGCAGCATGGCGTCCTTCTCGTCCGGATTGCGGGCAATGCGATACTCGCCGCTGCCGGTCGGATCGACAAACTCGATCTCTACTCCCGAACCTACGCCGGGCAAGTAACGATAGAACCAGCGCTCGAAAGGATAGGTGGTCGTGGAACCGCCGCCCTCGTAGGATTCGCGTTGGTATGAGCCGCCCGAAGGATGCGTCTCGACCTCGTCGGGCTTGCCCCAGGTGATGTAGATACGACCACGATCGGTTTTCCAGCCCGGAATGCCGGACGCGTAATGTTCGTTGGCATAGGCGATGCGCTCGTAGTACTCCTCGCGATATTCGTTTTCGTCCGTGTCCGGATCGGGATCGCGCCGGCGCCAGAATTCTTCGATGAAGCGCTCGCGCTCATCGTCGGTTTCCAGCTTCCTGAAAGCTTTTCGCTCTTCGTCGGTGATGATGTAGGCGACGTCTTTGTCCAGCCAGTCTTTGTAAGCCTTCTTAAGTTCCGGCTTTACATTGCGTGGCTTCTCGGAGGGGTCCTGACCCTGGTCCTTCTTGCTCTTTTGGGCCAGGCCCGATGGCGCGGCAAAGGCTAGCGCTAAAAGAGCGACGGCCAGACGGCCCAATCTGCGGTATGACATAACGAAATTACTCCTGCTAAAGCTTTGGAAAAAAGTTAAAGATTACGCGCTCGTTTCGGGCTGAACAACTATGCGGACTCTCGGAATCTAAGAACGAATTCTAGATTTGGTCCGAACCAGAGTCAAGATGCCGTCAAAAGGGAAGACAGTTGTCCCCTTTTTGGGACTGAAACCGGAATTTTCCATTCGTCATTTTCCATTTCACATTGGTCATTGTCGTTGGGCCGTCTTATGCGGAATCTGATGGGAAATGAAAAATGGCAAATGATATATGGAAAATGGGTGGCTTTAGGCCGCCCGGCGTTTACGGCCACAAATCCAGGCTACCAGAATGGAAATGACGTATAAGACAAACATCGGCGCCGCGAACAGCAACATATTCGGTACGTCGTTGGTCGGAGACAGGACCGCGGCCACGATCAAAATCACGACTACCGCAGTCCGCCAGATCTTCAGCATCCAGCCGGCGGTTACCAGGCCGATACGCGCCAGCACGTAAGTGATGGCGGGCATTTGAGCCACCAGGCCCATCCCCAGCATCAACAGGATGATGAAATCGAAATAGTCATCAGCCTTTAGGAGCAGGCGAAAGTCCTGGCCCAGGCCGAGCAGGTATTTTGCCGCCGGCGGAAAGATTAGATAGTAAGCGGTGGCCGCGCCCAGAATGAAAAAGACAGTGGACAAGCCAATGAAAGGCGTAACGTATTTCCGTTCGTGCGGGTAAAGACCGGGCGAAACGAACGCCCAAATCTGCCACAACAAAAAAGGCACAGAAAGCGCCAGGGCCGCATACAGAGAAACCTTGACGTAAAGCGCGAAAGGCTCGACGGCTGTAGTCACAACCAGTTTTTCATTAATGTCCGGCAGCTTGTCATAGCCTTTGTTGAAATCAACGGGCAGTCTTACGTCCTTCGGCACAACCTCGTTGCCGGCCGTCAGCGGTTCATCGGTGAACAGGCCGACGTTGCCCTGTTTGTCAAAGTCGACGCGCGCCAGGACTGACGCGCCGGCTGGAATCGCCGCCGGTCCTAATCTGGTGGCATCGGGAAAGACAAAGCGAAGTCGGTCGTTCGCTTTTAGCGAGTTGAGCGGAACGGTCGATAGTTCACCATTTTGTCCGGCCATGGTCACGCGCCGTTGCTGCTGGGCTTCGGCCAGCGCGCGCTGCACCGGACGCGCCAGAAAATTGTAAATGCGATCAGAGACGAACCAGCAAAGAAAAGCCGCAGCAAAGACAAAGATCATGCTGCGAATCAAACGAGTGCGCAGCTCGTCCAGATGTTCGAGAAACGACATCTGCCCGCCGAGTTCTTCCTCGTCGGGTCCCGTTTTCTGGTTGGCTGGTCGTGGTCTTAGGCGGGGCATTGCGGTCGTGTGACACAAACTTCAAAGTCTGTGTTTCACTTTTCATAGCCAGTCGTGCTTGCTGGTGGGCTGTTCAGACGGAGTGGCATCCGTTTGAGATGTCGATTCGCGCGGTTGTACGAGCGATGGATCGACCGGTGTGATCGACGGGGCGATTGCTGAAGCCGCGGCCTCAGGCGAATCGAAATCGCTCGCCGCGGCTTCACGGGCGGCGCGTATGCGTTCCGTCGCCTTGTCGAGAATGGAATTCTCCTGCGGCTCGACCCCTTTCTCAAAGTTTTCCAGATTGACCTCGCGTGCCCAGGTGCGCTTGAAATCGTCGGAAGCGCGACGAAACTCGGACAGACTCTTGCCTAGTTGCCGGCTCAGTTGAGGCAAACGGCGCGGGCCAAAGAAAATCAACGCGGCGGCCAGAATTACCAGCAGCTCGGAAGTACCCACTGAATCCAGAATGAAGAGATACATGATCTTATTGCGCGGACCGAGCGTCGCAGTTGTTAGACGCTCCAACCAGCGAAATGGATTGTAGCGCGGAGAGCAACGGCACGTACAGAACCGCCCGCTCAGCTAGACCTTGAGCTTCCCGATGTTGAATCCCGACTTTCTCTTCTCCCTCTCCCTTTGGGAGAGTGGTTGGGGGTGAGGGCTTGTGTCGCGTCCCAGCTACGCCCCTCTCCCAACCCTTCTCCCTGTACATCCCAGGGAGAAGGGAGAATCCAAAACCTCCTTCTTGACACTATCGTACCGCTCGCGCAATCTTCCAATTCCAAGCAATTAGATGAATGGTTTACCACCAAACTCGCTCGAGCATTTCGCGCGCACTGCCGAAGCCGTGGCCGCCACCACAAAAAAACTCGCAAAGGCGGCGCTCCTCGGAGAGTATTTCGCACAACTCGGTGACGAAGACTTGGCTCGCGCCGCGCGCTACTTTGCCGGCCAGCAGTTTGCCCTGAGCGACGCGCGTACGACGAACGTCGGCGGCAGCATTCTCAGCGAAGCGCTCTGTGCGTCGACGGGTGTGGAACTGGATAGCCTCGGCCCGCGCTACGCGCGTTGGGGCGACGGCGGCGATGTCGCCTTTGAAGTTTTCAGCGAAGCCAAGCCCGATAACCAACCGAACCTGACGCTGCGAGAAACCGAAAACCTGCTCGCCCGCCTGAGCGCGACCCGCGGCAAGAAAGCCAAGACCGAACTGCTTACTGAGGTGCTATCTAAGGCGACGCCGTTGGAGGCGAAGTATCTGGTCAAGCTGCTCTCGGGTGATTTGCGCATCGGTTTGCGCGAAGGACTGGTTGAAGATGCGGTGGCGCGCGCATTCAAACAGGCACTTGCCGAAGTATCCTTAGCGAACATGTTACGGGGTGACATTGGCGAAGCCGCCGTGCGGGCCCGCGCCGGCGCCTTGCAGGATGTTCAGATGCGCCTGTTTCATCCATTGAAGTCCATGCTGGCGACACCGGCGTCGGATCTCGCCGACATCACGCGCACCATGCCCGGTGAATTCTTTGTCGAGGACAAGTTCGACGGCATTCGCGCCCAGGCTCATGTGCAAAACGGACGCGTCGCGATCTATTCGCGAACGCTCGACGAAATTTCGACCCGATTTCCCGAACTGCTTGCGCCGCTGGCTGAACTTCCGACCGATGTGATTATGGACGGCGAGATCATTACCGCCAGGGGTGAAGAAATTCTGCCGTTCAGCGATCTGCAAAAACGTCTGGGACGAAAGACGGTCAGCGAGGACTTGCTGAAGAGCACGCCCGCAGTGTTTGTCGCCTGGGATCTTTTGTATGCGACGGGGCGCGTCTTGATAAACGATCCGCTGGAGACGCGACGCGCTCGACTGGAAGAAGTAGTCAGAACCGCCTGCGGTAGCGGGCGGTTGAACCTTGGAGCCGTGCGACTATCCCAAGCCAAACGATTCCACGATGCAGCAACGCTCGATGATGAGTTTGATGCCGCCCGGGCGCGGGGCAACGAAGGCTTGATGATCAAAGACCCGGCGTCTTTCTACAAACCGGGCCGGCGCGGGCGCGAGTGGCTGAAACTCAAGAAAGCGCTGGCCACTCTCGATGTCGTAGTCACGACCGTAGAACTCGGGCATGGCAAGCGACACAAGGTGCTTTCGGATTACACTTTTGCGGTGCGACGTTCGGAAACTGACGGCGAGCTATTGAATATCGGCAAGGCTTATTCCGGACTAACCGACGTCGAAATCGCCGAGATGACCGAGTGGTTTCGCGCGCACACGATTCAGGAGTTTGCCCACGGCCGCGTGCGCGTGGTCGAACCGCGGATGGTGATCGAGGTAACTTTTGACCGCGTGCAGCTATCAAAGCGGCACAAAGGAGGCTATGCCCTGCGCTTTCCGCGCATCGTGCGGCTGCGCCCGGACAAGAAGGTTGAGGAGATTGATACGCTGGAGACAGTACGCCAACTCGCCGGCTAAGGAGTCCGGTTAGCGCTGGGAACGCCGACGTCTCGTTCGCATGAGCGCGAAGCGCGAAATTGTTCCTTTGATGGATTCACTGCACCAGAAATACGTCCCAGGCCCAACGACCAACATGCGAACGCTTCGCGTCATCGACCTTGGCGCGATAGCGGAACTGGTTGCCGTATTCGTCAGTGCGTTTCGACTCTTTGTAGTTGAGTGAGATTGACTCGACGTTCAGCGACGGCAGCGTGTGAAGTTCGCCTGATTCTGAAATGCCGTTGTGATTTGTGTCTTGCCAGAGACGCAGACTGTCAAAGCCCGCATCGCGACTATCAATCAGTCCATCGCCATTGCCGCCGTTCGCGGGCTCGTCATATTCCGCGAGAGCCAGAAAGCCATTAGGATTATCCGACGCAGGTTGCGGCGTGAAATTACCAAACAGTTCAGTTCCGTTATCAATCTGGCCGTTGCCGTTGCGATCAAGCGCGAGCCATGCATCATCTGAGCCAGCGTTTGTCCATGAGAGATGTTCCGGAAAGCCATTGCTGTCCAAATCAAAGAAGACTCCACCCGCAGCATCCGTCAGGTTGAATCCGTCACCCAAAATATCGATGAGTATCGGAGTGCCGCTGGTACGGTATTCGTCGCCGGTGTACTGATACGTGTATACGCAGCCACAGTCGGGCGGAGGCTCTTGTACATAGCGGTTGTTGTTGGGACATGAATTTAGACAAGGCGTTGGCCCCGGCTGTGGCGGGGGCGTTGGCTCCGGGGTTGGTGTCGGCGTTGGCGTCGGATATGCAACCTTCACCTTGTCGTTGTCGCATTGTGAGGGACCTGTCCGCCCCCAAGACGTG
>Ga0137409_10005328_pt1 | contig 13415 bp, 16 predicted proteins | sample CZODoug1_16funga_FD_122059 | JGI IMG/M metagenome (GOLD analysis project Ga0137409, IMG submission 122059) | Vadose zone soil fungal communities from Angelo Coast Range Reserve, California, USA - CZODoug1_16fungal (Hybrid Assembly) | ecosystem: Environmental > Terrestrial > Soil > Vadose zone...
CCGCTGCCGCGGCGCTTTGCTACGCTGGTGGCGAGTAGGAAGCAGGCGGGCGAGGTGACAGAACTTGGCTTATCTGTCCTACGGTCTAAAGTCGACGAGCCACGGATCGCCATGCCAAGCGTGCCGCTAGTTCACGCGCGTATCGATCGCGATCCAGTTCACTTCCCACGTCTTGCCGCCATCGTCCGAGAATGCCTGTTCGAAACGGCGTGAGGTCGCCGTGATGTCCGAGATCACGAACCGAACGAAGATGGCTCGGCCGTTCAATGTTTCCTGGTTGTAGAACTCACCGCGTCCATTCTCGAATCCGCCGATCGTCGGTGGGCTCATCACACCGCTGCTGCTGCTCGCGAAGTTGAGACTCCACTGGTGCGATTGGGAATTGTAGAGGCGCAGGCTCAGGCCTTCGAAGTGACCAGCCGGGCCATCGGCCACGAGTTCGACCAGGTTGGCGCGGCCGTCCCAGACCTTGCGGACCACGGTCGTACCCCGCGCAGTGCCTGCGCGACCTGCCCGATCGGGCCCGCGCACTTGCCGCCTTCGAGCAGCTGCGCCGTTGCCGGGTCGAGCGCATCGTCGCCTGGGCTGCTCGCATGAACCAGACGAAGATGCCCGGACCGGTCGCCGGGATGATGCGCGACCTGCTCTTGCCGGTCATCCTCAAGCGAAGCGCCCGGTCCCAGGGATGACTCTTCGATTACCGCATCGATTGGCAGGCGCGGGTTTCGATGTCCAGAGCGGCATGAAGGAGTTGCGATTCCCGATTCGTCATCGGTCATTAGTGGATTCGGCTTTCGCGTCTGGTATGAAGCAGGAATGCGAATCCCCTGCTCACTCCTGGCCCTTTCGTGCTGCTTCGCTGCCCATGCTCAGGAACTGCAACCGCTCATCGATCGCCCAGTCACGCTGCCGCAGGGCAAGGTCGATCTGACGCTCCAAGGCACGTACACGAATTGGAGCCTTCTCGGTACCTCGCTGGACGGAGAGACGCTCGCCTTTGGCGTCGATTTCGGCGCCACCCAGCGGGTGCAGCTTGGGTTGGCCATGGCTCTACCAATCAACCCCGGCGCGGGGTTTGGCTCCGTCCTGGGGAGCGCGGCAGTCGCTGCGCACAAAGACGTCGCGCTGCGCTTCGACTTCGGGTTCGAGAACTTGGGCACGAACGGCAATCCCGCAAGCAACCATGTCAATCGATACTTCGGGGGTTTGGGCGCGCGCATCAAAGTGCCCATCACTCCCACGATCGCTTTCGTCAGTGGACGCGTCGGCGCCGTCGATTTTGGACACTTCAACAACATCGGAAGCAACGGGACCGGGCTGTACCTCGGCTCCACCGCGTTTCCCGAGCTCTCATCGGACTTTTTGGTCGTGAGCGCGGGGAACAACAACAGCCCCACGATCGTCGGAATCAATCTGCCTGCCGGGCTGCTCGTGCAGCCCGACCCGCACTTCGCATTGACCCTGCTGGCCGGTTATTCGGCGGCATTGGACTTTCCTTCGGGAGCGGGATCCCAGAGCTTCGTGTTGCACTACGTCCCCATCGGGCTGGAAGCAGTCGTCACTCCCGCTCCGATTCTGGACATCGGGACGCGCTTCATGATCGACGGATATTTCGCGCAGACGGGTGGGAATAGCGCGGGCAACCCCGGTTATTTCGACCAGCGGGCGTTGCTGTTCTGGATCCGCATCCACGCCTGAGGTCAGGAGACCAGCGCCGTTTCCGGGAGGAGTTTTCACACCTGCAGGCGGGCGCGGGCGAAGGCATCCATGCGGCCCCAGCGGCCCGGGACGTCGAGGAGCTCGAGGTGGCTGAAGGGCTCGGGGAGCGCGGGGTCGATGATCAGGTGCTGCCCGTCCGAGTCGAGGCCGAGGAGCGCCCTCACGAAGAGCAGCGGCGCCCCGGTGGCCCAAGCCTGCGGGCTGCAGGCGGTCGGGTATTCGACCGGATACCTGGTGGCGGCGCGCCGGTAACCGGCGAAGGCCTCGGGCAGGCGGTGGGGGAACAGCTCCGCGGCTTCCAGCATCGCCCGGGAGATGCGCGCGGCCTCGGCGCGGTAGCCGTAGCGACGCAATCCCCAGGCGATGATCGAGTTGTCGTGGGGCCAGACCGTGCCGACATGGTAGCCGATCGGGTTGTACGATCCTTCCGTGTCGGCCATGGTACGGACGCCCCAGCCGGAGAACAGTGCTTCGCTGAGGAGGTGGCGCACGCAGCATTCAGCCTTGTCGGCGTCGGCGATCCCGCTCCACAGGAGGTGGCCGATGTTGGAGGTGAGCGAGTCCACCTTGCGCTTCTGCCCGTCGAGGGCGAGGGCGAAGAAGCCGCGATCCGCGATCCAGAAGTCCTCGTTGAAGCGGCGACGCAACCCCGCGGCCTGCTGCTCGAGCTCGGCCGCCCAGGCCGGATCCCTCCAGACCTCGCGGGCGAGGCGCGCCGTCCTCCGCTTGGCGTCGTACGCATAGCCCTGCAGCTCGCAGGTCGCCCGCGGCGCGGGGGCGAGAGTGCCGTCGGCGAAGGCGACCGAGTCCCAGGAGTCCTTCCAGCACTGGTTCTCGAGACCAGTCTCCTTGTTGCGCCGCTCGTACTCGATGTACCCGTCGCCGTCGCGATCGCCATGATGGTCGATCCACGCGATCGCGGCGCGCGCCTCGCGCTCGAGCGCGCGGGCGAGCGCGGTGTCGCCGGTCCAGCGCTCGTACTCCTCCAGCAGCACCAGGAAGAGGGCGGTCGCGTCCGCGCTCCCATAATACGGAGAGTGCGGGCGCTCCTCGAAGGCCGTCATCTCGCCGAGGCGGAGCTCGTGCAGGATCTTGCCCGGCTCCTCGTCCCGGAACGGATCGTCCACCCGACCCTGGAACAGGGCCAGGAGCCGCAGGGTGGTGGCCGCCAGCTCTGGGGCGTACGGAAGGGCCTGGAAGCTCGTGATGAGGCTGTCCCGGCCGAAGATGGCCATGAACCAGGGCAAGCCCGCCGCCGGAACCGCGCCCGGGAAGATTTCGGTACGAAAGCGCAGCGCCGCCAGATCGACCAGGCAGCGCTTGTAGGTCAGCTCGAGCGGTCCCCAGGACGAGACCAGCTTGGGCGCCGCGGCGATCCAGTCCTGCACGCTCATGCCGAGGTCGCGGCGCGCGCCGCGCTCGTACACCATCGCGGCTCCGGCACCGCGGCCGAGCCGCGGCTTGGCGGCTACTTCCACCCGGGTGGTCCATTCGCTCTGCGCCTCGAGCCGCACACGGAACACCAGGCCGTCCTCCCGGATCTCGGCCGGTTGGTCTGCGGAGATGACGGTCTGCCGTTCGAAGCGCTCGCGCCGGTACCCGAGGACGAGCTGATGATCCGTCACCCGACGGTAGAGCTCGCCCTTCTTCTCCAGCTTGTCCTTCACCTCGAAGAGGTCGGCGAAGTCCGCGGCCGCCTCGAGGCGCACCTCGAGCTCCATCCGCTTCCGGGAGTGGTTGGTGAGCGTGATGTCCTCGGAGAAGCCCCGGCCCACCGCGCGCTGGCGCACCACCGAGAGGTGCGAATCGACATAGACCGTGCCAGTGGCCACCGCGGCGAAGAACTGGACCTTGAAGTAGGCCACGTCGTCGACCGAGAGCAGCTTGGGCCGCAGGCCGTTCACGGTGAGGACCCAGCGTGAGAGAAAGCGCGTGTCGTCGAGGAACAAGCCGTGGTTCTCGGTCGGCGTGGCCTCGAGATCGCCCTGGCGATCGCTCACCACGAACTCGTTGCCGTCCAGGATTCGCACCGTATCGGCAGGCATGACTCAGTCCGCCTTCTCGCCAGCGAACGGATCCGCGACCTGCAGCCCGAGGATCGCCCTGATGGCGAAGTCCAAGTCGCCCTGGAGATCCAGGTGGCCCCGCAGGACAGCGACCACCGGGTTGAGCCGGCCGCGCAGCAACGCGCGCACGCTCTCCTCGCCGTCGACAATCGCGGTGGCAGCGGCGTCGCCGTCCGCGGGCAGGAAACGGGCGTGGCCATCCTTCACCTCCAGGATGCCCGCGCCCTTCCCCACGACCTCCACCCGCAACCGGCCGGTGAGCCCTACGAGGCCAGGGGCCGGCCGGAAGCCCCCTTCCCGTGCCACCGCCGCCTCGGGCGCTGTGTTCGTCGTCCCCGCCATGTGTGTGTGCCTCCTTCGGCCGGTAAAGTGACGTCGGGACGTCGCTGACGCAGCCCTGCGCTGCAGCCTGGCTCAGTGAACGTCAGGCTGCGCTGCGGGCTGCTGCGACGCGGCCCCCAGCAAGATGATGATGCGCCCTTCACCGGGTCGCCAGGGGTCTCAGGCAGAGCGTCCCGGCGCTGCGATGGATCGGGCGGAACGGTCAGCGGGATGATCCAGGATGCCATGCAGGCTGCGGGCTACGAGTACCTCGATCCACCGCCCGCGTCGTTGACGCCCGCAGGCGAGCGCAGCGACACGCATTGATGCAGCGTGCACGAAGGTGCGCCGGCATTGCGTCATGCCCTGTCCGATCCAGGTCGTGACCCGGCACCGTCTTGGGGTGAAAGGAGATCACCGCATCGTGGCGACGCTGCTCTCGGCCTTGCACGTTCTTGCCCTCGGCCTGGGACTCGGCTCCGTCTTCATGCGCGGCCGGTACATGCGCGCGCTGCACATCGGCTTCGTACAGACCGGCGACTCATCGCCCGGGTAGAAGAACGGCGCGACCACCTTGCCGCGCGCGCCGCTCAACATCCATCTTTCGCGGTTGCCGTCCAAGAGATCGATCTCCGGCGCCAACTGGCCAATATTCGATCCTGTATCTGCCATAGCTGTCCTCAGTCGGGGATGGCTCCACCGCTCAGGTTGGCGACCGTGCCGGTCATCGCGCTGGCCTGGTCAGACGCCAGGAACGCGGCCGCGTTGGCGAGCTCAGCGAGCGTGGTCAGGCGTCTGAGGTGGGTCATGCTCTCGAGACGCGCTTGATACTCGGCAGGGGTAAGGCCCGCGGCCTTTGCGTAACGCTTGAAATTTTCGCGGATCGTTGCCGTCTCCGGAATCGCGTTCGGCATAAGGCACACCACTCGGACCCCCTGCGGTGCGAGCTCGGCCGAGAGGGTGCGGGTCAGCGCCACGACCGCTGCATACGCCGGCGCACTGCCACCGACATTCGGGAACCCCATGTGACCCGGCGTGCCGGTGATCGTCAAGATGACGCCGGATCGCCTCGCTACCATCCGCCGCGCCGCACTCCGCGCCGTGAGGAAATTCGACTGCGTATAGGCCGTGATGGGAAGCGCAAAATGCTCTGCCGAGAGCTCCAGAAGCGGAGCCCTATTCGGCAATGCTTTGGCGATCGAGATTGCGCTGAAGGAGATGTCGATGGTCCCGGCCTTCTCCGCGACGGCGCCCACGTGCTTTTCCACCGCCTGCTCGTCAAGGGCATCGACCTGCGCTGCCTCGGCGACTCCGCCGCTGCCGATGATGTCGGCCGCGACCGCTTCCACCGTCCGAAGGTTGCGTCCACTCAGAAAGAGCCTCGCGCCCTCGCGAGCGAATGCGCGCGCGACAGCGCCGCCAATGTCCCCTCCGGCTCCATATATTACTGCGATCTTGTCCTTGAGCATCATGTCGGTCCTCCTGCGAGTAGTCGTTGGTTCCACAGTTCACATGGCTATGACGACGCGAGGCTCGAAAGATCATCGGCCTGCCGCGGGAAAGGCGCCTGTGGCATCTTTCCTTCATGACCGCCCGTGCGAGCGACGAGTCCTTTCGGACACTTTTCGAGCCGCATCGGCGCTCGATCACGCTGCATTGCTACAGGATGCTGGGCTCGCTCCAGGATGCGGAAGAGATCGTCCAGGAGACCCTGCTTCGAGCATGGCAGCGGCGAGAAGAGGCAAGGTCGACCAGCGCGACGCGGGCCTGGCTTTACAAGATCGCGACGAATGCATGCCTCGACCACTTGCTGAAGGCGCGTCGTCGTCGAGCGCTGCCGCACCTGGTCGCCCCATCGCAGAGCACGGCGATACGACTCGGTCCTCCGGCGGACGAGCGGCTCTGGGTCGAGCCGGCGCCCGACACGCTGCTCGACGTGGAAGACGACGCTGGCCAGCGGCCGGATGAGCGAGTGTCACTGCGCGAGAGCATCGGCCTTGCGTTCATCACCGCATTGCAGTTCTTGTCGCCGAAGCAGCGTGCTGCGCTGCTCCTCGTCGACGTCCTCGGATGGAAGCCCCACGAGACAGCTGCGCTTCTCGAAACGAGCGTGTTCTCTGTAAACTCTCTCCTCCAGCGCGCGCGTAAGAGCGTCGAGACGCGAAGGGAGGACACCGCGCCGCCGGAGGTATCGAGCTCCGACGCGGCTCTGCTTCGGCACTTCATCGCCACCTGGGAAAGCGGCGATCTCGACGCATTTACCGCGCTGCTTGCGGACGATGCGCTCCTCTCGATGCCGCCGCAGCCCGAGTGGTTCGCGGGTCGCGAGGCCATCCGCCGATTCTTCGCGGCCGTCTGGTCAGCACAGCCGGGCCAGCGCCGCCTGCTGCCGCTCGGAGCGAACGGGGGGCCCGCCGTCGCCGTCTACCGTCGGCCGATGACACCGAACGCGGTGTACGAGGCGGCCGGAATCACCCTCCTTGCAATCCGTGGGGGGCGTGTTTCGCAGATGACTCGGTTCGTCTTCCCGAGGCTCTTCCCGCTGTTCGGGCTTCCGTCCCACCTTCCCAGCGGCTGACTCGACGTTGAACGAGCGGGTCGTAATTCTCTACCTCGGGGGGAGACCGAAGGACCGATAAGGGCTGTTTCGACAACTCGAGGGCCTGGGGATCCACACGGCTTGGTACCGAATCAGGACGTGTCGGTGCGCTTTGCTATCCGTCCTTCGCCTCCGCAGCATACGGCCGGATTCGTTGGATCAATGTCCTTGCGAAGAGACCGCCTCCCGGCCAGATCACCCGCCATGAAGCAAGACGTCAAGAAACGCTCGGGGCCGCGACGACCCGGCCCGAAGCGAGGCGGGGAGGGGAAGAATGCATCCGCCACTCCGCCGTTCAGGATTTGGTCAAATCGATAGGAAGATGAAGATGTCCAAAGTCCATCCGTTCGTCGGTTTACAACCGCGTGGTAACAGGGAGAGAGAGCAATGATCAAACTCAGCATTCTCATGGTGCGTCGAAGCGATTTGACATATGGGCAGTTCATCCAACACTGGCGTGAGGTTCATGGTCCCCTCTTCGCCGCCCAGTCGGAGTCGAAGCAATACGTTCGGCGTTACATTCAGGATCACCGAACGGGCGATGCGTTACCAGGGACAACAGCCTCCAACTTTGACGGTATCGCGGAGATTTGGTTCGATGACATCCCCGGGGCAAAAGCATTCTTCGAATCGGATGGCTACAGACAGAACGTGATCCCTGACGAAGAAGCGTTCATGGACCGCAAGCGTTGCGAGTTGCTGTACACCCATGAACGCAGTGTCATGGCTTAATGCCGTGACATTTTCATCTCCATGGCCAGCGTTTCTTCACATAAGGAGGATTTCACGATGAGCACACCAGTGTTCGAAAAGGGTCTGACGGGCCTTCTGGTAGTCGATCCATATAACGACTTTATCTCGGAGGGTGGCATCTTATGGCCACTAGTAAGGGAGATAGCAGAAACGGTCCACTGTGTACCGAACATGCTTGCGACTCTTCAGGCCGCTCGTGCCGCAGGCGTACGGGTCTTCTTCGTACCGCACCACCGAGACCGGGGGCCCGAGGATGAAAGCGAGGGCTGGAAGTACATCGCACCCATTCAGAAATTCGGCCACGAACGACGTATCTTCGGAGCTGGAACCTGGGGCGGGACCTTTCGCGAAGAATTCACGCCGCTGCCCGGCGAAGTGGTTGCGCAAGAACACTGGTGCTCCAGCGGTTTCGCGAACACTGACCTGGATCTCCAGCTTAAGAAGCATGGTATCCATAAGTTGATCGTGATTGGCCAGAAGGCGAATACCTGCATCGACTCGACGGTGCGTTACGCCGCAGAACTCGGATACGACGTAACCCTGGTGAAGGATGCGATCGCCAGCTTCCGATGGGAAGAGATGCAGGCGACACTGGAAATCAATGTCCCCAATTATGCCACTTCTATCCTTAGCGCCGCTGACACGATAGCGGCGCTCGAACACGCAACTGTCTGATCTCCTGCGCGGCGGGGTGTAGCGCACCCCCGCCGCGTTCTGGTAGCTGAGGACGGTATGAGGGAAGAGGGCTGTACCTTGGTCCCATATGCATTGAAGATGGAAGCCAACTGGACGCCGGTCGCTCCCCCGCCCACGACGATCATCGACGGTCACGCCGACGGCGTCGAGCTGCCGTACGTGTGAGGCTCCGCCAGCCAGCGCAGCGCGCGCAGCCCCGGCATGAAGCAGTATTCACCACCTCGCGTGACGACGAAGCGCGACAGGCCGTGCAGACGTTTGGGGATCGGCCGCTTCGGGATCGAGAACGAGCCGGCGTCGTGCGCTCCAGAGATCGGGTCCTTCACGTCACCGAGCCCAAGAAAGGCGCCGCCGTTGACCCACTCGGACTGGACAAACTCGAACTGACGACCGATCTGCGTGCCGACGAACGCGAACATCAGGCCCCGATCGGCGCCGTCGTCTTCGAGCACACCTTCTGGAAGCTCGGGGCCATACGCGGTGCCGCGGCGGATGAATCGGTGCAGCCGGACGACACCCGCGACCGAGGCGTCGCGTGGGTTCGAGCGCCGCGCATGCGAGCCCGGCGGGGTCTCGTACCCGATCGGATCTCCCGCGTAGCCGAAGTCGTTGTTGCGCGTGCGATCAGCGCCGAGTTCGGGATCGTCGTGCAGCGGACAGCGAGCGAGCGGTGCACCACTGCGCCACCGCCCCATCATCTTGGCGGCGATCAGCTCCTCCTCGGCCGGATCCTTCGCATGCGCTCTGAGGTATTGCCGGAATGCTGCGACGCGCTGATGCAACTTGCGGAACACCACGTAGCTCCCGTTACGACCGAGCATGTCCGGCTGCGGAATCGGGGGCCGCGGGTCGAGCTCGTCAGGGTAGCCGAGGACGAGCTCGCCGGCCTTGAGCGGCGGCTCGGACGGATTGCTGCCAGAAATCCCACTGCCCTCGATCGCCGGGTGGCTGATCCCGTCCCGGTAACCAAACGGCTCGCGCTCGGTGGGGAGCGCGTGGCAGTCTTGTCGCCAGATCGCCTCGATCCCCGACAGCGAGTCGTACGTCTTCCGAGCACGCGCGACCGCCGACTCGAGCCGCTCGCTGTCGGGCGCGACTGCAGTGATCACGACGTGGATGTCCGACGTCCCGAGCGGGCGCTCCCAGTGCTCGGGGCTGCTCTCTCCGGTGTCGCCGAGTACGTGGGCACGCGCGGCCATGCCCTGTCGGAGCTCCCACGCGAAACTGTCGAGCGATGGTTGCGGTACGCCGAGCACGCGCAGGCCCTCGAACGTGACCGCGACGCTCACCCAGGTGTCGCCGGCCGGGCTCACCGGGTGTGCGGCACTAGCGACGACGCCGCTCAGCCTGCGCATCAGCTCGCGACCGGCGGATGGGTCATCGATCCTGAACGCGATGTACGTCGCAGCGTACGGCGTTGGTCGCGGCCGCAGTAGACCGCTCTGGATGTCAGCCAATTCGAGCACGACGCCTGGCGATCCGGGCATGGTGTCGCCTCACATCGCAGTCGCGATGTTCCTCCAGAACTGCTCGAGGCTCTGGTCGACTCCGAACAGCGTGCTGAACACCGTCGAGTCGACCACGAGGATGTCGCCAGCGCGGTTGCCGCTCGGTGGCATCCACAGCATGGCGTTGAACTCGCGATTGCCTGCCTCGGTGAACGGGTGAGGCTTCGACAGCTCGATCGGCTGGCGCGCCAGCACGTGGATCATCTTCGTGTCGTTGGTGGTTACCGCATAGTGCGGCAGGTGCATGTGGAAGTTGAACGTCGAGACTCCTGCGAGCCAGCCGCGACGATCGAGATCCCGCGCGATGGTGAGCGGCGCGATCCGGTCGGTCCCCTTGACGACCGCCGGGCGCAGCCCCCAGCGATTCTCGACGGGAACACCAAGGCCGTTCATCAGCGAACGCGTGTAACGACCGAACCGTTGCTGGCGCGGCACGAGCGCGTCGCCGTGGTGCGCGTACTCCATGACGCGCGTCTTCATGTCCTCCGAGGCGCCGACGTCGTGGTGCGGACCGATCAGGAGGCAGGTGCCTTCACGCGTCAAGAACTGACGCACTGCCTCGATCTCTTCCGGAGCCGCTTCTTGCTCGGTCACCGTGTGATCGAGACCGAACACGAACAACGTGTCGGTATCGCCGAGCACACGCTCGTCGAGTGGCAGGCGGAAGCCGGCCTGGTCGATGCGCTGGAACACCGGCACGAGGTAGCCGGTGGCCTCGGTCACGACTCGCTGGAACCGGACCCACGCCCAGAAGAACAGCTCGAGCGATCCCCCGATGCCCTGCTGGAAGCGCATCGGATCCGACCATTCCGGCGCCTCGTAGCTCGGCCACAGCACGCGACGGACTTCGGTCATCGTCGAGAACCGATTGTCGAGCTCGGTGATATCGCGGTTGGCTTCGCCTGGATACGTCCAGGCGACATACACGCTGACCCGGCGGTGTCCCTTGGAGTACTTCCGCGCGACGTGGTCTTGGTTATACGTCCGCGCCCCCACGACCAAGCTCATCGAGCTGTCTTCGAACCGTCTCGGGATCCCCGCACTGGTTGGAGCATCTCGGACAACTTCGCTCATGGCGCTCGCCTCGAGATCACTGCATCTGTTCGAGCATCTCGGACAATGCTGCTTTCACCTTCAGGGCCTTCTTGATCTCGTCGCTACTGGCGTACGGGTACTCGCCGTATTCCATGAAGCTGTTGCATTGGTGCTCGCGGACGAACTTGATGAACGCCGCGGTGTTGGTCTTCCAGTCCACAGGGAACCCCTCGAGGTTCTCGAACACGGTGTCGACACCGGCCTTGCGGAACAACGCCACCGCGTCCTCGGTGTACTTGTCGAAGTCGGTGTCGAAGATGCCCTGGTACATGAAGCGGGTATCATTGTCGAACAGCACCCACCGCAGGTAGTGAAGCTTCAGCGGCGCGAGCAGATGAGGATCGCCCTCGAGAGCCTTCGCGAGCTTGAGACCGTAACCTCGGATGGTCTCCGCGGTGCCTGGTTTCACGTTGGCGATGATCGTGAAGCCGTAGCACGCGGGGGACTTGGGAAAGATCGGGCCGTACTTGCCCTTCGCGAGATGGGACGTATCCTTCGGAATCACAGCCGCCTGGGGAATGATCTCCATATCGACATCTCCTGGAGCGATCTACCACGCTCACCAAGCACCGCAATCGATGCGCTCGTACGTAACCGCCCGCATGCGTCGCGAGGGATCGTGACGGCGCTACGCTTGCTCATGCGCACCGGAGAGTGGCTCGTCTTGCTCGCGAGCATGTTCTTCGCAGTCTCGGAGACCGTCGCGCAAACTCCCGTCACAGGGCACTACCCGCCCCCTGCGCGGCGGGGTGTGAACTGATAGACGATCCTGTCGGCGCTCACCCGCCTGAAGCGTCCGACGACGTGCAAGAGGATCACTCTCATGCCAGCTCACCGGAGGCTACCGCCGCGTCCTGTTGGACGGCGTGGGGCATTTTCCCCCGCGCGAGGCGCCCGAGACGGTCGCCAACGCCGTCATCGCGCACCTCGCCAGGGACTGACGCACGCTGCGGCGTGAGGACGGGATCACCGTCGCCGCGGGTCATGGGGAAGTGCGTCGAACTAGTCCTCGTCGTCAAACTTCTGAATGCCGGCGGCGAACCAGGCCCGGTTGCCTGCATTGCGGATCAGCAGCACGGGTGTATGGCAGGACGCCGGCGGCGGAGGCGTCAGCACGTCGTTGATCCTGAAATCCCCTTCCGCGGAGAGAGGAACCGGGTTCGTGTTGCGTTCGATGAATGGAGCCACGTTTTCACAAATGAGCGTGGCGAACACAGTGAGGGTGGCCGTTCCGCCGGTCGGTGTCACCACGAGCGCAGTCCCGACGGTATCGCCCCCGGCGAACACAAGGCCCCGCCCGTTGGCCTGGATGCGCCCATCGGCCTGCACCTCGGCCTTGAAATCGGCGATCGTCCACAGCTGGGCGGCGGGTTGCACGCCGCGGACGATGTTGCGAGTGACGGTCGCCGCAACGGGGGCCAGCCCAGGGGCACTGGAGACGCCGTCCACCCCGATTCCGCCCCTGAATCTGGCGAGCGAGTCGTCGGTCCGGCCGAGCGACGGCACGAGTGCGAACAAGGCAATTCCAAGGCAGGTGAGAGTCCTCATGGCGCAGCCTCCTCGTGGTAGTTGGGCCTATCCGAGCGCGTTCGGCGCTCGCGACCGGTTCATGGTCGACCAGTTCAACCAAACCCGCAGCTTCGTACTTGAACTCGCCATAGTCGTTATCCTGATAATCGAATTTTTCTTCCTCTTCCGCGGCAAGTAGCCTGCCTGAAAACACAAAGTAATCTTCCGTCTGAAGCCGCAAGTATTTAGACGGTTGTAAAACTGTGATATCAGAAAATGGTCAGGAAACGGGAAGATAGGAAACTTGCAATCAGGTTGGGAATACGTCACCCGCGCCTCTAGTGAAGCTCACCACGCGCAAAATCAGAATGCTACAGAAAAAGGGCAGCCCGTTGCGAGGCTGCCCGGATGGAAGTGAAGTTTGTCGAGCAACTGACTTAGATGGACTGCTTCTTACCGAGCAGGCCAACGAATGTGAGAAGTCCTGTAGCTAGAAGCACGATGCCACCCGGCTCAGGAGTAGAAACGATTGTGGCACCCTTAATCTGAATCTGATCGCTGGTGTCCGCTCCGAGGCCAAAGGGGTCAAAAGTCGCCTCATCGTCGCTAGCTGCGCTGATGGTGATCGCAGAACCCCCGGTCGTCGTGATTGCAAAGGAAGCCACGCATCCGCTAAGGGACTCGGTGCACAGTGTCGTACCGCCTGGCAAAGCATTCGCCAGGCTGAGGTCTGAAATGAACGTGACGACACCATTTCCGTTGGCGCCATTAAAAAAGTGAAGTTGGTCGCTGAGAGCACCGCTGCCGTCGAGGATGTTTAGAACACCAGAGGAGCCAAAGCCAACATTAAAGTTAAAGACTCCTGTCGGCTCACACGAGGTTTCATTTTCGGTCCCGCAGCCGATGCCAGAGAGGTTGGCAGGAAGACCAAAGGTATTGGGACTGATTTGCACCCATCCGGCACTGCTGCCGTTAGACACGGTAATGTCGTCGGCCCGCGCGCTCGCAGACAGAAGTCCAAAAGCAAAGAGTACCAGGATAGTGGGAATTTTCATCGATTACCCTCCGTCAAAGCTGAGTAAGCGACACGGCGACCTAGTCAGCGCAATCCGCTGGCCGAAAAGAGCTTTTATAAGACGCTAAGCAGGA
>Ga0137409_10005329_pt1 | contig 13415 bp, 7 predicted proteins | sample CZODoug1_16funga_FD_122059 | JGI IMG/M metagenome (GOLD analysis project Ga0137409, IMG submission 122059) | Vadose zone soil fungal communities from Angelo Coast Range Reserve, California, USA - CZODoug1_16fungal (Hybrid Assembly) | ecosystem: Environmental > Terrestrial > Soil > Vadose zone...
TGACTACCGGCAATCCGATCGCCGCGATCGTACTGGTCGACGGCACGGAGAAAGTGAAACTTAACAATCTAACGGTCGATGGTTCCACCAGCGGCCTTAGCGGTTGCGGGACAAACCTGATCGGCATTTACTATCGCAACTCTTCCGGAGACATTGATAACGTGGCGGTGAAAAACGTCAAACTCAGCCCGGGAGACTTCGGCTGTCAGGTCGGCCTGGGCATCTTCGTGCAGAGTGGCAATGGTAAGACGTCCCGCGTCAATATTTCCGACAGCAGCGTCCACGACTATCAGAAGAATGGCATCACTGCCAACGAATCCGGGACCGAAGTGAATATTTCAGGGAATGCGGTCACGGGAGTTGGTCCAACCCCGCAGATTGCGCAGAACGGGATACAGGTTGCGTTTGGCGCGAAAGGAACGGTAGACAGCAACTCAGTTATTAATCATGTCTACTCGTTGTGCACATCGCTCACCAATTGCGGTGCGACCGCTTCCAACGTTTTGATTTTCGAATCCAATGGCGTCAAGGTTACCAGAAACAATCTCGGCAACAGCCAGGTCAATGTCTTCTACCAGGGCAATAAAGGTGAGGTGAGTAACAACACGATCTTCCAGAGCCCGATCTTCGACGGCATCGATCTAATCGGTAACCAGAACAAAGCGATCAATAACCGCATCTTCAACAGCGAAGAGGCCGGTGTGTTTGTGTTGGGCGACAGAAACGACGTCAACGCAAACACAATCAATGAAGCGCCGTTCGGCATCCTGAACGATTCGACCAGCACCAACAGCCATTTCGCCGGTAATAAGTTTTACAACACCGGACAGAACACCGGCACGTTCACGGCTAGCGGTCCGATTACGTTAAGTAGCTTGAGCGGCGGAACGCAGGGCCGAAACGTGAGTTTGGCCAAGCCCTAACTCAATCACCGGAAGACCAAAGCAAAAATCGCTTTTGCAAAACGAAAGGGCCTGCAGCGAAAGTGCAGGCCCTCTCTTTTTGTTAACGTCCGAACTCTGGCGTTGATCTCAGAGGCTCTCTCTTAACTCAGTAATCAATGGCGTGGCCGGTCTAACTCGCAGCCGGTCGATCAGCCAGCCCAGCAAAAGCCAGATCGCGCAAATCGATATCATAAGAGGCGAGAACCATTTCCCGTAGAGGCCATCGGGGGAAAACTTCTCCGTTGCCGCATGCAGCACCTCGCTGTTAGGCAGTAGGCCGGCCTCTGAAAATTCGTGGAAAGAATAGATGCCCACTTGCAGCATGAACAGCAAAAGAAAAATGCCAGTGACCTGAAAAAATCTCCTGACGTTGATCAGATGTCCGAATCTGGCCCAACTCCAGGCAAATGCGGCGGCGGCACAAAGTCCGAGCAAGGCTCCGGTGATCATTTCTGAACTGTGCACCTGCAACAACATGAGCGCCGTTTCCATTCCTTCTCGCGTGATCATCAGAAACGTAAAAAGGAAGACGCCGGCGACGGCGGCGATTCGCGAGCTTCGCGATGAAACAGTGCCGAGCCGTGTCCGCATTCTTTGCTGCACCTTCGGTCCCGTTCGCCACATGTAAATCACCAGGCTGCCGACCATGACCATCGCGACCAGGCCCAGAATGCCTTCGCGCAGCGATTCGTTTCCCAGAAAACTGCTGACATATCCGCCCACACCCAAACCAAACATTCTTTCCAGAGTTGAGTCGCTCACACCGTTTCGGAGCAGGTAACCGAGCGCCACGCTTGCCGACAGACCCAAAGCCAGCGCGACATATACAGCCGATGTCAGCCACTTTTGACCAGACTTGCGCAGGTAAGACAGAATCACGGCAACCAGCAAGATGGATTCAAAGCCTTCACGAAAGACAATGATGAATGAGTTAAGCATGAACAAGAACCTTCCGGAATTATCGATCTTGTGGGTTTCGTGGCCAAAGACACCCGAGCGTGTTGCAGTATAGCCTAATTGAAAACAGTTTTCAATTTCAAGACGAGTGTTACTTTGAATTCGTGGATCGTCCGGTGGAACCACCGTCTCGCCTCCGCAGTTTGGCGGTTATTGAGGCGTGAGCGGGATAATCTCCAGATCCGCGCGCACCGGGCCGAGCTCAGTCATCGCGGTAAGGCGCAACGGCAAGCGCCGCTTGTCATCGCTGATCCAACCACGGATTTGATACTTATCACCCTGAAGATCGTCGGTGGTCAGGGACACCTGGACCGCGGGAATTGTCTGCGAACCCAGTTGCACAGTTTCCCGTTTCAGGGCCGTCATGAAGAGAGTTTTAGGTTTATTGTTAACCAGGATCGAAACCGCGCTGCGTTTGGAAGGCGTCAGACTGAATGTCCGCAGCACATAAAAGTATGAAAGATAATCGTGCGTGCCAATCGGAATCTCAATCCGCTCGCCCGCATCGGTCGTCGCTATGCCGTAGTCCTGATTGATCGTGAGCTTGGTAACAACGCGACGACGCCCCTCGTTCAAAATCAATTCGGTTCGGAAGGGAAGCAATGTTTTCGGATCGACAAAAGAGCTAATCGTGTCGTTTGCCACGAAGAGTTTTTGCAGCGCGTTTGTGGTTTGCGAGTTGACGGTAAACAGCAAACCGTTATGATCGAAATACTTTGAGCGCGCGCGCACATGGAATGTTGCCCTGGCGACCGGAGCCGGAATGTTTGGCAGAAACATCTGATAGTTCAACTGCTCGCCAACCTTGAAAGGCAAATCCCCCAGGCCGGCATCTTCGCTGGCGGGCGTCGCGGGAATCACTACCGGCTGTCTCGTTGTTGGTGGCGTTCCCGGCGCCGGCGTCGGGGTCGGCGTCGGCGTAACTGTCGGAGTGGTAACAAAAGTTGAGCCTGCCAGTTCGATCTGTATCTCACCGGCGGCAAGACGCGCTAGGATCAAAACAGGAACATGTCTCTGGTCGTCGCTGAAATAAGCCTTCAGCGCATAGCTGTCGCCTCGCGACTCGTTTTTTATGCGCACCTGGGAAACGACCGCGTTGAATGAGCCGGCGTTGGTCTTGATCATTTCCCGCCCCGTAACCCGAACGTCGATGCGATAGTCCTGATTTTCGTCGCGCGCGGCAATGCTGTAAGTCACACCATTGGCGAGCGGCAGCGCCCGCAGGCGATAGACAGCAGACAGGAAATCGTAAGTACCCGGAAGCTGGCCCGTGCCTGCGGGAATCGCGCCCGTTCCCGTTGGCTGACTGAAGTCGGCGAACGTCTCAGCAAGGCGCGCGGTTTGGCGAATTGTTTGTTGGGCACGATAAGGCAAACCAGTCGCCGGATCGACATAGGTTACGTATTGGTTGTTTATGGCAAATAACGCGGCATTGACCACGCCGTTAGTCTCGACGTGCGCTTTTAGTTGAATGCCTTCGCGGCCAAAGAAGGTTCCGCGCGCGGCCACGAGCAGCTCCACGTGAGCGGCGCTAATGAAGTTTGAGAACGAGACGTTATAGGTCAGTCGTTCGCCGACGCGGTAAGGCGCCGGAGAAAAAGGCTGGTTAGCCGGGCCATTTGCGTGTTGAGCGGAAGACGAAAAAGCGAACGTTCCGAGGACCAACAAAAGACAAGCAGTCGCGAGTTTCAAACTTTGGGTCACCTTTGAATCATAGTGCAAAATGCGATCAGAACAAATTGCGCAGCCTGCTCGGGTACTTGGAGTTTGAGGCCGGTAGTTCAGAGTTCAGCCTTTAGGCTGCGGTTTTGGCGACGCAAACTAAAGTTTGAACTCTAAGCTACATCCGCCTGCTCGCCAGAATGTACACGCAGCCTGCGAGGTTCAGTTCCTTCAAATCGTCACGCTCCTGGCCGCGCCCGTCTCCATCTCTTCGATTATCTGCCGCGCTGCCTGGGCCGGGTCAGGCGCGCCGATAATTGGACGGCCCACCACGATGTAGTCAGCGCCGGCGATCATCGCCTCGCGCGGAGTCGTGAAGCGCTTTTGATCGAAAACGGTTGAGCCTTCCGGTCGAACTCCGGGTGTGAGCACGATGAAGTCAGGCTTCTTCACAACGGAGCGGATCACCATCGCCTCGCGGGGCGAAGCGACAGCTCCATTCATCCCGCTTGCTTCGGCCAGCAGAGCAAGCCTTGGAACCAATTCCGACGGATCCAAACTATAGCCAACTTCAGCAAGCGTCGCGGCGTTGGCGCTGGTCAGCACGGTGACGGCGATGATTAAGGGGCGAGTAAGTCCTTCGGCAACCGCACACTCGGCAACACTGTCTGCGGTGCGCCGCATCATTTCGCTTCCGCCGGCGGCGTGAAGGTTGAAGATAGAGACACCAAGGCGGGCCGCCTCCACGCCGGCGCAGGCGACGGTGTTAGGAATGTCGTGATACTTGAGATCCAGGAACACGCGCTCGCCAGAGTTGACGATTTCACGAACCAAAGCGGGTCCGGCGGCCGTAAACAATTGTGAGCCGATCTTGAACATTCCCACCAGACCGCGCAGCGTGCTTACCAGGCGGCGCGCCTCGTCCGCGGTTGCCACGTCAAGCGCCACGATTAATTTGTTTTTCTCAGCAGTCATTTCTTCCTCTTCTGCGGCGCATCAGTCGCAAAGCCGCGAGAACATTAGCCTGCCGCTATTTCCTTTGCACGCGATCCCACCGCCTCGTCCAGCGAGACAAAACCCTTGCTGGAGATAATCTGGCGTAGTCCCTCGTTTATCTTCTTCGCGATCGACGGTCCCTCATAAATGAGACCCGTGTAGATTTGCAGCAGGCTCGCGCCGGCGCTGATCATTTCCCAGGCATCCTGCGCATTGAAAATTCCGCCGACGCCAATCAGCGGCAGCGAGCCTTCCGTCATATTGTAAAGCATCGCAATCATTTCTTTGGATCGACCTCGCAAGGGCACGCCACTCAAACCTCCTTCGCCGCAAGCTTGCACCGCTTCGCTGCGGGTTTCGAGTGGCGCCCGCGCGGTAGTGGTGTTAGTGGCGATAAGTCCCGCGACTTTGTTTCTCCGGGCAACAGCCACGATGTCTTGCAATTCTTCGCGCTCGAGATCCGGAGAAAGCTTTACGAGGACAGGCAAAACTCCGCGGCCCTCGGGCTGCTCCGCCAGCTCCTGATTGCGTTGCTGGATCGCGCGCAAGAGTTCTCCAAGTTGCTCGGCTTGTTGCAACTCCCGCAAACGCGGCGTGTTTGGCGAACTGACATTAATGGCGACGTAGTCGGCAACCGGATAGACCACTGCAAAGCTTTTCAGATAATCAGCAACCGCGTCCTCGAGCGCAACTACCTTGCTCTTGCCAATGCTCACGCCGAGAACACAATCGGGTCTGTTGTCCTTCACGCGCCGGGCAAACGCAGCCGCGCCCTCGTTGTTGAACCCGGCACGATTGATCAGCGCCTTATCCAGCGGCAGCCGGAACAAGCGCGGCCGTTCGTTGCCGGGTTGCGAGTGGTAAGTCACGGTGCCTGCTTCGATGAAACCGAATCCGAGCGCGGCGAGTGACTCGAGCGCAACGCCGTCCTTGTCAAATCCGGCGGCGAGCCCCACCGGGTTTGAGAACGTCAAACCAAAACGACGCAGCTTTCCAAACGGAGTGCGTTTGAACCGATCACCTAAAAGAGTCTTGGTAAGCGCCGGAGCGAAGGAAAGGGAATTGAGCGCCAGTTCGTGGGCCGTCTCGGGTGGCAAGCGAAAGAGTAAAGGTCGCAGCAATGAGCGATAGAGCATGAACGGCTCTGATTTATCCTGCTTCGTTGTTTGCAAAAGCGAGACTAACAGAGGCAGTCAGATCAAGACAAGGCCGAACATTAAACCGCCAAGGCGCCTAGACCGCCAAGGAAAACAAGTTAGAACTCCAAATGGTTTTCCTGGCGTTCTTGGCGCCTTGGCGGTTAATACGTGTCTCAGTTCTTCGTTGCCGCAAAGCAAACGTTTGCGGGCGCGCACGTTCCCTGAGCGCAACAACCTGAGCAACAATCGCCGTTGACTTCACAACCACTTTCGTTTGGAATGCAGCTCGCTTGCGCACTCGCCGTCGGTACCAGAATCAAAGTGATAACCGGAACCAGTGCCGCGGCGATCCCTAGTCTGCGGACTAAATCGCGCCGCGATATTCGCGAGGCGGAGGCGGGCGTTGTTTCCGTTAATAGATGAGATTTTTCCAGGCGCTCCAATGCAAGCGAGACGACCTCATCGCCGCCGTTTACCTGAAACTCCTTCTCAATGAGACGCGCCATACGCGCGGGTGTGGTCCGTCCGTCACAATGTTTCCAAACTGCAGCCGCGGTCTGATTGAGACACAGCGCATTGTCACGATCGGAATCGTAGACCAGCACTTCGTCTGGAAGCTCTTCAATAATCAGACCAGTTCGTCTGGCGCGCGGGAGTTGTGCCATGGCGTTGGACCTCGACGGATTAAGGTGATGTTGCGCGAGCCTTATAAGCAAAGCCGGTTTGCAATGTCAAGCTTTTTCACGGGCGGGAAGGTCACGACATCACTCCTGCGGGTCGTTCCTTGTCACTCGTTACTGTTCTTGTTAGTATCCCGCGAAATGGATTTCATCGAGAAAGCCCGCATCATGGACAGCCCGCGGATCAACCGCGCGCTTGCCCGGCTTGCTTCTGAAATTGTCGAAGAGAATCATGGCGCCGGCGATCTCTATCTGGTGGGCATTCGGCGCCGAGGCGTGCCGCTCGCGGAACGCATGGCCGATAAGATTGCCGACCTGGAAGGCGACCGCCCGCCGGTTGGAATTTTAGACATCACGCTTTACCGCGACGATCTATCGACGGTCGGGGCCAAACCCATCGTCAACCGTACAGACCTGCCGGGCGACATTGAAAACCGCAACATCGTGCTTATCGATGACGTGCTTTACACGGGCCGCACGATTCGCGCGGCGCTCGATCAGCTAATCGATTTTGGCCGGCCAAAGCGCGTGCAGCTTGCCGTGCTCATCGATCGCGGCAAGGAACATCGCGAGCTGCCAATTCAAGCGGACTACATCGGCAAGTTGGTGCCGACGAAAAAAAGCGAGATAATCAAAGTGATGTTACAGGAGTTTGATGAAGAAGAAGCCGTTGTAATCGTGGAACGACCGCCGGAGGCAACGGGTTGAGCAACAGCGGCCAGCGATGGCCGCTTTTTTGTATCATTATCCGCCGAACGTTTAGAGGCGGGCATTGCCCGCCGGTTCAACATCAATTGTCCATTACACCTCGAACTCAGTCGCACGCCCGGCGGGCAATGCCCGCCTCTAAACGGTAATGCAAAGATGAACTTCAACCGCAAACACTTACTCGGCATTCGCGAGCTCGAAGCCGGAGAGATCGTGCACCTGCTCGACACGGCGGAAACGTTTCGCGATATCTCGCGGCGTGAAATCAAGAAGGTCCCGGCCCTGCGTGGGCGCACAGTCATCAATCTCTTTTTTGAGTCGTCCACACGAACCCGCACCTCTTTCGAGATCGCCGCCAAGCGACTCTCCGCCGATGCAGTGAACATCAGCGTTTCCACTTCCAGCGTCAGCAAGGGCGAAACGTTGCTCGACACGGCGCGCAATCTGGAAGCGATGGCGCCCGATTGCATCGTCGTGCGTCACTCGATGGCCGGCGCGCCACAGCAGCTGGCAAGGATGGGCCACGCGCCGATCGTCAACGCCGGCGACGGCTCGCACGAGCATCCCACTCAGGCGCTGTTGGACGCGTTGACGATTCGCGAACAGAAGGGCCGTATTGAAGGTCTCAAAGTCGCAATCATCGGCGACGTACTTCATTCGCGCGTTGCTCGTTCAAACATTCACCTGCTGACCAAGTTGGGCGCGACCGTCAGCATTGCCGGGCCCGGCACGCTGGTGCCTGCCGAGTTTGGCGAACTGGTTGAACAGGGCCTGCGCGTGGAGAGGCGAATCGAAGACGCCATCGAAGGCGCAGACGTGGTGATGATTCTGAGAATTCAACGCGAGCGCCAGGACGCTGCGTTTTTTCCTTCAATGCGCGAGTACGCCGTCCACTTTGGTCTTAAGCCAGCGCATTTGGAGCACGCCGCTGCCGACGCGATAGTAATGCATCCCGGTCCGATTAATCGCGGCATTGAGATCGCATCAGAGATCGCCGATGGCAGTCGCTCGCTGATTTTGGATCAGGTTGCAAATGGAGTGGCCGTCCGCATGGCTGTGCTTTATTTGCTTGCCGGCGGCGGTCGCGCGGAACTTGAAGAGAAGGGTCATTGAAGTGGTGAGGCTGCTAATCGCAAATGGCTACGTAATCGATCCGGCGCAGGGAATTAATACCGGAAAAAATCTGCTGCTGGAGGATGAGCGGGTGGTTGGTTTACTCGACCGAGGCGAACCGGCTCCCGAAGGCGCGGAAGTTCTCGACGCGACTGGTTTGATCGTGGCGCCGGGTTTCATTGATCTTCACACGCACCTGCGCGAGCCCGGGGCTGAATACAAGGAAACGATCGCGAGCGGAGCTGCGGCAGCCGTGGCCGGCGGGTGGACTTCGGTGTGCGCCATGCCGAACACGGATCCAGTAAACGACAATCCAGCCGTGACGCGTTTCATCATCGAACAAGCGCAGCGTGCACAGCTCGCCAATGTATTTCCGATTGGGGCCCTCACGAAGGGAAGCGCAGGCCAGGAGCTTTCCGAAATGGGCGAGATGAAAATCGCGGGCATCGTTGCCGTCTCAGACGATGGCCGTCCCGTGCAGAGCGCGGGCATCATGCGACGGGCGATGGAATATGCGCACGGGTTTGACTTGAGCGTCGTGGACCACTGCCAGGACCTTTCGCTGAGCGCCGGCGGCGTGATGCACGAAGGACGTTGGTCATTAATTCTTGGTTTGAAAGGAATGCCGGCCGCGGCGGAGGACGTGCACGTCATTCGCGACTGCGTCCTCGCAAAACTTACCGGCGCCTCGGTTCACATCGCGCATGTTTCCACGGGCGGTGCGCTCGATGCGATTCGTCGCGTCAAAGAACTTGGGCTGCCGGTTACCTGCGAAGTGGCGCCGCACCATTGGACGTTGACCGATGAAGAAGTCGCGGAGTATGACACCAACGCGAAGATGAGCCCGCCGCTGCGAAGTCGACAACACTTGAGCGCTTTGCTCGAAGGATTGCGCGACGGAACGATTGACGCGATTGCCACCGATCACGCGCCGCATCATACGGATGAAAAGGCGCTCGAGTTTGATCAAGCGCCTTTTGGCATCACGGGACTGGAGACTGCGGTGGGCCTCGCTTTTGATCTGGTGAACCAGGGAGTCATCGATCTCGAACGGCTCGTTAGCTTGTGCTCGACCAATCCGGCGCGCATCTTTAATCTGCGGGACCGCGGCACTTTAGCGGCGAACGCGCATGCTGACGTCACGATTTTGGATCCCGCCTGTGAATGGACCTTCGACGTCACTACTTCAAAATCCAAGAGCCGTAACACTCCTTTTCATGGAAGGTCAATGACCGGCGCCGCAGTGGCCACTATCGTCGGCGGCCGTACAGTCTACCTCAATCCGAATTACACTCGCATCACCGACACGAAGCACCTTAACGCCTCTGTGAAGTAAGACAGACATTCCTGTCTGTCTGTCCGACAGGGCAGATTTTCCATTCCTCTGGCCGTTCTGAGGGTTGACAACCGGGAACGACAGGTGGAAGATCGCGCTACTAAAACCATAGTCGGCTGACCTCCAAGAGCCGCCCTCGCCTACTCTCTGTTCAGTCGTCTCTTTTAACGGCGCCGCCTAACCACGTTGACGGCTTCTCATCTCAAAGGAGATCATCATGCCTCCCACAAATAAGAAAAGTCACGTCCAAACTATCCGCCGCAATGCCAGGTGTTTGCTGACCATTTTATTTTCACTGGCCGTAATTGCGTTATTGCCTGGCAGTTCGCTGGCACAACGCGCAACACTTACGGACGACGCTCAAACATCAACCGGCAATCCCAACCAAAATTTTGGCTCGCGAGTTTCGGTTCAGGTGTCGGGAATTACATTGAAGGGTTTTTTCAAGTTTAAGCTCACGCCGAATCTGCCGGCCGGCACCAGCGGCAACCGGATCGAGAAAGCCACGCTCAAGCTATACGTCAGTGCGGTGAGCACCGCTGGAGCGGCCGATGTCTATCGTGTGGCCGGAACGTGGGACGAAGGAACCATCACCAACAATACCGCGCCTGCACTTGGCGCGCTGCTGACTAGTTTTTCGGTTGATGCAACCAATCAGGACAGATGGGTCACGATTGATGTTACGTCGCTGGTTAAAGACTGGCTTGATAATGTGCTGCCGAATAACGGACTTGCGCTCATCGCTGCTCCGAGCGGCGTCAACGTGACGTTCAATAGCAAGGAGAACGGCACAACCAGTCATGAACCGCTGCTTGAAATCCTGCTCAATCATGTGGCTACCGCCGACCTGGCGACGAATGCCGATAACGCGACCAATGCCGGCCACGCTACGACTGCGGACAACGCCACCAATGCGGCCAATGCCACCACAGCAGCCACGGCTAATGCACTGTCGAGCAGCGCCACCGTCAATGGCAATCAGGTCAATGGGGCTCTGACAAACGCCACGATTGCCGGCAGTTCTGTAACTGGCATCGTCGCGATTGCCAACGGCGGCACCGGTTCCTCAACACAAAATTTCGTCGATCTTTCCACCAATCAAACCATCGCCGGCAACAAGACCTTCAGCAGCGCAGTCAACACAAGCACGCAGTACAACATCGGCGGCGCCCGCATCCTCCACAACACCGGAGGGTCAAACCTATTTGCTGGAATAGCTGCCGGAAATGTGAACGTAGGCACGAACAATGCCTTCTTCGGGTTCAATGCAGGCAGCAGCAATACGACGGGCAGTCTCAATGCCTTCTTCGGACAAGGAGCGGGGCAGTCGAACACAACGGGACAGAACAACGCTTTCTTCGGCTCGGCCGCAGGTACTAACAACTCGACGGCAGTCAGGAATTCTTTCTTTGGTTCACTTGCCGGCGTCGCAAATACAACCGGCGGTTTTAACTCCTTCTTCGGAACGAGCTCAGCCTTTAGTAACACAACCGGAATTAGAAACTCATTCTTCGGGAATCAATCCGGCCAGAATAGCACCAGTGGCAACAGCAACTCGTTCTTCGGCGATACCGCTGGATTCAACAATACGACAGGAACCGGCAACACGTTTGTGGGACAGAACGCCGGCGCATCAAACACTACAGAAAACCAAAATACGTTCGTGGGCATTAATGCTAATGGCACAGCAGGGATCACAAACGCCAGCGCAATCGGCGCGAACTCCACCGTAACCGCAAGCAACACGATGATGCTGGGTACGAACACCGTTACGGTTCAGGTGCCGGGTAATCTTAACGTCAGCGGTACGTTCACTGGTTCAATCCCGCCAGGCAGCAGCAACTATGTACAGAACACTGCCACGCAACAAGCCGCCAGCAACTTCAACATCAGCGGTGACGGTACTGTGGGCGGCTCTCTGTCTGGCAAACTCGTAAACGCGGCAACCGAATACCACCTCGGCGGCGCCCGCATCATCAGCAACGCAGGCGCAGGTAACATGTTTGTCGGCGCCGCGACCGGCGCCGAAAATGCGACTGGCAGCGGCAACTCATTCTTTGGCGCGTTTGCGGGTGAGGCAAATACTACCGGCGACGGCAATTCATTTTTTGGAAATCTCGCCGGCCGTTTTAATACTTCGGGCAGCACAAATTCTTTCTTTGGCTGGACGTCCGGAGTATTCAATACCACCGGTACCGCAAATTCGTTCTTCGGATTCAATGCTGGCAACGCCAACACCACCGGCGGCGAAAACTCCTTCTTCGGAAATTCAGTGGGAAAAGCAAATACGTCAGGCGAAGGTAACTCTTTCTTTGGATCGGGCGCCGGTCAGGCAAATACCATCGCATCCGGCAACTCATTTTTCGGACAGGTGGCGGGCGGAAACAACACGACGGGCGCACTCAACACATTCGTTGGCGCCTCCGCCGGACAAGAAAACACAACGGCGGGCGGTAACGCTTTCTTCGGCGTCAACGCAGGCGCCAGTTCAAACGGCAGCGGCAACTCATTCTTTGGCATCAATTCCGGATCCAGCAACACGACCGGTGCGAACAACACGTTCATCGGCCAGAATGCCGGCGCGTCAAATACTAATGGCAACTCCAACACTTTCATCGGCTCTTTTGCGGGCGGCGCAGCGGGCATAACCAACGCTACGGCCATCGGCGACCACGCCACAGCGACCTCAAGCAATACCTTGGTGTTAGGCAGAAGCGCAGTCACCGTGGAAGTGCCTGGCAATCTCACGGTGGCAAACTCGTTCAGCGCCAACGGCACGAATCTGACTGATCTCAATGCGAGCAACATCACCTCCGGCACGCTCGACAATGCCAGACTCGGTGTCGTCCCGATAGCGAATGGCGGGACGGGTTCAGGGACCCAGAACTTCATGGATCTTTCCAGCGATCAGACGATCTCAGGCACCAAGACATTCTCCGGCAACGTCGGGATCGGAACCACAAGCCCAGCCTACAATCTGGATGTAGCGGCCGGCACAATCAATGCGGGAACCTTTCGATCTACGGAGGGAAGCAGTGTAATTCTGCGGTCCGGGCGTACGAATGTTACCGCGCCGGCAGATACGAGCACCGCAGTGTCTGTGCTTGGGGGAGATGCGTTTTCGGGAGCGTTCAATTTCAACGGTAGCGGAGCCAAGTTGACAGTTCAGGGTGCCATCGTCGCCGGCGGCGGCTTTGGCGCCATGAATGGTGGAGGCATTTCTCTTACTGCCGGGAACGGCGTATCAGGTGGTGGATTTCCCCGTTCTGGCGGCGACATCGTGCTGACGGCGGGTGACAGCATAAATTCACCGGGCGGCAACATCCTTTTGACTCCGGGTAACGGATCGCAAAATGGAAGGGTCGGCATTGGGACAACGAGTCCAGCTTTCAAATTGGATGTTGCCGGTCAGGGGAACTTTTCTGAGACTTTGCGGACCGGAAGCCATTTGAATGTTGGTGGAAATCTCTTCGTGCAGAACAGTTTTCCCCAGGTAAATTTAGACAACGGCACGGGCCAGAACCTCGCTACTTTCAACGCCACCACTGGGCCCGGTTCTACAGCGGCGATCGGCAGCGTCCCCGGTACTTCATTTGTGATCCGGTCTGGCGGAATCGACTCTATCTTTATCGATCCAAACAACCAACGTGTTGGCGTGGGAACGACGAGCCCACAAAAAAGGTTAGACGTTAACAGCGGCGTTAATGAAGGTATTCAAGTTAGTGGAACCGATGGCACGGAACTTAGAATTGCGAACAATCGTGCAGGGGATTTGAATTCTCCTTCGCGAGTCGTTTTGCAAGATAATAACTCCGCTAAGCAATGGTCGATCGAAGACATAAACAATGGCCAGGATTTTCGGATATTTGAATTTCCTGAA
>Ga0137409_10005330_pt1 | contig 13415 bp, 17 predicted proteins | sample CZODoug1_16funga_FD_122059 | JGI IMG/M metagenome (GOLD analysis project Ga0137409, IMG submission 122059) | Vadose zone soil fungal communities from Angelo Coast Range Reserve, California, USA - CZODoug1_16fungal (Hybrid Assembly) | ecosystem: Environmental > Terrestrial > Soil > Vadose zone...
GAAGGCATCGCGAGTGGACTTCTGTACGTTCAGTGTCAGGCGGTTAAACGCTAGTGCGAGCCCGTCCATATCCTGTCCGACGAGCTGGGCCATTCCGCCGAGTTGAACCACGGTCTGAGCAGACGCACCGAGGATCGACATGTTTCGCTCGATCTGAAGACCGAGCGCGGCCATGCTTTCGATGTAGTGAATGACCGCCTCGACCGAAAATACGGTCGCCAGAATTTCCTTCAGCTTATTAAAACCGTCCCCGAGGGAATCCGCCGATTGCTGGATAGAAGCGAGGTGCGTCTTGACCTCGTTAACGCCATTCACCAGCGCGTCGATCTTTGCGCCGAACTCGACGAGTACCGGGTCAATCGTCGTAGCCATCAATTGCCCCCGATAATGGTGCGGCCTTGACCAGTCGCAGCCACCAGCGATTTGAACTCATCTGCCGACATATATTTTGATTTGTCAGGCTTATCGAATTTCACGCCAAGCGATGCCGCAATGATCTTCACCAGAACGGTCAGCGGCGGGTTGTCGCGCCAGTACCTCGCCAACCGTTGAACATCCAGCAACGTCATTTGATCGATCTCGCTTGGAGTGTAACCGCACTCGGTTTGCAACACGCCGAAAATCTCTTGAAACAGATCATCGCCAAGCGGCTTTGCGTCACCTAGGCCGCCGCCACCTGAGGGTCGTCTTCTTTCTTTCCCATTCCAGATAGGGCCATTGCATCGCGAACCGTCGCACCGATTTCATCCATCGTCGGTGAGAACGTTTCCCAATTTGGTTGTGGGTTTGCGCGTTCAAAAATGATCCTTAAAATCTCAAGACCACCAGAGAAGTCGCCTTTCTTCATCACCTCGGCACACTTTTGAAGTTGCGCAATGTTCATTGCGGGGATCGTGAATTCCATATCGTCAAGCTTGGTCTTTAATTCCTTTGGCATCGTTTTTCCTTTTTATGGCACCATTAGCTTGACCGGCAGCACTGCCATTCCCTGTCCGGTCGGATCAATGTCCCCGGGAAATGTATAAGCCTTTCCTTGAAGCCAACAACTGTAAACCAACCCGCCAAGTGTCTGAGCGCCTGTCGGGTCGGAAGGGTCGGGCTCTAATGCATTCTCTATTGCTTCGATCAACGGAAAGAGTGTGTCCCCTCCCGGCGTCGTCAAATCGATTCCGCCAGAAGTCCCGCCCCCAGGTATCTGTGCGTAGATTACAATCGCCCGTTGGAGCTCGCGCTTGTTCGGCACAGACCGAGCAGTTCGCTCGTAGGTGATAACTCCACTCTCAGGCGAAATCATCCCATCGAAAAGATAAAGCGCGGGTTGGGCAATCTGGTTGACGCCAATGGTCTGGGTCAATTGCTCCCACATCACGAGGCGGCGGCTGTAGGTTTTGAATAACGTCCCACACTTCAATTCCAGCAGCGCGAGCAGTGCCTCCATAATCGGCGTGTAGGTACTCATTCCTTCGTGCCCTTCATAACGGCATCTTGCATTCGCTGCACAATTTCAGCCTTCATCGATTCAAAAGCATTCTCCATGTAGTGGATGCCCGGGAAGCCCGGGTGCATCACCTGTTTGAAGAATGCCATTCCGCCGATCACCGGCCAATAGAATGCCAACGACTTGGCATTCACTGCGGCGATCACATGCGGCTTTGATCCGCTTTCCAGCACCTCGGGCACCATTGCCTGCTTCTGGTCGCCGGTCCAAATCATTTCCATTCGACCCGTAATGCCAGAAGCATTCTCGACCATTTCGCCTTGGCCCTTTTTAATCTGCACTCGCGTCCTGCTTTGCAGTCCGCTGTTGAGGTTCTTGTTCACCTCGGCCGCCAGATCCTTCAAGAGCCCAGGTATTGCAGCCCGCATGTTGCGTCGGACCGCTTCCGGGATTCCGGCCGGAGAAAACTTGGCCAGCGCAGCGCGGCCGTCAACGACAACGGTAATCATTAGTTATTACTCGCGTCTGGTTGCGGGCCAATCGGCGTTTGATTCCCAACAGGGCCAACCGGCAGAAGATTATCGTCCATGCCGATATTGAATTGCGGCGAAACCCGGTCGGTGTCCTCGACCTGATTGATCTTGTCCGCATTACTAATTCCACCAGCGTAAGCAAGCGCCCCGCTTCGACCTTTGCCTTGAAAATCCAATGACCCTGCAACCGCCATGTAGCTTCTGGTCCTCGAGCTATACATCGTCCGCACATCGCCCTGAACGGTATCCGCCATACGGGCATACTTGGCCGCAATCATCCGAGCGCAGGCGGCGGCTGCGGCCCAAACACTGGGGTATTGCGTTATCTGCCATCGAATTTCTTCGTCCATCATTTGCTGTTCGGATTGGATTACATCACCGATCAACATCCGCACCTGATAAAGCGATGAGGTGGCTATTGAGGCTGGGTTGTAACTCCACAGCGGACGGATCGCGACTTGCATTCGACCGATCGACACCGTGGTTTGGTTTCCGCTGCCGTCCGTGATGGTCGCCGTGTGAATGTAGAAGCCGGATTTGCCTATCGTGTCGGTCCCAAGAATATTGACTTTGAATTTGCCGTCCGTGCCGTTCGTCACGAAAACAATTTGGCCGGCTGACTTCAGCTTGGTCACGAGCGCTGCGCTCTCAGCGTCAAGCTGCATCGACCATGAAATTTCAGTCACGGTCGATATGTCCACGACCACGCCGCCGTTCGTCACCGTGAAGATTGGAGAGATGGAATTGCCAGCGAAGGTTTCAAAATCTTGGTTCTGTGCAGGCATCAAATATCTCCATCGAGATTCACTGTGTCAGTATAACCGCGAAGTGTTATCGTGTCGTCATCAGCGTTCAGGGACACCGTGCTTTCATCACCTAGCAGATTCGGAGTGCTGAGAATCTTGATCGCACTGCCAAGAGTGAAAGTCCCATCCTTGCCTCTAAAGAAAAAGAAGCCTGTCGCTGGGGCCAGCGCATGGGTCCACCTTACTGATAAGTCTTTGCCTGTAAGGGAATATTTGCCAGCATCCGGAATGGTGGATCGGTTTCGCGCCAATGTGGAAGCTTTACCGGATAGCGAAAACAAACCGGTATTGACCGCCAGAACGAAATTGCCCGTAACCGAAATCGTGACATCTTCACCGGTCAAGTTGTAATGCCCGGCCGCTGGAACGATTCCCTTGTTGTATTTGAAGGTAATTGCTTCGCCAGTTGTCACATAGAAGCCGGGAGCCGCGAGAAGATTTCGCGCCCTCACCATCGAACTGACTTCGCCGGTCAGCGTATATTTTCCCGCTGCGGCGGATAGTTGATGCGCCCACTTTGGCGTCACGGGTTCGCCGGTCAGCGCATATTTTCCAGTATCGACCGCGAGAACCTTTGCTCCGGTTCGCGCAAGCGTGACATCTTCGCCAGTGAGATTGTATTTTCCGACATTGGTGCTCAACTTGTGAGCGACGGCCAATGTCGAGATTTTCCCGGTTTCTAAGTAGAAGCCAGACGCCGCCGCCAATGAGCGTCCACGCGTCTCTATAACGTCGAGTCCGGTCAGCGTGTAGGTCCCCATGCTGATGGGCATGGTTATGGTGAACGAAATTCCTTCTCCTGAAAGCGCATATTTTCCAGGAGCAACAGTAAGAACCTTTGCGCTGGTCGTTGTTAGCGTGACCGCTTGACCAACAAAGGAATAGAGCCCGCGCACCGAGGCAATTGCTTTTGTCGATTGACCTTGTGGTTTGAAGCCGTAGCGGACTTGAAGATTTGTCGGCGCAACGAAAATATAATTGTCATGCCGGAAGCCGGTCGTCACGACAGGGGCGTATGTCAGCGTCACCACTTGGCCGGTCAGGCTAAAGAAGCCGGTCGCCGGAATTGCTTTTCGGGCCGCGCTTAGTGTGACCGCTTCGCCTGTGAGCGAATAGAACCCGGTATTGCCGGTGAGCAATCGCGTCTTTGCCATCGTGGCGGCTTCGCCAGTCAAGGCATAGAAACCAGCGTTCGTGCTGATCTTTCTCGCGGCAGCGAAGGTGATTGCCTCGCCAGTTAAAGAATAAAATCCGGTAGCCGGAATCAGTTTTCGAGTCCGCGCAAACGTCAAAGCTTCGCCGGTCAACGCGTAAAAGCCGGTAGCAGGAATCAACTTGCGCGCTCTAGCCAGCGTTACGGTCTCGCCGACAAAAGAATAGAGGCCCGCGTTTGTTGATAGCTTCCTTGCCGCAGCAAGCGTTATCGCTTCGCCCGTCAGGGAATAGAAGCCTGCATTAACTGAAAGTGAAAATGCTCCGGTTGCTAAAGTACCTTGTGGTTTGAAGCCGTAGCGGACTAACAATTGCGTAGGCGATACCAACTGCTTGTAGTCGGCAGGAAAAGGACCAGTCTTTTGAGAGGTGAAGGTAACCGATTGGCCAGTGAAGGAATATTGCGAGAACGTCGCATTTATCTGCGCGGTCCAGAACCACGACACAAAAACTTGCGGCTGTGCCTCGTCATACTCGGCCGCAGGCGTGAAGAGTCGGTTCTGGCCGAAATTGATTGGATCGCGCAGCAGCTTGCCGCCGCGATTGACGGTTCGCAGCCGGTCATAATTCCAAGCATTAAAGGACCAGTATCCGCGACCGGTGCCCCAACCGCGATTTGACACTTAATTTATCCCTGTGTCGTGACCATCGAACCTTGAATCGTTGTGGCGGTCGTCGTGTTCGGCACGAAGATGAAGAATGGCACCGTCCCATTGTAAAGCTTTGGGAAGCCAGCCGTCAGCGCATCGATAGCGTTCGGTATTCCGGCCGCCTGAATTTCCAACGCAGCGATAGGACGATATAGAAGGGCACTTATCGCGCCGCTGGTCCATGCGGTCGATAACGTCAACGTCTGGATTGATTGCACACCGATATCGCCCGCTGCCAAGCCAGTAAAGAAAATGCTTCCCACAGGCGCAGCGGCGGCAATCGTGCTTAGCGTTGTCGCGGTATGCGCCGCGGTGCCGGTGCTGTTTGTATAGCTCGCGCTGATTGTCCCACCAGCACCAGCAAGAACGGTCGTCACTTCGAAGCCAAGCATCACGCCGACGCCAGCACTACTGCCATTTGCATCGCGAGCCAGAATGCCGGTTGAACTCACGGTCGAAGCCGTCGCGACCGTTACGGGTGTCGGCCCTGTGCTGGTCACGTTCACATCCAGCAACCGGTCGCAAAGGATCAAAACACCAGCCTGAAGCGCGTTACCTTGAAGCCGCGCAAGATACTGATTGCCACTGCCCGGGTTATTGAATGGCACTTGTCCCTGTCGATTGGATGCCGTGGATGTAAGCGCGATCCCGCCGATTGCGGTTCTAATCAATCCTGATGACGGACTTCCGGCAAGAAACCAAGTGCCAAATGGCATCCCCGCCGTCAGCGTTGCGCTCACAGCCTTTGCGATAAAGTTCGGCGGCTGCATCCCGGCGATTGCGCCGTCAACTGTGGTGATCGCCATTGAAGCCCCCTATGGCTGCGTATGAAGCGAGAGCAGAAGATCGTCGGCGCTCGATGCCGTCAGCCTATACATCAAGTGATTTCCCAACGTATCTGCGGACGACAAATCAATCCGATATGTGCCGAACGCGACTTCCGCAACAGCATTCGTCATTGTCGCGAAAGTGCTTCCGTCAATAGACCGCGCCGCGCTCACGGCGAGGCCTGTCATTGGTCCATGCGTACCCGAATTTGTCATCGCAAACGTGAAGCCGGTCGATGACTGGCCTTTCTTCAAGTTCGATGTAATGGGCGCGCCACCAATCTGATCGCTCCAATCTGTCGGGTCAGCACCAGCTGCCGATGCGTGGATCGTCAGATCCCCGACCGCGCTCGTATCAGTCAACGTCAACCCGGCATTATACCAGCCGAAACCCTGTTCGGTGATAACAGCAGTTGATGTCACTGGCGCGGTCGAACCAGCTTTCATCAGACTCAAAGTGATCGCCGTACTAAGCCCCGTCGAGCCGGTGATGTGATCCGCCGTCGACACGAGCAAGAAGCTGCGATTATAAGTGCTGTTCTGGTTGATGAGCGCCATGGCCGATTCCCCTTTATCTCATTTCTATCGTAGGCATTTCTGTCGCCCGAATGAACGGCATTCGCTCTGGCATGATTAGCCCTGATGCTCTCACTTGCCGTGAACCTGTTCGCGTTCCGCTTGGAGTATTTGTGCGTCGATTCTTTGCGGTCGAACCGGCAGCAGCCGCTATCCATGATCCGGCAAGAACTGCTGCCTTCGCTGGACCGGTAAATCCGGCATAATCAACTGATTTTGCACCAGCCGCGCCAGCATCAAGGCTATATTCTCCGCCTTGAAAGAGTGGATTGTCATCAACGTTTATAAAAGTAAATGATCCGCCAGCGCCACTACCAGCACCGCTCACATCAGTAGTGCCGCCAAATATAGAAAGAATGAATGCGGTGGCCGCACCCGTTGTCAGGCTCGCAGCAGGTGTCCCGGTAAAAGCCGGATCAATAAACGCGGCAGAATTATCGAACGTCAAATGTTCATTAAGCTGCAGCGCCGTTATATTGGTGATATCGGTTATCCCGGTTCCGATCACGGCAAAAGTAAAATTGCCAGACGCAGTGACCAAGCAATCTAAAAGCTGAATCTCAAAATTCGTGCCTCCCCAATTTGTTACGAGCGGACTTCCACGCGCAAAGCAAGTATCCCCTGACGTGGAAGTTGCTCCGAAGGTGACCGCAGTATCATCGCCGATAATCGCCATTGCAACCGTGCCGCCATCGACGCATCCCGTTAAAGTTACGGCCGCTAAGGTAGGAAAAGTCGAAGCATGATTTTGTGGGGCGACGGCGAGCGTGGCCATTTTTATAAATCTCCGGTCATGTCGAGAAGTCTCCGATTGCCGGATTATTCCAACCGGGGTTCACGTTGTGCGTCCCGTTCGTATCTAGTCCCAATGCTTGCCAAGAAGCAAAGCTCAAGCCGCCTACGCCCGTATTCCAAAAAGCATTTCCGTTCCCGCTGCTATTGTTCGGATAGTAGTAAGAGTTTCGATCAATGGTGCCGGGCAATGATGCTGGAGGCTTTCCTTCAAACACCGTTGCTCCTGTGCGTGTATCATAAATAACATTATCAGTAATCGTTTGCGCTGCGACAAATCCAGTATGATCGTAAGAGATCGCAGCAGTGTCATCACCGCCGCTGCCCCCAGAAAATGTGCTGTTTATCACGTACATTTTGTTGCGATAAAACTTTCCCTTGAATGCTCCCAAGCATGGACCCGGCTGATAATTTCCATCCGCCGGATTTGAATACCAAAGAGAATCACGAGTGGTCATCGTCTCGGCTTGGCTGAATGCTTCACACCCGCCAAAATTGCCAGCGATGCCACCGTTCAAGCCTGTCACGCGATTAAGTTGCGAAACGAAATTCCTGAATCGAGAAAGCGTCTCATCGTTCGGTCCATTGCCTGCATCCCATCCCCGCTCGACGCCAGTGAAAAGACAGTTTGAAATACAGACGAATTCCGCATACTCAAGACTGGCGGTGATCCGGTCATAGTTGGTGTTGATGCAATAACTTCGCAGGAGACCGGTGCTGAATTGCACATACCTATAATGCTGGTATTGCCGAGTATTCGGATAGACATGATGATCGAATTCGCCATCTGTGCCTTTACCGGAAATCTCCGTCAGCCCAAACATTACGAACCATTTATAGGGCGCACCATACAGAGCAAACCGAACGGCATTGGTCTGTGAATTCTTAATCGTGCCGCCCCAGAAGCCTCCACCTTGAACTCGCGACGCGGTCGTAGTGCTCGCCGGATCGTACTGCATGAACACGACAACGGAATTCCCTCCGGAGATTGTCGTCGTGACATCAACATTGTCGAAATAAATATAATTCAGAACGTCCGTTCCGCTTCCGACGATCTCCACCACGTTGCCATCATCAACGGTTGAACCTCCGGTTCGACGGAGAACGAGATTCGTTAGAACGATATCTGAGCAACTGCCGTTGTTCTTCAGCGGGGTAACGGCTCCGCTGGAAATGCCAAGGATCGGCTTTGCTCCGGACCCATAGCTTCTAATGCGAAGCGGTCCTGCGCCAAGAACGATGCCAGTAGATCCGGTATAATCGCTGCCGCATTTCACATTGACTGCACAGTTGACGGTATTAACTGCCGCATCCATGTGACTGATATTTTTGTATGGCGATCCAGACGTGCCGATCCCGTCCGATATCGCCGTGCTGTCGAAGAATATTTCGCCGCCAGAATTATCGAATGCTGCGGCTGTAAGCTGGATCGTAAATGTCGCGCTCGATAAAGTAGGATTGGTTGGGGTTCCACCACTTCGCCACCTGACGGTGAGAGTGCAGGTATATGTACCCGCTCGCCGGTATGTGTAATCAGCACCGGGGCCAGTCTGAGCATTGTTGGCGTTAACGGTCGTATTGGAATACGGGTCAAAAAATGTTTCCGTTCCTGACGGATCCCCAAAATCCCATGAGTATTCCGGATCTTCAAAAGAATTATCAGCCCCGGTTGCCGTTATGCCGGACGCAGAGACGCTAAAGACTGCGGGTAATTGTGCTGTGGTTCTTAGCGCCGTGATTGATCCGCTTGCGCCGGAAATTGTTACGTCTCTATTTCCCTGAAAGAATGCAGGGAAATTTTGACTTGATGTTATCTGAAGCAGATTCATGAACTCACCACGAAGCTGCTGCCGTCAGGTATTGTCAGCGCACTGCCATGATCGAACCAGCCCATCAATGGCCCGGTCACGTTTGCGGTGGATGCGTTGTACATCACTGCATATCGAAATGGACCGATCGAACCACCGCTCGCGCTCAACGTCACAGGGTTTGCCGTTACTATCAGCACGCCGGCCACTTCGATTGCGGGTGCCGATAGCGGCAACGGAATCCCGCCCAGCGAGCCACCGCTATATCCATTCCCCGAACTGATTTGCGTGATGTCGGTCGAAGTCCGCATGGTCGAAGTCGGCGCTGTATTTGTCAGCATCAACTTCAAAGCGGCGGATGTACTCAGGTCGTGATAGGCGTGAGCAAGGTCAGCGACGGTCTGATCGAACTTATTATATGCGACCATCGCATCGCCCCGTGTCCCCGATTACGTCAGTTGCAGAATGCCGCTCGACGCATCCCATGTCAGAGTGAATGTCTCTGTGTTCGCCAGCGTCACGGGAGAACCATAGTCGTACCAGCCCATCAGCGGCGCGGTCGATCCGCTAATCGTTGAACTGGTAATGGCCGTGCTGTTGTAGAGGATCGCATATTGAAACGGTCCAACAGCGCCCGTAGCGGTGAATACCAATGCCGCATTTTGCAGCAGCTTGTACGTCCCGCTCGATTGGATCGAGGATAATATTGCAACGGATGAGCCGCCGAGGGTATAGCCGTTCCCGCTGCTGATCTGGGTGATGTCGGTCGAAGTGTTCATCGACGATGTTGGCAGCGTATTCGACAGCATCACTTTTAGAACTGTCGTCGTGCTCAGATTGTGAATCGCCCGAGCGAAATCCTGCACTGTAATATTGAATTTATTATATGCAGCCATGGATCATCCCCCGGGTTAGGTCGATAGCGTTGTGATGCGCGCAAAGGGCTGCACACTCCGAATGTGCGCGCCAGCTGAGAAGTGCGCGGCATTTGTAGAAGTAGCAACCACCGTCGAGCCAGAGCTTGTGAACAGAATGAAGCAGCCCGTATCGATATCGAGACGGACAATATTCGTTCCTGCGCCGAGTGCTGAAGTCGACACGGACGAGCCAATGGTAAGCGGCGTCGACCGTAATGCCGGTTCGGGAAGAACGCTCACGGCGTAAAGTGCGCCCTTTCCGTAAGCAACTGCAGCGGCATATTCGGTGATCGATGAAGCCATTTAGTGCCCCTATGCCTCCGCCCCTGCGGCTCCATTACGCTTTCGCTTTGACCGACGCTTGTCGGCCTCTGTCTGTAATGGGCTTTGTGGCGTCGAAAAGTCTGTCACAGCCCCTTTAGCATTTTCGCTTTGCTCACCGGCTAATGGCTGACCGATGACAACGGGCTCGCATGCCATCCCGTAATGCTTTGCCCCTGTCGCTGGATCGATTGTCACGGTTGAGCCCGGTGTCGGCGGGGCAGCCCCCATGCCTTGTGGCACGAATAGGCCTCGGGCGTTCTCGGTGTAGTCGCCGGTCAGCGGGGCGGGAATATAACCCTTCAATGATTCGACCATAGCCTTTGCGTCTCCTGCGATTTCCCCCGTATCTAATTCGGCGTCAGACCCGTCCAACCATGTCCGTTGATCGTAGTGAACCGATTCCAACGCCCCTTCAAAGAAAGCCCGCTGCAATTCCAGCGAACGGATTTGCCCGTCAAGGCCGACCTTGTGGGCTTTGATTTCGTATTCGCGAATGGCCATCTTACGGCCGTGCGGGGTTGCTTCGGCGTATCCATAAAGCGGGAACGTTTTTCCGAGACAGCTTTCGTAGGGGATCGTGACCTTAATCCCTTTCTGTTTCGCGATTTCGATGAAGCGCAGGCAGCCGGCTTTCTGGCTCGAGTAGTGTTCTTCGGTCGCCGCCATATCAACGCCAAAGATTGCGATCTCATCCCCCTCGCGCATCTGCACGATTGCGAAGGCCATCATCCATGCAACGGTCGACGTGAACCAGTTAGCCAAGTTCTTTTTTGGATTCGGCCCGAACTCATCCATCAGCGCCTTGTGCGGAAATACGATTGCGCCGGGCACATATTCGTTGTGCTCTTGCATGTAGACGGGAAACGGCTGAGCACGGAGCCAACCGAAATACGGAGCGCACCATGCCACATTCTCTGCCGCCATCATGTCGCATAGCGCATGAAGCTCGAACCATTTTGTGATGCGCGGGAGAGCTTGCGACTGACTGTTACCAGCCGAGCAGCCCCAGATTTCGTAACTTTCATCTTTGTACGGCGCGATCAGTCTTGAACCGGGAGCCGTACCAACGAGACAGACCTTCATTGAAGAATTTCCTTTGCATCGGTGAGGAGAGGTCTGTCTTACCTCACTACGAGTTTTCAGGGAATACTTGATTGACCAGATTGCCCGCGGCGTTCGCGAACAGGTCAAACTCGTATTCCGGCATCTGGAAGTCTTCGAGCTTGAATTGCATGGATAACTTTGATGCAATCGCAGCATAACACCGCACGATGAATGCCTTGCCGGTCGGCTGGTTCAAGTTGGTGTAGTAATCCAACTGGAACGTTGGCGATGTGCCGATCAACTGATTCGCGATTAACAAGCTAGTTCCGGTCGCAGTCGTGCTCGAATAAGTCACCTTGATCGGCATCGTCGTGCCAGCCGACAAGTTCGTGCTATCAGCCGCGCTAAAACCGTAAAGTCCCGGCGCGGTCGAGGCTACGCTGTAGAGCCCGGACGAGGTTTCAAGCCCCGTCGATACACGACGAAATGGCAAGCCGTTGCTCGCGTATGTTACACCCAGGTCCGCGTCGAATGTCAGCGATGATCCCACTTGAATTGGAACCGTCGATGCGCCTGATACGGTCGAAAGTGAGAACGTAGAACCAATCGTCCACAAAAGCTGTCCGGTCGCGGTCGAGTTGGTCTGACCCCAGAACAGATTGTTCATGGCAATGCCGCTCAGCACGGCCGCCTTGATCTTGCCCGTCACTTTGATCGTAGATCGCGCTACGACAAGCGGAAGCTGGTTCTGACCGAACAACTGTTTCGTGGTCCCCGCATACTCGAGCGAGAACTCTTGAGCGTATCCGACATTGACCGGCGTACCGTTTGTAATATCGGTACGAGTGCAGATCAGAATGCCGGGTCCGAAGGTGGCAAAGGGGACAGACATTGGATTTGTCCTTTCAGTCCGGTTTCTGAATCAGGTCGAAGTCGAGAATGTCAATGTACCGGTGGAAGCAAAGCCGGTGATTGCCCAGACAATCGATGACACACCAACGAGTGATGCGGCCCCATTCGTAACCGTCTTGATCGTGTTGAAGGTCGAGCCCGAGAACGTCACACCGGCAGGCAGAGTGACCCACGCACCGCTCGACCCGACCGTAAATACGATGGTCTTTTCGATGCCGACAATGGTGGGTGCTGGCAGACGCGCAAAGATCGGTTGCGTCGAAGCAAGAATGCTACTGATCCCGCCACCCGTCAGAGTGGTGGTGCTTTGCGCTGCGACGCTGCCGATAGATTGGGCGGAGCCGGGACCATAAAGCGGCTGACCGGCCAGCCACAACGCGCCCGCATCGAATGTAACCTTGCCCTTGAAGCGCTGAACGAAGCCGGTTGCCATTTTGGAATCTCCCTTTGTCTTTAATTCTGAGGGTTACGCGCTCGGTACTGGTTTCGTTTTTCTCTGTCGAGACGGTTTGCCATTCGGCACCGGTTGGCCAGCCAGTGCATAAGCCTGTTCGCGATCCAGAGGTTCCGCTGTCATCTTGCGGCCCTCGATCACAACGAATTTGCCGAAGCCCATCGACACCACGAAACGTTCGCCGCCTGTCGGCGCGGATACGTCGCCTGCCGGGAATAATTCCATGAAATGCTTACCGACCAGAGCGTTGCGGTTTGCTTTCGGGATCTTCCGAACTTCGTCGCCGGTCAACCGAGTGCCGGGCGTCAACTGCTTGCCACCTGATGAGAAGACGCGGCGAACAACTGCGCCACCGATTTCGGCTTCCTTCATCGCGAACATTCTTGTCTCTCCTTTTGAAAAAGGGCGGGCGTTGAGGCCCGCCCTTCCGCCCTTACCGCCCCCTCACAGAGCAGTCAGACTAGTTCTGTACGATGCCGCTAAAATACACCCCGAGGTCTTTTCCGACGATCTGCATATCGAACGACATTTCACCTTCCGTCCGCACCGTCCCCAACCCGAGCCAGTTCATCGGGATTTGCGATACGCGAATGCCAAGGCTGTTCTGTCCGGTGAAGCCGACCCACGGGAAAGTGTACCCCGCGCTCGGAACCATTAATCCAGGTGCAGGAGCCACGTAGCAGAGCAGCGCGTTTTTGCTGTTGATGAAGTTCATCGTGGCCGTCAGGTTTTCGCCGGCCGAGTTGTAAACAGCTTTGGAAACCACCACGCGACCGATGTCGAAAGCCTCTGCAAGTAGCGCGGGCGTAATCGTGCCGGCGAATGTCGCTGAGGTGTATTTGATGCGGTCGATAATCAGTGGGTGCTTGCGAAGCGCCTGATACACATTCCACGAAATCGCCAGCGTGTTCGGCAAGAAGCCGGTGTTCTGAAGGATCGAGGTCTGCCAAACTGCGATGTCCGTGAAGGGATCGCTGTTGGCATCGTCGTCCCAATAAACCGTTGTTGCCGTTCCGACGACACCCGTGCCTGCGGCAGCGCCGGTCACATCCTGCGACCAGATACCTGTCGTCATGTATGCGGTCTGGAACACGCGATCGCGGCGGATCATCAGCTTTTGCA
>Ga0137409_10005331_pt1 | contig 13415 bp, 13 predicted proteins | sample CZODoug1_16funga_FD_122059 | JGI IMG/M metagenome (GOLD analysis project Ga0137409, IMG submission 122059) | Vadose zone soil fungal communities from Angelo Coast Range Reserve, California, USA - CZODoug1_16fungal (Hybrid Assembly) | ecosystem: Environmental > Terrestrial > Soil > Vadose zone...
CGCTGCCGGCCGGCACCGATGTCTTCGGGGGTGTCCGGACATGAAGGCGCACGTGGGAGACAGAATCGTCGTCGCGGCGGACAAGGTCGGCCACCCGGCTCGTACGGGCGTGGTCGAGGAGGTCCTCAAGAAGGAGCCGCCCCGCCTGCGAGTCCGCTGGGACACCGGGCAGACGAGCATCGTCGCGCCGTCGTCAGGAGCGGCACAGCTCGAATCTCCACACGCCGGGCACCAGCACGCAAGCTGAGGCACCGAAGTCAGCTCTCCAGCGTTCGAACGAGGAACCGCAGCGCGCCGTCGGGCTCGGGGAAGGTGCCGCAGCCGCGGAACGCTTCGGCGTACTCGCAGCCGCGCTGGCCGCCACGCATCCGCGTCAGCCGCTCGACCATCTCGACGAGGTTCTCGCCGTACATCCGATGCATCAGGTCGACCTGGCTCTCGTGAGCAGCAAGCATCTGCCGCTTCACGTCGATCGTCTCGCCGATGTCGATCCAGATGTGCGGGTCGAAGGCGATGCCCTGCTCGTTGTCGATGAACGCCGCATGCGGCGGGTGGCCGAGCGGCGGCTCGTCGGCGAAGTTCGGCACGGCTGCAGCACACCGCACCTGGAAGATCAGCTCACCTGAGTTGCGGTGATCGACGTGGTAGTCGTTCGGCGCATGCCCGAGCAGCACCGTCACCTTGAGTCGGCGGATCAGGTTGACCAACTCGCGCCGTCGTTCGATCGTCACCTCCGTTCCCTGGTCGTGCATGCCGAGATGATGGAAGGACGCGGCGCCGGCGATCTCCGCCGCGCGCCGCGCCTCCTCCAGTCGGAGGGCTGCGATCTCCGGGCCCGGGAGCTCGTACGAGCCGCACCAGCCGTCGGTCGCGACGGCGACGTGCACCTCGATCCCTCGCCGCGCCAGCGCGGCGAGGGTGCCCGCGCACGTGCACTCGATGTCGTCCGGATGCGCGCCGAGCGCAAAAACGACGTCGCCGCCGCGCCTCGTCACTTCGGCCTCAGCGTCGTCAGGTCGAGCCCGTAGACAGGCGTGTAGACGTAGCCGCTCACGTGCGACGAGATCAAGTCGACCCACGTGGGGTTGTTGAGCGGCGCCCACGGAGCGAAGTTGCGCATCGTGGACACGTCAAGCGACACCCATGCCTGGTCGCGGGCAGACCCGAGCAGCGCTATGTTCTTGTTGATCTGTCTGACAACAGACGGGTTGTTGAACGACGCATAGTTGTTGTTGTTCGTCGGCGTGATCTTCTCGCCGTCGAGCAGCGGCAGGAAGAAGTCGTCGCCGTCGGGGTAGTCCTGCGTCCAGTTGTTGATCCCCATCGGGACCTTGCTGGCACGTGTCGAGATGACGCCGCCGTTGACACTGTCGGGCGCCGACTTGATCGAGACGTTGAACCCGATCGCCTTCAGCTCGCTCTGCACGGCCTGCGCCATCTGGAGGAAGCCGGGCGCATCGCTGCGCGTACGCAGCGTCGTCGAGACGGGGAGCTTGATTCCGGACGCCTTGATCAGCGCCTTCGCCTTCGTGAGGTCACCGTTCGCGGGATAGATCTGCACGTCGTGGAACCCGCCCATCGTCGGCGGCAGGATCTGATCGGTGATTTGGCCCTGACTGCGGCCACCCCAGACCCTGAGAATCGCGTTCCGGTTGACGGCGTAGTTGACGGCCTGTCGCACCTTGGCGTTGTTGAACGGCGCGACGTCGTTGTTCATCCAGAGGTAGCTCACGGACGGGGTCGGGTTGAGGAAGATCCGCCCCTTCAGCGCTGGATCGGTGAGGTCCTGATTGACGCTCGCCGCGGGCAACCGGTCGAGGTAACCGTCGAGCTGGCCGGCCTTGATCTGCAGCTCGGCCTGGGACGCGTCGACGCCGATGTCGATGTTGAGCGTGTCGAAGTGGCCACGGTCACCGAGTTGCTTCGCGTTGTAGGCCGGGTTCCGCGTCAGAACGAGCGAGCGGTCCGGCACGTACTTCGAGACGACGTACGGGCCGCTGACGAGCAGCGAGCCGTTCTCGGTCGCCCCAGCCGGCGAGCCAGTCGGGACCGGACACGTCCACGGCACGGTCATACGCTTCTCGAACGAGCCGACCGGCGAGGTGAGGTGGACCGTCAGCGTGTTGCCCTTGGCGGTGATCCCCGAGACCGACTTCGCGGTCCCGTCCGCCACGGCCTGCGAGCCGGTGATGACGTTGAAGAAGCCGACTGCCGGCGAGGCGAGCTTCTTCCCGAAGAGGCGGTCGAACGTCGCCTTCTCGACCGCCGCGTTGATCGGCTTGCCATCTGGGAACTTCAGCCCGGGCTTGATCTGGAACGTGTAGGTGCGACCGCCGTTCGTCACCTTCGGCAGGGCCGCGATACCGCCGACCACCACCTTGCCGGCGTTGCCCGCGACGTCGCGGTACGTGAGCAGCGGCGTGCACGTCGCGAGCGAGAGCTTCCAGGTCGACGCGAAGTACCAGAGCCCTGGGTCGAGGTGGTCGATGCTCCCGGAGGGCACCGCGAAATGCGCGCTGGTGGCGCTCACGATCTGGGTCGTCGTCGGGCGGCTGCGTGCCGCACCGACGACCACCGTCGCGACGAGCAAGAGCGCAGAGACCACGAGGAGACGCCGCGAGCGATACGCCTGGCGGTGTTTGACCATCGTCCAGCCTTCCTTTCTGACGCGGTCCGCGCTCATCCGGCGCGAACCCTGGGATCGAGCATTGCCTGGGCGAGATCCGCTGCGGCGTTGGCCGCGACCGCGACCAGCGCGGCGAAGGTGATCGTTCCGACCGTCAGTGGATAGTCGAGGTTCTGGATCGAGCTAAGTCCTACGTAGCCGAGGCCGGGCAGGCCGAACACCTGCTCGACGAAGAGAGCTCCCCCGAGCGCGACGCCGACATCGAGGCCGAGCAAGGTGACGATCGCCGGCGCGACGAGCGGGCCGATGTGGCGGCGGATGATCCGCCACTCGCTCGCGCCCTTCGCACGCGCGGTCTTCACGTACTCCTCGGAGAATTGCTCTAGGACGAACGCGCGGACGAACCGTGCGTAAAGAGCAGCGAAACCGATCGCGAGCGCGAACCACGGCAGGATCAGGTGGAGAGCCCATTGGAGCGGGCTCGCGATCGGGCCGACGTATCCCCCGATCGGCAGCCAGTCGACGCGCCGGCCGAGTGAGATGCCGAGCAGCTTTCCCTGCGTCGGCTGGTAAGCGAGCAGGAACGAGAGCATCGGCGCCACCCAGAAAACGGGCGCGGCGATCGACGTCTGCACCCCGATCGTCAGTACCCGGTCGATCAGGCTTCGCGGCCGGAGCGCCCCGACGAGCCCGACGAAGATGGCGATCACGAGCCAGACCGCCGCCGCGCCCACGACAAGCGAGCTCGTGACGCCCGCCGCCGGGAAGACAATGTCTGAGACGGGTTGGCGTCGCTGGAACGAATAGCCGAGGTCGCCACGCGCAAGCCGGTCAACGAAGTGAACATACTGCGCGTACCACGGCCGGTCCACGCCCATGATGTGCGCGATCTCGCGCACGCGCGCAGGCGTCGCTCCCTTGCCGGCGACGCGCTGCGCCGGGCTCGCCCCCGTGAGGTCGGCGATCAGGAAGAAAAGCGCGTACGCAACGAACGTGATGATCAGTAGCTGCGCGCCCGCAGCCAGAAGACGGCGCGTCACGTACCGGGTCACGTCGCCGACTTCGTCGCGACCTTCGCGGCGACCGACCCCGAGAAAGGCTCGCGCGGCGGTCTCTCCGTCTTTCTCGTTGATCTCGATTCGCCGGGTCTCTCGGTCGTGCGCGAGAACCATCACATGATGGGCGACGTCACCTACGAGATCGCGCTCGACAACGTGAAAGTGCCGGTCGAGAACCTGGTCGGCGAGGAAGGCCAGGGCATGCGCGAGGCGCAATCCTGGATCTCGCGCAACCGGGTTCATCAGGCCACGCATGGCCTTGGTGTCACCCAGCGCTGCCTCGAGATGATCGGGAAGTATGCGCAACAGCGTGTGACGTTTGGCGAGCCGCTCGCCAAGCGCCAAGCCGTGCAGTTTGCCGTAGCTGATCTCTACACCAAGTATCAGACCGGACAGCTGCTCACCCACCGCACCGCCTGGAAGGTCGACAAGGGCATCGCCAGCCGCCACGACGCCTACATGTGCAAGATCTACTGCACCGAGCTCGGCTTCGAAGCTGCCGATCGCTGCATGCAGTTTCATGGCGCGATGGGGCTGACCACCGAAATGCCGATCGAGGCGATGTGGCGGCGCTCGCGCAGCTATCTCATCACCGGCGGCCCCGCCGAGATCATGCGCGCCACACTCGCACGTGAAGTCTTCAAGCTTTATCAGTGAGCGTTGAGCGGGGGCACCAGATGGACATCAATCTCAAAGGCAAGTCTGTGCTGATCACCGGCGCCTCGAAGGGCATCGGGTTCGTGATCGCCGAGCACATGGCGGGGGAAGGCTGCAACCTCCATCTCGCCGCCCGCGACGACAAGGCCATGAGAGAGCTGGCGGAGCGCCTCACTCGCGAGCATGGCGTCACCGCAACCGTTCATCGTTGCGACCTTGGACAGAAATCGGCGGTCGAAGCGCTCGGCACGAGCTGCGCGGACGTCGATATCCTCGTCAACAACGCGGGCGACATTCCTCCCGGCACGCTCGCTGAGATCGATGGCGACACCTGGCGCAAGGCCTGGGACGTCAAGGTCTATGGCTACGTCGATCTTACGCGCATTATCTATCCGCACATGTGCGCACGCAGAAGCGGGGTGATCATCAACATCATCGGCGCCGCCGCCCGCAGCCCCAATCACCGCTACATCGCGGGCTGCATGGCCAACATCGCGCTCAACATGTTCACGCAGTGCCTCGGCGGCGAAAGCATGCGCCATGGCGTGCGCGTGGTCGCCATCAATCCGGGGCCGACCGTCCCTGGGCGGCATCTGCCGCACGTGATGGTGCGCGCCAAGCGGCTGTTCGGCGACGAGAACCGCTGGCCGGAGCTGCATGCGAAGCTTCCCGCCGGCCGCGCCGGCAAGGCCTCCGAGATCGCCGAGGCGGTCGTCTACCTCGCCTCGGAGCGCGCAAGCTTCGTCAGCGGAACCGCCCTCGACATCGACGGCGGTCATTCGGTCCACCGGGCTGACGCGTGAGCGTCCCGCACGATCGCACCACGCGGGGCCGTTTTCCGGCCTAGACTCGCTTTCAAGTTGGAGTACTCTTTGAGGGCAATCAGATTTCGCTGCGCTAGGTCTCTCTGCTGGCTGCAAGCAATGGAGGTCAGATCATGTTGTACCGACTCTTCGCTGGCGCTCTCATTCTCGCGGCCACACTGACGGTAGCGCCGGCATCGGCATTCGACGAATCGAAATATCCGGATTTTCAGGGCCAATGGAAGCGCAAAGTCGGCACCGTGAATTCGTGGGACGAGACCAGGCGCCCCGGCCTTCCGCAGGATCCGCCGCTGACAGCTGAATATCGCAAGCGCTGGGAAGCGAGCATGGCCGATCAGGCTGCCGGCGGCCAGGGCAACGATTCACGCGTCACCTGCATCTCCAACGGCATGCCGCGCATGATGACCATCCTGCGCCAGCTCGAGATCTTCATCCGTCCGGAAATCATACTGATCGTGTTCGAGAACAATCTGCCGCGCCGCATCTACACCGACGGCCGCGACTTCACCGCCAAGGACAACATCCCGTCCTACAATGGCTACTCGATCGGCAAGTGGATCGACGAGAACGGCGACGGAAAATACGACGTGCTCGAGGTCGAGACCCACAACTTCAAAGGCCCCCGCAACTACGAGCCAAGCGGACTCCCGCTGCATGATGACAACGAGTCAATCATTCGCGAGCGGATGTATCTCGACAAGAGCAATCCCGACACGCTCGTGAACGAGATCACCACCATCGACAGCGCGCTGACCAAGCCATGGAAGGTGGTGAAGAACTATCGCCGCGAAAAGAATGCCGAGTGGTACGAGGACCTCTGCACCGAGAACAACAACCACGTCATGATCGGCAAGGAGAACTACTTCATGAGCGCCGACGGCTATCTGATGCCCGCGAAGAAGGGCCAGCAGCCGCCGGACTTGCGCTATTTCAGCACGACGGGAAACTGATCTCGCTGAGAATCAAAAACCACTGCCAGGGAGGTCCAGATGGCTTTCACGAAGCGCTCGATTGTGGCCCTTGCACTCCTCGTCACATTCGGACTGCCGGTGCTCGACGCCACGGCGCATGATGAATCGAAATATCCCGACTGGTCGGGGCAATGGCGCAGGCCGCGCGGGCTCGCGACCCAATGGGACCAGGACAAGAAGGCGGGGCTGGCGCAGGAGGCGCCGCTCAAGCCTGAATATCAAAAGATGCTGGAGTGGAGCATGGCCGACCAGGCCGCCGGCGGCCAGGGCCTCGACACGCGCTACACCTGCATCACCAACGGCATGCCGCGGATGATGGCGGTGATCCAGCCGATCGAGTTCGTCATCCTGCCGAACATCACTTACGTTCACTTCGAGGCCTTCATGCCGCGTCGCATCTACACCGACGGGCGCGATTTCCCTAAGGATGCCGAGCCGAGCTTCGCCGGCTATTCGATCGGCAAATGGTCGGATACCGACGGCGACGGCCGTTTCGACACGCTCGAGGTCGAGACCCGCAACTTCAAGGGTCCGCGGACGGTGGAGTTCACCGGCATCCCGCTGCACGAGGACAATCAGACGATCGTCAAGGAAACGCTATCGCTCGACAAGTCCAACCCGGACCTGATGCACAACCTCATCACCATCATCGACAATGCCTTCACGCGGCCCTGGACGGTCGATAAGCGCTATCGCCGCGACCGCAACGTCATGTGGTTTGAGGACAACTGCACCGAGAACAATCATCATGTCGTCATCGGCAAGGAGAACTACTTCGTGAATCACGAAGGCTATCTCATGCCGGCACGGAAAAATCAGGCTCCGCCGGACCTGCGGTTCTTCACGGACGCGCCGAAATAGCGTCGTGAGCGCTAGCCCGGCTCCATGCCCTGCGCTTTGATAACGGGAATGGCGACTGGGCCGGTCAGGAACCTGATCAATGCCCGCGCCGAGTCAGGCGCACGCGACTGGGAACTGACAGCGCCTTCAAATGAAGTGTAGAACTGGATGTCCGGTGGCAGAGGGCCGACCAGATCGACGCCGGGCGTCGTCAATATCTGCGTAATGACCACGACTCCCAATTCAAGCTCGCCCTTTGCGACCAGCTCCGAGACGACGTCGGTGTCCGGGATCGTGACCTTGTGCTTGATCGCTTCCGCAATTCCGAGCCTCTCGATCAGTTGCGGCACGCCCGCCGTTGGCAAATAGCCAATCGATTTCGCGTTGAGCAGCGCCCGCTTGAACGCCTCAGTCGAGCTGATGTCGGGCTTGAGAGCGCCCTTGCGCACCTCCACACCCACGCCGGAGCGGACAAGCTTGGTGCGTGTCTCGGCGAGGACCTTTCCGTCCTTAGCCAATCCGTCGATTGTCCCGGGCGGGCTTGCAATAACATCAAACGGCTCTCCGGCATTGATCTGCCTGACAAAGACGGGACTGAAACCGGAGATGACGTTGAGTTTGTTGCCGGTCGTCCGTTCGAATTCGAACCCGATCACCTCGAGCACCGTTGCAATCGCTCGGGACGTGAAGATCTTGACTTCGGCGGCGAGCACAGTTGTGTTTTGGAGAGCGGCAAGTATCAGTCCAAGTATCAGTGCATGGAGATAGGCGACACGCTTCATGATGACCTCCTCAACGAAGGCCTGAGTTTATCATTCAAATCCAAGCAGCAGGTCCTGACAAAATGCCGCGAGGTAAAGATCCTGTACCTGCCAACCGCTACGCGTCTCCCGGCACGTGGTCGGGCTTGGGCCTTCCCCACAGCCCGTAGAGCTTCGGGCCCGCCAGCGCCAGCAACGCCAGAACGAGAATCGTCGCCGACAGCGGCCGCGTGAAGAACACGGTCCAGTCGCCCGCCGAGATCGTCATTGCCTGCCGGAAGTTCTGCTCGGCCAGCGGCCCGAGAATCATGCCGATGATCACCGGCGCCGTCGGGAAATCGTAGCGCCGCATCAGATAGCCGACCACGCCGATCGCATAGAGCAGCACCAGATCGACCCAGGACTGGGTGATGCCATAGGTGCCGATGGTCGCAAAGACAAGGATGCCGGCATAAAGCAGCGGCGCTGGAATCTGCAGAAGCTTCACCCAGATCGCGATCATCGGCAGATTGAGCACCAACAGCATCACATTGCCGATGAACAGCGATGCGATCAGGCCCCAAACCAGATCCGGCTGCGACTGCAGCAGCAGCGGCCCGGGATTGATGCCGTAGCTCTGGAACGCCGAGAGCATGATCGCGGCCGTCGCCGAGGTCGGAAGCCCGAGCGTAAGCATGGGAACCAGCACGCCGGCGGCCGACGCATTGTTGGCAGCCTCCGGCCCAGCGACGCCTTCGATCGCGCCTTTGCCGAATTCCTCCGGCCTGGATGTCAGTTTTCGTTCGATGTAGTAGCTCAGGAAAGTCGGAATCTCGGCGCCACCCGCCGGCATGGCGCCGATCGGGAATCCGAGCGCCGTGCCACGCAGCCACGGCTTCCAGGATCGCGCCCATTCCTCGCGCGTCATCCAGAGCGAGCCCTGCAGCGCAATGATCTCATCCTTGCCGTAGCGATAGCGCGAGGCGACGTAGAGCGTCTCTCCCACCGCGAACAAGCCGACCGCCACCACGATCACATTGATGCCGTCGAGCAGTTCCTGCAGTCCGAACGTGAAGCGCGCCTGCCCAGTCTGCAGATCAACGCCGATCAGCCCAAGCCAGATGCCGAAGAAGAGCGCCGCGAGCCCGCGCACCGCCGATGAGCCTAGCACGGCCGAGACGGTGACGAAGGCGAGCACCATGAGCGAGAAGTAATCGGCCGGCCCGAACTTGAGCGCGAGCTCAACGACGATAGGTGCGAGAAAGGTGATCCCGAGTGTTCCGATTGTGCCTGCCACGAACGACCCGACGGCCGAGGTCGCCAGCGCGGCGCCGGCGCGGCCCGAGCGCGCCATCTTGTTGCCCTCGAGCGCGGTGACAATGGTGGCGCTCTCGCCTGGCGTGTTGAGCAGGATCGACGTGGTCGAGCCGCCATACATGGCGCCGTAATAGATCCCCGCGAACAGAATGAAGGCGGCGGTCGGATCGACCTTGAAGGTGATGGGCAACAGGAGCGCGATGGTGAGCGCCGGACCGAGGCCCGGCAGAACGCCGATCGCAGTCCCGAGCGTCGTGCCGACCAGGCACCACATCAGGTTCTTCAGCGTGAATGCGATGGCAAAGCCATTCATGAGCTGGGAGAAGGCGTCCATGCTCAGCTCCCCGGATCGAGACCGAACAGGCTGTTGAGCGCGTTCTCAATAAGACCAGCGCCAATGTTGATTCCCAGCGTCTGGGCAAAGCCGAAATATGCAATCAGCGCGAACGCGGCGCCGATCCCGGCATCACGCAGAATTGCCTTGGAGCCAAAGCCGCGCGCCACGCAGATGAACAGCACGACGGACGCGATCGTGAACCCGCCGTAGGTGATGAGCAGCACGTTGAGAGCGAGCCCGGCAACCACCCAAAGCAACGCCGGCCGGTCGGGCACAGTCTCTTTCTCTTCATCAGGCTGCCAGCCGCCCTTCAAGGCCGCGTAAAGCAGAGATAGCCCGAGCGCCGCGAGCCCCAGTGCAGTGATGTAGGGTACGACCGTGGGGCCAACCTTGGCGTAGATCGGCGACACCGGAATAATCGCGGTCTGCCAGAAGATGACGGCGGCGAGCAGCAGCACGCCGATTGCGATGATCAGCTCACCGGTGGCGGGACGAAGCCCAGAGACCCCGTCCCCGCCTTGCGCCCCCTCGCTCGCCATCTCAGCCGAGCCCGAGTTCTTTGAGAACACCTTCGATGCGCGTCGTCTCGGCGTCGAGGAAGGTCTTATATGGATCACCGGCCAGCGTGATCATGGTCCAGTCACGCGTCTTGCAGGCCTCCGCCCATTGCGGCGTGGCGGCCATCTTCTCGATCAGCGCGATCATCGCCTGCCGCGCAGCCGCATTGACGCCGGGCGGCGCAAACACGCCGCGCCAGTTGAACAGCTCGACATCGATGCCCTCTTCTTTCAGCGTCGGCGCGTCGATGCCCTCCTGGCGCTTGTCGGCCGAGATGGCGATCAGCCGGAGCTTGCCGGCCTTGATCTGCTCGGAAAATTCGCCATAGCCCGAAATGCCGGCCGCCACCTGATTGCCAAGCAGGGCGGCGGTCGCAGGCCCGCCACCCGCGAATGCCACGTAGCTCACCTTGGGAGGAGCAACGCCGAGTGCACGCGCGATCATGCCGATCAGGATGTGGTCGGAGCCACCGGCCGAGCCACCCGCGACTGGAACCTTGGTAGGGTCGGCCTTCAGCGCATTGGCAAAATCTTTCGCCGTCTTGAACGGCGATTGAGCCGGCACCACAAGCGCGAGAAACTCGCCGGTGAGCCGGGCGATGGGTGTGGCTGTTGCGAGCTTGACCGTGCTCCTGTTGGCGATGAGCGATCCGACCATCACCATGCCAGCGACCATCAGCGCATTGCCCTGCCCGCGCCAGTTATTGAGGAACTGCGGCAGCCCGACAGCGCCGCCGGCGCCACCCACGTTGGTGATCTGGACACCCTTCACCGCACCTGTCGTGCGCAGCACCTGCTCGATCGTGCGCGCGGTCTGGTCCCAGCCGCCGCCCGGCGCGGCGGGAACGAAGACCTTGAGCAGGTCGACGCCCTGAGCCTGCGCGAGCTCGCCGCTTAACAGCGACGGCACAATCGTGGCAGCAGCAGTGCCAAGCAAAAGATCACGGCGGTTGAACATGGCACATCCTCCTGACTGGTGACCGACCCGACACGGCGATAGTTAACGCCATTTTTTCGGGCCTAGCGGCGTTCCTCCGGGAGCGACCGTTCCGGCGGCCCCGTATAGTTCCATAGCAGATGTCGCGGGATCGGTCCCTTATTCCTTTGGCCCGACTGCATTTCCTCCCAGGCATGAGCAAGCGCACCCACCGAGCGAGAGAGCACGAACAGGCCTCGGCAGAGCGCGGGTGCGAAGCCCAGCTCAGCGTAAACGACTGCTGTCGCGCCGTCGATATTCATCGGAATGCGCCGGCCTTTGCGGGCCGCCAGCGCGTCTTCCAGGGCCCGGCCGATGGCCGCAAAGCGGCCGCTGACGCTGCCCTTGGCGGCCGCCTCGTCGACCAAAGCGAGCAGGCGCGGCGCGCGGGGATCGACGGGATGAAAGCGGTGCCCAAAGCCCGGCACGTGGCTGATCGATTGATCGGCCAGCGCGTGCAGCTCCGCGTCGACCGCGTCCGCAATTTGCCGTTCTGTCGTCTCACCCTCAAGGCGCGCCGCAATCGCATTGAGCAGCGTCACGCACTGCTCGCCGGCGCCGCCATGCACATCGCCCAGCATGTTGATGGCGCAGGCCATGGCATTGTTGATGCCGACGCCGCAGGTCATCGCCATGCGGGCGGCCGCGATCGAGGGAGCCTGCGGGCCGTGATCGACCGCCGCAACCAGCGCGGCCTCGAGCAGCCTGGCTGCGCCCGGTTGCGGAAGCTCGCCGCGGGTCATCAGATAAACCATCTCGGCAAAGCCGATGCGGCCGATCAACTCCTCGATCGCATAGCCACGGATTCGGATCGAGCCCGGCTTCATGTCGATGATCGAGGTCGACCACCACTCTTCCGGTGTCTTTGGCGGTTGCTTTTTGCTCATGACTCCTGTTCCAAATCGGCTTTCAAGCCGGCGGCTTGCATCAGCCGCAGCATCAGTTTCATGTGACGTTCTCCCGCGCGAGATCGTCGATCTCGCTCTTCGAATAGCCGAGCTCAGCCAGGATATCGTGGGTGTCGGCGCCGAGCTGCGGTGGCGGCGTCGCTGGTCCTGGGTCGCCGCTTGCCAATCGAAAGCCGGCACGGACGACCTCAATCGGCCGGCCAACGCCGGGGGGCTCCGCGAAAGTGCGCAGCAGCTCACGCTCCAATATCTGCGGATGCTCGAGAACCGACGGCACGTCGAGCACCTCGCCAGCCGGAACGCCATGCTGGTTGAAGATTGCGGCCCACGCGCTGGCGGTCTTGCCGGCAAGCGCTGTCTCGATCTCAGCGTTGAGTGCGAAGCGGTTGCGCTTGCGATCCTCCCGCCCGGCAAAGCGCGGATCCTTGGCGAGGTCCTTGCGCCCGATCAGGCCGCAGAGGGTCTCGAACTGCTCCTGCTTGTTGGCTGCAATGTTGAGAGGACCGCCGCCGGTGCGCAGCGTCCCGGATGGGCTCGCGGTCATGTTCTCGTTGCCCATCGGCTGCGGCCGCACGCCTGCGATCAGCCAGTTCGAAACCACCCAGCCCATGGCGACCAGAGTCGATTCCAGCATCGACACATCGATGAGCTCGCCCTCGCCGCTGCGCTCGCGCCGAAACAGCGCCGCCGCAATCGCAAAGGCTGCCGTGATGCCGCCCATGGTGTCGGCAACCGGATAGCCGACGCGCAGCGGCGCGGATTGCCTATCTCCGGTCACGCTCATGACACCCGACAAGCCCTGCACGATCTGATCGTAGGCCGGGTTGAACTTGAGCGGACCGTCCTGGCCAAATCCGGAGATCGCGCAATAGATCAGGTCGGGCCGCACCTCCTTGAGCTCCGCATAGCTGAGGCCGAGCCGCTCCATGACGCCCGGCCGGAAATTCTCGACCACCACGCCGGACGTTCCGACCAGCTTGCGGAAAATCTCGCGGCCCTTCGCGGTCTTGAGATTGAGCGTGAGCGAACGCTTGCCGGCGTTCTGCGCCAGGAACGACGCGCCCATATGGAGGCGATTGAGACCAGGATCGGCGCCAAGCTGGCGTGCCAGATCGCCGGAACCCGGCACTTCGACCTTGATGACATCGGCGCCAAGCTGGGCAAGCTGATAGCAACAGAATGGACCAGCCAGCACATTGGTCAGATCGAGAATGCGCACACCGGCCAGAAGTCCGCTCATCGCTGGTCTGCCACTCCTGTCATGCCAACAGCCCAATATGTATCATGGCCGGCACAAGGCCGGCCATGATCACGTCCTTCGCTAAGGCAAGCGCGCGTCAGTCGAGGATCGGCTCGACCTTGACGATCGACGCACCGTGATTGCTGCCGACCCAGAGCGCGCCCGGATTGGTCCGATCGTCGATGTAGACGCGGCGGATATTGGTCGAGCGTGGCAGCTGGTACTCAATGTACTGGCCGGTCTTCACGTCGAGACGAGAGACGCGGTCGTTCAACATCGAGCCGGTCCAGGCCGAACCGTCCTTGCCCGCCATGGCGTCATAGGGCGCGCTCCAGGGTGACGGCACCTTCCACTCCTGGATCTT
>Ga0137409_10005334_pt1 | contig 13414 bp, 15 predicted proteins | sample CZODoug1_16funga_FD_122059 | JGI IMG/M metagenome (GOLD analysis project Ga0137409, IMG submission 122059) | Vadose zone soil fungal communities from Angelo Coast Range Reserve, California, USA - CZODoug1_16fungal (Hybrid Assembly) | ecosystem: Environmental > Terrestrial > Soil > Vadose zone...
CGGGTGGGCCGGTCGCCGATTCGGCATTCTACGCGTACTCGTATCCGGAGCCGCCTGGCTGCGACGTAGCGCCAATTCGGCCCGAGGGCGCGTACTACCACCCCGATATGCACGAGGGGATTCTGCCGTACAAGATCGTCCGCTCAGCCCCGGACCCGGAGCGGGTGGTGCTGGAGTTCTTGCAGAGCACGTACGAGGCTGCGGCCGATCGGGCGAAGTGGGACCGGGCGGCCCTCGAGCGGCCGAGCGGTTGGGAGCCGCCCCCGTCCGCGGCACGGGGCGTGAAGTAAGGATTTGATACGGTTAGAAAAACTACGCTGCTACCCGCTGCCCGCTTCTTGCTAATCGCTCCCCGCTAACTACTCGAGACAGCGGTATGGGGCGTTCAAGACTGCCCTTCGGAAAGTGACGTATTGTCCAGTATCAACTGTCCCGTCGCCCTTCAGCGGGTAGCGAAAAGCGCGTAGCGGGCAGCGGGCAGCAGCGTAGTTTTCATTCAAAACAGCCCAACAGCAGGAGTGTGTCATGCCGATCAACTTCCGCCACGACGTCGACAGCGTGCTCGAGGAGGCGAAGAAGCGGAACAAGCCGGTTCTGCTCGATTTCAGCGCCGCGCCCATGTGAGGTGGCTGTGCTCGGCTGGATGCCGAGGTGTGGCCCGATGAAAGGGTGGTGCGATTCGTCAACGAGAACTTCATTCCGGCACGCGTCCACGTGAAGCAGGATCCGGAGGCGTTCAAGAAGTACGGCGAGAAATACAACGCGCACTGGACGCCGACAGTGCTCGAGCTCGATCCGAATGGTGAGGAGTTCTACCGGGCGGAAGGATTTCTTCCCGTCGAGGATTTCCTGGCGCAGCTGATGCTCGGCCGCGCGCACATGGACTTCAAGAAGGGCAAGTGGGACGAAGCGGAAAAGCGGTTCCGCGAGATCAACGAGAAGCTGCCGAATGCGGATGCAGCGCCGGAGGCTCTTTACTGGGCGGGCGTCTCGCGGTACAAGGCGAAAAATGACAGCTCGGCGCTCAAGGAGACGGCGCGCGCGTTTAAGACTCGTTACGCGGACTCGAGCTGGGCAAAGAAAGCCTCCATCTGGAGCTGACGGAACGAAGTTCGCAAAGGTTTAGGGTATGACCCCGTCGACCCACACCGCAGACGCGACCGAGCGAGCCGTCGTGATCGACGCCGGGGGAGTCGCCCTCGAGGGCGATCTGGCGGTTCCTCCCGATGCTCGCGGTCTGGTCATGTTCGCCCACGGAAGCGGGAGCAGTCGCCATTCCTTCCGGAATCGCTACGTCGCCGACGAGCTGCAGCACGGCAACCTTGGGACGCTGCTCCTCGATCTTCTTACGCCGGCGGAGGAGCAAGCCGATCGGCAAACCCGGCACATTCGGTTCGACATCGGACTGCTCGCGGATCGTCTGATCGGCGCGATGCGCTGGCTGGATGACAGTGATGATACGCGCGGGCTCTCGGTGGGCCTGTTCGGAGCGAGCACCGGCGCCGGCGCGGCCCTCGTCGCCGCGGCGCGGAGACCCGATCGCGTCGATGCGATCGTGTCGCGAGGTGGTCGTCCCGATCTCGCCGCTGAAGAACTGCCCCACGTTCATGCTCCGACGCTGCTTATCGTTGGAAGTCGCGATACTGTCGTCATCGAAATGAACCAGCAGGCGTTGAGGCGGATGAAAGCACCGGTTCGCCTCGATACCATTGCTGGCGCGACGCACGTCTTCGAGGAGCCGGGCACCCTCGAGCAGGTCGCTCAGCTCGCTCGCGAATGGTTCGCGCGCTACCTCGGGTCAGGCGCCGGCGCCGGATCGCCCGGTTGACATACCCTGAGCCCGTCGATAACACGTAACCATACCCTCAAGGAGTTGAACGATGAGAGCAAGAGATATCATGACCAGGGACCCCGACGTTTGTCGCCGGGAGCATACAGCGCGGGACGCGGCCCGGGTGATGCGGGACCGCGACTGCGGGTGTGTTCCGATCGTGGATGATTCGGGAAGCGTCGTCGGAATTGTGACCGACCGTGATCTCGCCATTCGCGCGATTGCGTCCGGCAAGGATTTCAACACGAAGCTGAACGATTTGATGACGCCGATGGCTAGCTGCTGCGGACCTGACGACGATCTGAGGGACGTCGAGCAGAAGATGGCCGAGCTGCAGGTTCGCCGGATCCCGATCATCGACGGCAACGGGCGCTGCGTCGGAATCATTTCCCAGGCGGACATCGCTCGTGCTGCCGCCACGGATAGCCCCGTCACGGATCAGGAGATAGCTCTCGTCGTCGAACAGATATCACAACCTCGCGGAAGAGGTCGCTCGCGGGCCGAGAGCGTCATCATGGAAGAGGGAATCTCGCCGCAGTTCTAGGCTGAAACTGCAACTTCGGCGGGGGTCAGGGCTTAGCGGGTGACGCCGGAGTTGCGGAAGCAGAGCCAAGCTTGTCAAGCCCGACCATGTAGACCTCGAGACCGAGATCGGGAAGCGTTCGCTCGTAGCCAGCGATTAATTGATCCTTATATCGATCGAGCGAAAAGTTGAAAAACCGTGACGGACGCAAATCGACTATCTGCATCTCCGCGTTGAGCATGAGCAGCTTTCCGAAGTGGAGCGTTCCTCCCTTGTAGAACATGTAGGGGACGGGAGACGTGTCAGGCGGAGGGAGTGGCGGGGCGTCGCGCAGCGTGCCGAACGTCTGCAGGAACTCATTACCATCGACCCTGATCGCCGTGGCGTGCCCCTCTATTGCCGGCGGCGGAAGGATACGCACCGGGTCGAGAAAGAGATCATTTCCCTTTACGGTCACGCCCTTCGCCTTGCTCAGATCCAGAATCTTTTCGAGGCTGAGGTGAAACGCACGCATGAGATCGTCGCCGTTGACGCCAAGGATGCGCGTCTTCACCGGATGGAGTTTAATCAGCCCCTCGGGCGTGACGGATAAATCCGCCGTGATCTCGAACGGTATGTCGAGGATCTTATGCATCACTCCCGACTGGACCACCCGCGAGCCGGACGTGTGGATCTTGAGATGTTTCAGCGGCGCGCCGGGATACGCGAAGATATAGGAGTTCATTAGCGCCGTGAGGTCGTCGCCATTCAGTCCGATCTCGGCGTAGTCGAGATGTATCACGAACCCGTTCTTGTCGTCGAACACCACGGGTCCTCCGCGCAGTGAATGCACCTGACCACGGAGTGTTCGAATGCGGAGGGCTGCCGCCGGGATGATGAAGAAGTTGACGTTTCGCATCGACACCTGGGTGACGGTGTCGGAAGAGTCCGAGCTGGAGCGCGAAAGCGCTGTTGCGCTCGGAGTCATTTGCGACGAGCGCCTGGTGGGCGAGTCCGCTGGAGGACGCTTGTCGGACGAAACCTGCCTGAGGCCAAGGCCAATCGCGGTAACCGCCGCCAGTCCAACCCGCGCTCCGATCCGGATCATCGCTGGGATGATGCGAACTCTCACCCACACGGTGGTCCAGCCTGCCGCGGGAGTATGCGGATGGGGTGTGGGCGACAAGAATCATCCGGCGAGTTTGCTCGCCCGAAACTGGCTCGTCATCTACCATAGAGGACATTGAGTAGAAGACATTGAGTCTCCAGCCATGAAGAGAGACCCTTTATCCACCGAAAACGAGAGCCTCTAGCTGCCAATAAGGGGTAGACTCTCTCGCCATTTACGAGCGGCAGCTGTTCAGCGGCGCCCGAGGAACGAGCGTGAAGAAACTTTGCAATTTTTGCGGCGAGCCAATGTCTGCCGATGCGAAAGAGTGCGCCCAGTGCGGCTGGGACGTTTCGCTTAACGCGCCACCAACTACCGATCCGGGCGACACCAAGGCGCGGCTCGGCGTTGCGGCGGGAATAGTGGTCGCATACGCCGTGATGTGGACTCTCATCTCGGGCACTCCAACTCCAGCGAGCGCCGAGCCGACGAGAGCGCCCCAGTACGTTGACGCGCCCCAGGTTGCGCCCGAACGGGCCTACCAACCGGTCAGCAGTCCCGCAACGGCAATCGGCACTCCTCCGCCAGAAGTCGCATCGGCACCAGACGCTTCCACCTCGCCGGAAGCGCTCCTAAGCATCAAAGTCGCCGATACAAAGAAGGCGACCATCCCCGCGCGCGACGCGCTTCAATACGTGTTCGGGCTCCCTGATACCGATCAGAAGTGCAGGCTCGTCGGAACTACCAAAGGGATCGGCGGATTTGGGCGTAACATCGAGGTCTTCCTCCTCAGCGACGCCGATTACGTCTTCTGGAACGCCAACCCGGCGGCGATTGCGCCGTCACAATGGGAGACGTACAGGGGATCCGAGAACACGCTCGACTACGAGCTGCGTGAGGCTGGGACCTACCACTTCGTCGTGTCGAACCAGATGTCGCCAACCCCACAGACGATCGCGGTGAAGATGCAGGTCAAGTGCGTGCGGTAGGGCATCGGCACTCGAAGGGGTGATCAACTACGCTGCTACCCGCTGCCCGCTGAACGCTGCGCGCTGGTAGCTACCTACTGCGGGACAGACTTCAGCGCGGTTTGGGGAAAATGCGAGAGTTGTCCCTTTGACCGAACAGAGATTTGTCCCGACGTCCTGTAGCGAATCGCGGGAAGCGTAGAGCGGGCAGCGGGCGGCAGTGTCGTTCTCAGTGGTCGCGAACCAGTCACGAACCACGCGGGAGGTCCGTGTTGTCACGGAACCCTCCTTGCATATAGTTGGGCAGGCACCTGGCTCCCGTGTGCCGGCGAGGAAAGTGTGAACCGCATCCTGATCAAATGTCCGACGACCGGAAAAATGATTTACACCGGATTCTCGATGGATCCTCAGACATTCGAGTCTTCTCCCATCGAGGAGATGGATCCGGTCCAGTGTCCGGCCTGCCGCCAACTGCATCACTGGACGAAAAAGGATGCGCGCTTCGAGCGCGATCCCAATGAGTGAGTGGTAGGATCGCTGAGCGCCAACGGAAAAACGTTTGTAGCGCGAGTTTCTTTCAGCGCTACCTCAGCCGATTCCCGCGGGACAATTCTTGCAGCGGCCGTCCGCTTTTAATCGATCGCTGATCTTGCCCAATGGATAACCGACGAAAGTCAGAAGCGATCGCGGCCGCCCGTCGCGAAATCGCGCGCAGAATCGCGCGCTTCTGCACGACTCTTTCTCCTGAAGAATTCGAACGCCTGCTGGATCGGATGGCCCATGTCCAGTGGAAGTACGAGGTTTTCCCGCACATAGCGGAGCCCCCGCCGACGGGGCGGAAGACCCGCGAACTGCCCGATTAGGGGTCTCGGCGTCGGGAGCACGACGCTGCGAAAAAACCCACAAAACCAAAGCAGGGAGCTATCGGCTTTGCAGCTAATCGCTTAGAGCCTTTCCGTCGGCGTCGAGTGTCTCGCGGAGAGAAAGGGCACGTTTCGATTCGCGTGCTTCTTCGTGTTTATAGCAGCCGCATTGCGGCGCAAAAAAACACTCTCGGGAGCACCTTCCTTTATGAAATTCAGAAATCCCATGCTCACTGCCGCCGCGATGGTCCTGGCGGCCGGAGCAGTTGCTTGCAGCAGCGACCTCACTGGTCCTCCAGCGCTGGATGATGCGCAAATCAACGCCGACGTCGCCGCGACTTCAGGCGACGCCGTCGCCTCACAGGTCGCAGGCTTCACGGACGACGTCACGGCAGCAGGCTCGTTCACCATGGTCTCGCCCAGCTACAACGTGAACGTCACGGGCAACGGCGCGAGCGGTCAGCCGAGCTTCGGTGCCGTCGCGCCTAACTGCAGCTACACCGCGCCCCGCTACACCTGCACGGCGACTACAGAACAGGGACTCACTGTTACCAGATCGTTTGCGTTCTACGATGCAAACGGTGGGTCGTTACAGACCTTCGACTCGACGAAAGTCGAATCGGTGAACTTCCAGGCCCAGGTCGACGGCTCATTTCAGAGAGATATCGTCTGGACGGCTGGCGTTCACAGAAACCACAACCTTACAGTGAGCGGTCTCATCAGCCTGAAGCCGCAGCGGAAGTGGAATGGAGTTGGATCGGGTGCCGACACCGTGTCGCACATTGGACTCGACGGCATCAGAACACTCGCCGGCACGGCACACGACACGGTTACCAACGTTCTCATGCCCGGGAAAGCTGCGCCGAGCCAGGTTCCTCTGAGCGGCACAGTGGTCGTCGCAACGGATTACACCGCGTCACTACAGGGCGCGACCGGAACGGCGAGCAAGCAGGTAACGAGACGCGTCGTCGTCACGTTCGATGGAACGGTGACGCCGAAGCTGCAGATCGGAACGCTGACCTGCACGCTGCACCTCGATACGCACAGGGTCGACGGCTGCCAGTAAGTAACGGTAAAACCAACAGCGAGAAGAACTAGGTGGAAGGGGCGAGGTGCTAAGCATGAGGTAGGAGGTAGAAGCGCCACTTGGTGTCGTTCTACCTCCCGCCTCACACCTAGCACCTCGCACCTACAACCTTACTCTTTTCGCTGTTGGTTTTTCTTCAGAGCCGTTATCTGCGAAACGGCGTCGTCGATCTTGTACTGAAGGAAGATGTCGCCAAGCACGGCGGTCGCCTTGGTCGGATCACCATCGACACCGGTGCGAGCTGTTTGCGTTCCTTCACTCGCCGCTAGCTTGTCCTCGCGGATCCAGCGGTGCTGTCCGTCGAGCGCCATCAGCTCCGACGTGTCGTCCGTGCCCGCATGGACGTCGTGCGTCGGAAGTCCGTGTGACGCTTCGTACGCGCGCGCCTGTTGTTTTTCCTTGAAGTACAGATCGGGGACGTAGAACACGCGCACTCCCTTCGGCTTCCACTCCGCGTCCAGCTCGTTTGCGACGGCGCCGAGCACATTCTGGCCGTCGCCATGGTCGCCCATGATGAAGACGTTGTGAAATCCGGCGTCGATCGCGCTTAGCGCCACATCGTGAACGACGGAACGATACGTCTGCGGCGTGAGCGTCACTGAGCCGGGAAAGCGCATGTGCGCTGTGCGCTTCACCGCGTCGCCAGTTGGCGCAAACGGCAGCGTCGGATACACGAGAGCGTCACCGAGTTTGATCGCGATCGCACCCGCGACCCAGCGCGCGATGAAGTTGTGCTTGCCGATCGCCATGTGCGGACCGTTCTGCTCGGTGCTGCCGGTATAGATGATGGCGTTCGTTTTCCCGGACTGAATCGCCTGCCGCACTTCCGACCAGGTGAGATCTTCTATGTAGACTGATCGCTGGGCGAGAAGCGGAGTGGCAGAAAGAACGAGAGCCGCAAACGCAACCCCAAGTGTCGTAACCTTCCCGCTGAGCGGGCAGCGGGCAGCGTCTATCAATGTTGTCGCCTCACAGCTGGCCGCGATCGTTTGTCTTTCATCTCATGTTGCCAGTATGCCCCAGAGAGTACCGGCCTGGCTGCGGCCACACTGAAAGACCGTGTGGCTCGCGTCCCACTGGAATCCGGTGCGTCAGTTTTCCGGTCGCAGTGTCGAACACGTACACCTCGTCGTCGTAGCGCCCCGACACCCAGAGCTCCTTTCCATCCGCGGTGACGTTACCCATGTCGGGACTACCGCCGCCGGGAATCGGCCAGTTCGCAACGATCTTGTCCGTCTCGGGGTCCAGTACGCTGATCGAGCCGGGCCCGTGACGGCCGCCGGCGATTGTATTCCAGCCGCGGTTAGTCACGTAGAGATCCCTGCCGTCCCTGCTCGGATAGATTCCGTGAGCGCCAACTCCCGTCTTGATGAATCCGATTCGCACGAGTTTCTGCGGGTCGACGACGAACACCCCGTCCTCCTTCATGTCCGCCACGTAGAATTTGGTGCCGTCCGCCGATGACCGAATATCCTGCGGCATCGATGGCACATTCATGAGGGCCGCCATGGTGGCGTTGCTCCGCTTCTGCCGGCTCCAGAATCGCGAAATCTGCCGAGGGATTGAGTTGGTCCACTTGTCGGGATCGAGGGTGAGATACCCGGCCACTTGTCGCGTCGCGAGATCGATCTTCACCAGCTGACCCGAGAACTCACACGTCGCGATCGCGTAGCGGTCGTCGGCGGTGAATTCGACGTGGTCGAGGCCCTTGCACGCGACGCGCAGCGATTGCACCAGCTTCATGTCGTGCGGATCGCGGAAATCAATCCGACGCCGCGCCTCGGCGATCACCATCGCGTACTTGCCATCGGGAGTGAAGTACACGTTGTAGGGATCGTCGACTTGTACGCTCTTTCCTTCCTTGCCTGTGAGCGGATCGATGGGGGTGAGACTGTTGGACGAGTTGTTGGCCACCCACAGTGTCGAAAGATCGTACGACGGAACGACGTGCTGCGGGACCTTTCCAGTCGGGAAAGTGCGAACCACCTGATACGTGCGTGGATCGATCTCGGTGACTGTGCCACCGCGCGAGTTGGGGACATAGACCATCGGCAGCGCCTTCGCGGCAACCGGCGCCAGCTCGTTCACGCCAGTCTCGGCGTAAATGTTGACCGCTCCAGTTCCGGTTCGATACGCTGTTCCTGTCACCGGCGTTCCGGTCGAGCTGTCTTTGTTACCGCACCCGGAGGCAATCAACAGCGCGCCCGCGATTGCGGCGGTGATGCTGGTTGCGTTTACGTTTTTTACCCTCACTCAACTCTCTGCGGTCGACTGGTTGGAATTGGAAAAAAACGCGCTCACCTGTCAGGAGCATGACACCAATGCTCGCGCTTTCATGCGCCGCGCTATTGTTCGGCGCAGCTCTCGCACTCTGTCTTGTGTAAAGCAACAAAGAGGCAACAAGCGTGCTGAGGCCGTTACGTGGAGTGGCTCAACCCCGATAGTTTTTGCGGACAATCGAAGGCAACGTCGGACTCTTCAAAGGCAACGTCGGACTTTTCAAAGGGGAATAAGATGCGTCGATCGATCCTGCTGCTGTCACTCGTCGCGGCGCCTTCGCTGGCGGCGCAATCATATGAGATCACACACACCTACAACGTCGGCGGCGACGGCGGCTGGGACTACGTAGTTCCCGACGGGCCGAATCACCGCGTGTTCATCGGCCGGCAAAACAGAGTGATGGTTGTCGACATGAACAATGGACGCCTGATCGCGGAAGTCACAGGAATCAACGGAGCACACGGAACCGCTGTGGCGACGGGGACAGGCCGCGGCTTCGCGACATCGGGCAACGACAGCTCCATCGTCATGTTCGATCTGAAGAGCTACAAGACGCTCGCCAGGATTCCGGCGGCGGAGGACGCGGACGCAATCATCTACGATCCCGCATCGAAGCGCGTCTTCTCGTTCAACGGCGACGCTGCCTCATCCACCGTCGTCGATGCACGCAAAGGAACGCTCGTCACCAACATTCCGCTGGGCGGAAAGCCCGAGTACGGACAATCGGCGGGGAACGGCAAGGTCTACGTGAATCTCGTCGACAGCAGTCAGGTCGCGGAGATCGACACCAGAACGCTGACCGTCACGCGGCGGTGGTCCACCGCGCCGTGCAAGAGTCCGGTCTCGATGGCGATCGACACGCGACGCCAGCGATTGTTCAGCGGCTGTCGGAGCGGAGTGATGGCGGTGTCGGACTACAAGAACGGAACGGTCGTCGCGACAGTTCCGATCGGCCAGGGCGTCGATGGTGCCGGCTACGATCCCACACTTCACGACGCGTACGCGTCAAACGCCGATGGGACCCTGACGGTGATTCATCAGGATACGCCCGACAAGTACCACGTCGTCGACAACATCAAGACGGGCGATCGCGGTCGCAACATGGGCCTCGATCCCGCATCGCACCGCATCTACGTCGTCTCGGCCAAGTTCGGACCGGTGCCCGCGGAATCAACTGCGACCAACCCGCGCCGGAGGCCGCCTATGGTTCCTGGGTCGTTCACAATGATCGTGGTGGAGCCGACGAGCTCGCACTAGATCGCGAGGTAAGGAAAACCAACTGCGAGAAGAACAAGGTGAGAGGTAAAAGGTTATAGGTAAGAGGTACCCGGTAGAATTGCGTGGTTTTTACCCGGTACCCGACACCTATCACCTTTCACCTCTCACCTTGTTCTTCTCGCTGTTGCAGTTAGAGCTGCGCGCGGATCCAGTAGCAGACCGTATCCAGAAGATTTTGCCACGCGGTGAGCTGGCGGATATCATCCCCGGTCACCCGCCGCGAGCGAGCGAGATCGCCCACGAACGCCTTCTCCAGCTGCGCCGCGATTTCCTCGTCGAGCGCGACCACTCCAAACTCGGCGTTGAGGGCGAACGACCGGGGATCGAAGTTGATCGAGCCGATGGACGTCACTGCGCCATCCACCAGCACGATCTTGCCGTGGATCATCGTAGGCTGGAACTCGTAAAGCTCGACGTTCCCCACGAGAAGCGCGGGCCATGTCCGGCGGCTGGCGCGACGAACTGCGGGCTCATCGTGATACGGACCCGGAACGAGGATCTTCACGTCCACGCCGCGCGCCTTCGCGTCGCAAAGCGCCTTGAGAAATGGGGGAGTCGGAATGAAGTAGGCGTTCGTGATCCATAGCCGCAGGCTCGACCCGGCGATCAACGCCGCCATCGACCGACGAGCATCGCTGGTCGCGCTGGTCGGGTTGCTCTGAATCGCGCAAATCGCCACATCACCGGCCGGAGCCTGTACGGGGAAAACATTCTCGTGAATCGGTAGCTCTCCTGTCGCTTCGTTCCAGTTATCGACGAACGCGGCCTGAACGGCGGCGACTGCCGGTCCAACGATGCTCACGTGAGTATCGCGCCAGTGCGCGGGAGAATCTCCGTCGCCATCCCATTCGTCCGCGATGCCGACACCACCAGTGAACGCCAGCTTGCCGTCGACGATGAGGAGCTTCCGGTGATTTCGGTGATTGTACCTCGCCCACGTGAGCCACTTCACCGACCGGAACCAGCGAACCTCGCATCCGGCCTCGCACATCTGCGTGACTAGTTCCGGTGGAATCTTCTTGCTGCCCCTGCTGTCGAGGATGACACGCACTTCGATCCCGCGGCGTGCCGCTCCCGAGAGAGCATCAGCAAACCTCGTTGGCACACTCCCGGCCTCATAGATGAAGGTCGAGAAGTGGATCGCGTGCCGGGCGCTCGCCATCGCGTCGAACAGCGCTGGAAATATCTCGACCCCATTCTGCAGGATCGTCATCTCATTGCCGCCCAGAACGTGCTGCGAGACAGCTCCCGCGAGCGCGCGCATGAATGCGTCCGGATCCGTCTCGATCGCCGGCACCGATACGATCGCATCGTCGCGGTTCGCTTCCGCGTTAACGATCGCCGTCAGGTAGATGAAGCCCGCCGCGGCGAGGATGAGGAGGAGGGCCGCGATCGTCAGAATCGGAGCTAGCAACTCAGCGGACCTCTATTGTCAAATCCAACTGCGAAAGGAACAAGGTGAGAGGTAAAAGGTGATAGGTGTCAGGTATCAGGTCGATCGCTTCGTGGTGCGGCGACGCCGACAACATTCACGAGAGAGGCTGAGACACGCCTCAATAGTCCATTCAGCATCTTTCTGACTTCTATCGTTTGGGCGACCAGGGTCGCAAAATCGTTGACACCGATAACTCCCGTGTCCCGGCCCATGATCAGGTGGTAGTGCAGCTCGGAGGCGGAGTTTATTGAGTAACGCAAGAACCGAGCGAATTCACGCCGACTTTCCTGACCGCAACCCTCGACGATGTTGGTGGGAATGGACATCGCGGCTCGGACCATTTGGGTTCGGAGAGCCGCGTTGCTCTGACCTCGAATCCCGCTCGCGGTCCGGTGCACCGCGAGTGCGAGCGCGTGTGCCTTGCGCCAGACTTTCAGCTTTCTAAAGTCGCTCATGCCCTCAGGTTGAGACCGAGCGTCCTTTTCGCCGACATCTTTCTGATCCAGCTCGGCTCAAATCGTCGAACTTCGCTGCTTGTTACCTGACACCTGGGACCTACTGCCTTTTACCTCTCACCTTGTTCTTCTCGAAGTTGTTTTTAATGAAACGCTAAGTGAGCGAATCGAGCTTAGCCGACGGAATCTCAAACGTAAAAAGACTCCCCCCACCAACCCTGTCAGCGTATCTGACAGACCCCCCCTGCGCCTCCGCCAATTGTCTGGCGATGGACAGCCCGAGCCCCGCCGCCCCCGCGTCCGCCGCCGGCCCATTGGGCCGGTAGAAGGATTCAAATATCCGCTCGCGCTCGGAAACCGGGATCCCCGGCCCGCGATCCGCGACCTGAAAGCTGAGCGCGCCGTTCGATTGCGCCACCGTGATCGTGACGGGCGCATCGCGGGAGCAGCGCAGCGCGTTGTCCACGAGATTCGTCATCACGCGGAGCGATTGCACGAAATCGAAAGTGCCAAGCAGCGCGGGCTGGGAATAGTCGATGACCGTCTCGATGCGTTTCGCCTCCGGCACTCCCGAGAATTGCCGTATCGTCGCGCCGAGCAGATCCTCGGCGGTGTTGACCTCCGCGTTCATCGTGAAGGCGCCACCCTTGAGACGCGACAGATCGAGCACGTCCGCCACCATCTTGCCGAGCCTGTCCGCCTGGCCGACGATGATCTCGGCGTGACCGTGCGCTCGCGACCCATCGGCCGCGATGTCCTGGGCCAGTGCGCGTATCGCCGTGAGGGGTGTGCGCAAGTCGTGCGAAACCGACGCGAGCAGGATGTCCTTGAGACGGCTCGCTTCTCTCAGTGCTTCAGCGTGACGCACCTCCGCCGACAGCGCTTCGATCTCCTCGGCGTGCTTGCGCGCTGTCTCGGCTTCGGCGCGCGCCCTCGCCAGCAGGTGATTCGCCACGAGCGCCGTCGACAAAAACGAGACGAGCGCCAGATAGTCGAGCGGCTGGTCGACCGTGAGCGAATCGAACGGTGGCTGGAAGAAATAGTTGATCGCGAGGAATCCCAAAACGGCGACGAGAATTCCGAGCCATCGCTCGCCGCCGGCGGTGGCGCCGAGTACGATGAGGATGTATACGAACGCGGCGTGCGCCTCGCCAATGTTCGGCCTTGCGACACGCATGACGAGCGTCGACAGCACGAGAAGACTGAGCCAGAGGGCCCAATCGACGTACTTGACCGTCTTCGGCGTCACGGCGTCAGAATGAAGCGATAGCCTACGCCGGGCTCGGTGATGATGAGCCGTGGATCGGCGGGATTCCGCTCGATCTTTCGGCGCAGGTTGGTGATGTGAACGCGAAGGTACAGCCGGGCGTCGCCGAACGAGCGCTTCCAGACCGCGGCGAACAGCTGTTGGTGCGTGAAAACCCGGCCCGGATCTGAAACGAGCACTGCCAGCAGGTCCCATTCGATTGGCGTGAGCCGTATCAACCCGCTGTCGCGCGACGCCTGGCGGCGATGTAGATCGATCGATAGCCCATCGGCCATTATCACTCCGTAATGCGAGCGCGGCGTCCGGGAACGGCGCAGCTGCACCGAGACGCGGGCGGCCA
>Ga0137409_10005335_pt1 | contig 13412 bp, 14 predicted proteins | sample CZODoug1_16funga_FD_122059 | JGI IMG/M metagenome (GOLD analysis project Ga0137409, IMG submission 122059) | Vadose zone soil fungal communities from Angelo Coast Range Reserve, California, USA - CZODoug1_16fungal (Hybrid Assembly) | ecosystem: Environmental > Terrestrial > Soil > Vadose zone...
AACCGGGACATGCTTGCGCGTCGGTTGTCACGCAGCGGCTATCTGGTTGATGTTGCGGAAAACGCGCGGCAGCTCATACAACTTGTCAAAGAGGGCTTTTTCCTTCAAAAGCCCTTCTCGCGCGATACGCTGGTTCGTAAGGTGGCTGAAGCTCTCAGGAACAACGCACCAGGAAAGTCGGTCCAGCATTCGATTCTGAGTTAGCTAAGTCGCGCCCGGCGGATGTTGGAAAGCCGCCAACATGGGCGCTGAGGGATTCTTAGCTTCCGATACTTAACAACCGGTATTCACTAGAAAGTGTCGGACGGTACGGATTTGCGCGGTCATCAAGCGGATGAGGGCACAGCAGACGGGCTAGTCTCTTGCGACTTTCTGGGCCATGTGCAGCACGAGTTTTTGATCGTGAGGTTCCATTTTCGCGAGTAGCCTGCGAAGTTTGGATAGGTAGTCGGCCTCCGCGCCTTTGCTTCCGAATTCGTCCTCCTTCGGAGGTTTCAACTTGAGCAGGGACGCTGGCGCTTCACCATCATAAAACAGGTGGTACATTGGCTCCTCTAAGGCTCGTGCCATCTTTTCGAGGGTCTCGACCGAAGGAACCGTATGGCCGTTCTCGACCCGAGAGATATAGCAACGTAGCAGCCCAGAGCGTTTTTCAATATCGCCTTGCGACAAATTCTTTGATTCGCGCATTTCCTTCAAGCGATTCCCGATCACCATGATGCTCTCCTAGAACAACCAATTGAAATGATTTTCAGGCGGCGGGGTCGGCCTTAATCTCTACTCTGCGGCCCGTCTGAAGGTTGACTACCAAGAAATCTCCGGGCTGTTTTGCAGATTCGGCTTTGATGAGCGCCTTAGCCGCTTCCATGTTTTCGACCGAGCCAATCCAACGTACGCCGCCCTCTACCTGACTTCGGAAAATGTCGAAGACTTGTGCCAGGAAAAGTGGCTCCCAAAAGGTATAGGGAACGCTAAAGCAAAAATTGGTTACGCGAAACAGTCTCCACCCATTACTTGGTTTTTGAAACTTTATTTTTGCTGCTAGGTCCAGGATTTGTTTTCGCTTCAGGACTCCGGGTTGTCCAATCAGGTGGAGGAAAGGAAATGCGCCAGAATCCGGGGCAAGGTTTCATAAAATCGACTCCCACTTCTCGCTTCTCTGATTGATGAGGGCTGAGATACACGCCTCGGCACGACACTTCCTCTCCGGTGCCGGAATGCCGAAGCATAAGTATTTGTCCGATGGATACCTTCATACCTAGCAGAATCATGGCACCATGCGCATTTACGGTGACTGTCCGGGTTTCTTCCGAGACTCGCTTGTTGTCGGCTCCGTGCGCCAGAACGACCACAGAAACTTTCAGCATCACACGCTGACTGCGGCGTTCAACGTCTTTATCGCCACGGCTAGACGGAGGGATGGTGCCCATATAGCCAAGCTACCACCATTGTCCTCGAAACTTGTGTTGAAGAAACTGCCCGCTTCGTTCAAGCAAATACCAGACCGGGAACGGTTACCATACGGTTCTGTCAAAAGCACCCTTGCATCCTCCTACATCTATCGGTGCATCCTAAGAACCATCGGATCAATCCTCGGTACATTAGGGGCCATAATCCTGACGTGTGCCGCCAGCCCCAAATCGCAAAGGAGGAATTCCGTGAAACGCTCTGTCACCTTATTGTCAGCTCTAGCACTCACCTTTGCTGTGCCAGCCGTTGCTCAACGCTCGCATCCAGGCGGTGGACCTCCCTCTGGGCGTGGCTCTGGCAGCGACGGTAGTATGGGCGCGTCGCATTCAACTGCGGGCGATACCCACGCGGATACGCCGCATGGGTCGCCGAGTGAAGTGTTGAGCCACAACACCGCAATCGGCGGAAAGATTAAATCCTTGACCGGCCAGGACGCGCAAACAGCCTGCGGCGGTTTCAAGAATATCGGGCAGTGCGTTGCAGCAGCGCACGTAGCCAAAAATCTGGCTATTCCTGGCGGCTTCGATGCGCTCAAGGCAAAAATGACCGGCAGCGGTTCCGTGAGTCTGGGCAAGGCTATTGAGTCGCTGACCCCTGACGCCGACGCCAAAGCTGAAGCCAAGAAAGCCAACAGACAAGCTTCCGACGATTTGAAGGAAACAAGTTCCTGACCTGACTTAGTTAGCCAGGACATTCTCATTAAGGGGCCTCCTGAGCCCCTTTTCTTTACACTGCGCGAAGGTGCTCTCAGCCTCGTCCCGCACTCAGAAGAGGGCATCGCAGTTTAGCCTCCAGGGACGGCTCCCGAAATCTGTACTTCTCACCACTGGTGACGGGACCTGAGATGTTAAGGACAATATGTAGTGCGACCGCATTCAAGGCGACCAACACCAACGACGAGGGCGATGCATCAGAAGGCTCCACGCAGTACATTTCCGTTTGATGCTAGAGCGGAAGTCATTCTCGCCAATTCGGACCCTGCGAGTGCTCGCGTTAGAGAAATAAGCCTATACGGATGCTTCCTAAAGTTTCCGATTTCCCTTTCCCCAGGTACGCCAGCGTTCGTTAAGATTTTTACGGAGTCAGAGACCTTTGAGGCGGGCGGGACGGTGATTTATTCGCAGCCGGACGTTGGGTTTGGTTTTGCATTTCGCGACATAAAGCCGCATTTCCTGGCGGTGCTCCAGCAGTGGCTGGCGCTAGCGAGGAAGAACTACGAGTCTCAAGCGAGCTAGCTATAGAATTACTTGCAGGCTAGATCGCTCTCTACCAACCTTCTAAACTCATTTTCTGCATCGGTAGTGCTCTGATACTGGCCAGTCTCACAATGTTGCTTCATACGAACCAAAATCCGCTGGATTGCGCGGCGGCAAATGGCACTCTTGTTTGCTTTGAGTTGATTGGCCAAGCGGTCGAGGAAGCTCGTTTCCATGAGACTTTGACTGCATGTCGCTGAAAAAGGTAGGCCGTGTTGGACGTTTAAGCGGATACAGACCGATGTGAAGAAAGTGAAATCCAAACTTAATTACAGGCAGAGTGAAAAAACTGCCAGGGGATTTAGCGGTCTTCTGGCGAGTTCTGCTAACGGAAGGACTTCAAAATCAATGACATAACGATAGGAGTACCGTTACCGTGAAATTTGAACGCAGAGTGCAGTCTTATCTTTATTATGCGAGTTTTCCAGTTCAGGGCTGAATTCCAACACCAGAAGGAGGGTGCCAACCATGAAATCTGCTCCTTACGATATATTGAAAAAAGACGTTCTCGGATACCCGATTTGGGTTGAGGCCGTAGAAGACCTCCGAAAAGCCAGCGTTCGCATAGAAGAACTTGCCCTTCATTCCCCTGGCGAATATATTGTGTTCAACCAGCAGACGAGCCAAGTCGTTACTGCGCTGGGTGACTGGCGACGCTGACTGCGAACACAAATTTCAGCCTGATGGGCTCCTCCAGTTAAGATATTTCGGAAAACCAAACAGAACTCTCCGTAGCAAAACGCTCTAAGAATTACTCACAGTGTCAATGAGTTGGAGTGTGCGTGGGCAGCTGACTGCTGATACACCATGAACGAAACCGACTTTCCGATTTGCCCGAAGCATGACAGTTTCATGATTGAGTATGACTTTGAGCCGTGGGAAGCGGTCCTTCCGCAAGGCACGCTGGAAGCCTTTCGATGTCCTAATCTGGGCTGTTCAAACGTTTACCTCACAGGCGCGGCTGAGGGTCTTTACACGCTCGAGCCAAGAGGCACGCTCAAGGCACGTTCAAGTTCTGGCCAGAAATGAAATGGTAGGTTGTGGAGGTCGTCGGAACGACTCCGACCGATGAGTTGGGGTTCGCCCTTTCAGTCAATACTGGCCAATGGGTCAGTAGATTCCACGCATTCGTCTCGTTTAGATTAAGTCCCCAGGAGCCTCTATGACCTTTGGAGTTGTGACCGAGAGAACCACAGGCACCGAATCCGACCATATGGTTGAGTTCAGAGAAGGCGTCGAACTGCTCAAGAACGAATATCCGGAAAAGGCCCTGCTGAAACTCCGATGCGCATTCGAAAGCGACAAACGCAATCCTTATTACATTTCGTTTCTTGGATTGACGATTGCTCGTGCGGAACAGAACTGGGAACAGGCGTTGGACCTTTGCGAAACGGCGGTAAAACTCAACTCCAAAGAGATTAAGTTTCACCTGAACCTCATCGAGGTGTATGCACTTGCAGGGTGGCGAGAAAAAGCGTTACGCAAGTTGGATAATGCCTCGAAATTGTTTGGCGACGATTCACGATTAAAGCGTTTCCGCTCCAAAATCGTGCAGCGTCGTGGCCTCGTTCTGCCGTTCTTGGGACGCAGCCATTTCCTGAATCGCGAACTCGGCAAATTGCGGCACCGCATGTTGGAGCGCCGAGCGAAATGAAAGTATTGGCTCGCCTCCGATGGAACATCTCGGGCGAGCTACCCTTCTGAGTAAAGACATCAGATGCGGAGAAGCATGTCTCGACTTCCCTCACTACGCGTTGGTGAAAAGCGAAAAAGCATGCAAGGATTTCCAGGTGGGGTCGTGCTGCGTGACTGTAAGTAACATCACAATCTCTTACGCGCGTCTGGCGCTTGCAAGCAGGACAGTTCCAAGTTTCACCACCCTCAGGCAGAGCAGGTTTCTTCAGCTTTGGAGCGGCCAAATCAAGAGTTGAAGGGTCAATTTTCCTGAAGGTAGAAGCGCGATCACATTCCTGGCAGTATGCGATCCACCTAGGCATAGTCATCGGGTGCCGCGGACTCGACACTCAGAGGGGAGTCACTGAATGTAGGGCACCCGGCACATCTCGAGGCTCCCACAAAGTTGTCTCTGTATTCAATACGAATAAGCACGTGGCGGGACTGACTTAAACAGCGGGTTCAGCCTTGATTTCCATTCTGTCGCCCGAGTCAACCAGCCGAGGCACGCAGCACCCTTCACGTCCCCAACTACAACCTACAAAGCGCAGTTTATTCCTCGAGGGAAGCAACCGTTAGGTCGATGGAGCCTGAGCGGTGCGTAGCAATGAACGAACACACGCGACCAGCTTGTCCAGTCCTTCTGTCTTGTCCAGAACAACCTTGACGCCGACAACCGCTGCCAATGCAGAGCCGAGCATGTTTTGATAGAGCGTAAGGAGGACAATCGGAACGTCCGGCATTGTCTGACTGAGAATGGATGCAGCTTCCGCTCCGTTCATCCGGGGCATCACCAAATCCAACACGATCAGGTCGGGCTTCAACTTTTTTGCCTGTTCGATTGCTTCTACCCCATCGGCGGCTTCCCCACACACTTCAAAACCTGCGTGCTCCAGGAAAAGCCCAATGATGTTGCGAACCGAATCTCCATCATCGCTGATCAAGATTCTCCTGCGCAAAGCGTGCTTCGTGGCGGAAGGGGCCACGGCCTCTTGTTCGTATTGCGACATGCTATGACCGGAACGCGCTGAACTTCTTTAAGGGGAGGGGCAACGTATACAGAACATCTGAAGCGAGCCCTCATCAATCAGGTGGTTACCTGCTTTTATGGGTCTGCTCGCCCTCCGAAAGACTCCTTGATTCGCGCAATTCCTTCAAGCGATTCCCAATCACCATGATGGTCTCCCGAGACCGATGTTACCTGGAAAACACACCGCCGGATGGAAACGCGATAACACGCGGCAGTTGATGAGTTGGGAACAGTACCATTGCGGCTTGGTGTTCTAGCATTCATTCTGGAATTTCAGGGGGAATGACGTGCTTACACAGTGCACCAGACTCGCGGCAATTCTGTCTTTGATCTCAATTTCATGCTTGGCGAGCAATGCTCAAACTCCAAGTCCAGCGGCCAGTGGACCGAATGCCAGCCAAGACAATGCTGGATTTTATCCCGGCTGGATGCTTGGCACGCGCTTTGAAGGGAGTACCAGCGGCGATGGCACTGTTTACGATCTTGGTTTCGGTGCTGGTTATAACTTTTCACATCGTTTCGGTGTCGACCTTGGCATTCCGTATTTTTTCGTGGGCACTCCCACCTCGGTTAAAGGGAAGAATCCAACAGCCGTCTCCGGTAATGGCCTCGGCGATCTCGGCGCAAATATAAGATTCTTCCTACCCGGCAAGGCCACGAATTACGCATCCACAATCCATCTTGGTGCGCCGAGCGGAGACAAAAGTAAAGGGTTCAGCACGGGCCATGCAACGTGGAATTGGTCAAATCACATCGAGCATGGATGGGGCAACTTCACGCCGTACATTGACGCTGGTGTGGGTAACAGCGTTCCTGATACTCGCCATTTTCGCCGTCCTTTCATGACATTTGGTTACAACGCCGCATTCGAGGCGGGCACACAAGCAGATGCGGGTCCGATCAGTCTCTCCGCTTCAGCGTATGACGTGGCTCCGTGGGGTCCGCAAACGGTCGTTAGTCGTGTGTTCCGTTGTTCGTCGGGCGCTAAATGTTCAGCGGCGGGAAAAACAACAAATCGAAAGAACTACCTCAACTCAAGCGTGTCGAGTGGGGATGCCAGCCTTGCTCGGGACAACGGCTTCAACGCCAGCGCGGAATTCAAGCCGAAATCGCTAAAGACAGTTGATTTCGAAGTTGACTACAGCCGTAGCGTACCGTTGCGGCTGAACACTTTTTCCTTTGGAATCGCGTTGGATATTGCTGGAGTCTTGAGGTCACACGCGCACTGATTGTCCTTATGTTCGCCTCATTCCTCTCGGAAAAGCCCCGCTCCGGCAAAACGTGATTAAATAACTCAAGTGGTTGTTTACCGAAGGGTTGCAAACTCTAAACTAGTTAAGATTTGAAGTAGGCCTTGCTCTCACATTTCAAGAAGGCATCGATAATTTCGGTTGTGATAATGCACGAGCTCATGGTTTTGCTTCCTGGACGCGCGGTCGACGCACCTGAGCCGGAAGATTGCCTGTAATGTATCCTGCGCCCAGACCGGGTTTGACGTTCTCTAGCTAACGAAAGGAAAAGGCTATATAATTTCGTTAGCAAATTTCTACCGAAACGATGCTTTTGTGATGGCGACACCAACCAAACCGAACAGCCGGCTCGGGACTTATGTCGTCAAGACTTCAAGGACGAGTCCAACAGCGCGCCGGTTTTCGGGCTTGTCCTAACGAGAAACTCATCAGCGCGACGATCGGAGTCGACAACACGGCACATTCCCATACTCACTTCTTTTCGATCCGCAATTTTAGAGCGTCAAGCTCCGGCTTGGTCATGCCCCGCAGAGCCATCGCCGTGGCAAGATACAAAGCGGGAACGAGTTTCATTTTATCCCCGCGTTCTACTTTGCGACGGAGTTTCTGTACTTCTGGATCGGCACCCACTTTCAGAAACACTTTATACGCATCGGGGATGGACAGTCTTTTTTCAATCAGGCCATGCTTCGCCAGAATGCGATGATACGAAGGCACTGCCAACACCGATGGATGGGTCGGCGGAACGCGCTTGCTTTGTTTCCTGTGTTTCACTGCACTATGCTGACACGTTTTCCTAAAGGGGATTCGTGATTTCGGATTGTTCCCGGCGTGCTACAAGCGGGCCTCTCTCGGTGTGTGGGTTGATTAAACAGACTTAGTGGCTGTTAACGGAAAGCTCCGCGCCGCACTCTAACGTGCGTAGTTGTTTCCACCAATGAAAGTTTGAATCCCAGCGCGATAGGCCTTGCTGCAGTTCGCAAGTCGACCTGTGCCATAACTGTGCCAAAACCCTATCCAATTGTGCCTTCGAGGGTTACTTCGAGGGAGAAGCAGATTCCCCGAAATTGTTGAAAACATTGAAAGAGCCAAGTGAAGGACGGGACTAATGGAACGGGTGAATGTGTTTGCAAAGCAGGAGCACTGTATAGAATGTATGGAACCTTGGAAAGATCGAACATGTGGGCCAGGGTGGAGGGCCCCTGCCTCCCGAGCCGGTGACCTAGTAGCATGAGGCGTTTGTAGGCTTCAGGTCTGGATCTTCGCGGAGAAGTCTACATCCCGCAGCCAGATTGGCAGGAGCGACGAGACCTAAACTCGCGACCTCTGCTGTGGGGCGATAACAAGAATATTCATCCGACATTTCCTTTTTCGACGTCGACACTACTGACGAAGTGCAAACGTGAATAAGCAATTTCCGGCGTTGACTGCCACGTACTGCCTACCTTTCACCGAATAGGTCAACGGACCAGACTGGACCGCGGCGCCGAGAGCAACCTTCCAAAGGAGCTCGCCATTGCGGGCATCGAGCGCAAAGAAATATCCCTCGCGTCCCCCGCTGAACAGCAAATCCGAAGCGGTAGTCAGGATGCCTGCCTCCGTGACATCGGCCATCTTGAATTCCCATTTCCTTTCACCAGTCTGTGGGTCGAGCGCTCGGACCGCGCCATAGCCCTCTTCCTCCTTCCGGAAATTCGGAGCAGGAGACCAATTAAATGGAACGAATGACCTGGCTGTTCCACCCGAATAATCTCGGCCCTCGTGGTAAGCGCCGGGAAGTTTGACAAACACAGACGAGGAGTTAACCCATGCGGGGATGTAGAAGAGTCCGGTGCGTGGGCTGTAAGAGGGGGAATACCAGCTAGTCCCACCGGGATTGCCAGGATACACAAGGGTCCCATCCAGGCCGGGAGTCTGACCCGCTGCTCGCACGGGTTTGCCCCTTTCATCGAATCCACTGGCCCAGGTGACCTTGACGAATGGTTTTCCCAGGAGGAATTGTCCTGTCGTGCGATCAAGCACGTAAAAAAAACCGTTCCGGTTGGCCCACAGCATGACCTTGAGCGGCTTGCCCTGCCACTCGATGTCGGCTAGAACTGGAACTTGAACGGAGTCAAAGTCGAAATCGTCGTGGGGTGTGAACTGGTAGTACCACTTCAGCTTGCCAGTGTCCGCGTCCAGCGCTATCACGGAATCGCTGTAGAGATTATCTCCGGGCCGTGCGTCAGAGTTCCAGTCCGGACTGGGGTTCCCTGTCCCCCAGTAAGTTAAATTGAGAGCTGGGTCATAGGAACCCGTCACCCACACTGGGGCACCTCCGGTTTGCCAGGAGTCGCCCCCCCAAGTTTCGTGGCCGGGCTCTCCCGGTCCCGGAACTGTGTTGAAGCGCCAAACCTGCCGTCCCGTTCGGGAATCGTAAGCGCCGATAAAGCCTCGAATGCCAAATTCGCCACCGGCGACGCCTACAAGCACCTTGTCCTTAATTATCAGGGGAGCGTGCGTGATGACATATGCAGACCTTGCCTTGGCTACCGTGGTTTGCCATATGGGGTGGCCATCTTTGGCGTCGATCGCGATCAGCTGCGAGTCGAGGGTACCCATGAAGAGCGTATCACCTAGTATGGCCAGGCCGCGGTTGACTCGGCCGCAGCAAGGGCGCGCATGTTCCGGATGATATGAGTAAGTCCAAAAAATCCGACCCGTGGCGGCATCAAGAGCAATCACGTCGTTCGGTGGCTGGACCGCGTACAGTACTCCATCCACTACCAGGGACGTGGCCTCGAACTTTTCCAACGACCGAGCCTGGTAGATCCACTGCAGCTCAAGGTTCTTGACGTTTGCGGCGGTGATCTGGCTAAGCAGGCTATGGCGCTGGCTGAAGGTAGTTGCGGAATAGGTAAGCCAGTTTTCCGGCTCCTTGTTGGCTCCAAGAATGTGTTCAAACGAAATCTGTCTCGACCAGATTGGGCTCGAGAGACAACCAAACAAGGTGACCGCAACTATTAACCGCACTCGTGGGCTCATTGACCGTCGATTCCTTTCAGGGAGGCAAGGTAACTAACAACATCCGCAAGCTCCTGGTTGTTGAGCTTGTCCTGGTAGGAAGGCATTAGAGATTTGTCAATGAAGCCGTACTCTTTCAGATTTGCCTTCTCGAAGGACTGTAGCCGCTCTTTCGAATCGATAAGTTGCACTGTGAAAGTGTCTTGGTTCAGAAGCCTCCCGATAATCGTGACTCCGTCCTGGGTTACTATGCGGATAAATCGATTCGAAGGAAGAACTTCCGCGTCAGGGTCGAGGAGAGAACGTTGCAGATCAACTGTTCTCCGAACCGACCCGATCTCAGTGAGGTTCGGCCCCACGCGGGAGCCTTTATCCCGAACTCGGTGGCAGTTGAGACATTTACCCTTGCCTTCGAAAATGACCCGGCCTTGAATTGCCTCACCGGAAGCGAACGTGGCACTGGATGTGGATTTCATATAACGCAAATAAGCAACAATCGCCCTCATTTCGATGTTCGAAAATGACTTCGAAAACGCGGGCATCGAAGTTCCTGGGACTCCCCTATTGAGAATCTGAATGAGATCGTCGTCGGACGACGCTGTCTTGAATTTGCCGTGACCCAAATCCACTCCGTAGACAGAATCACCGTCTGGACCATGACAAACCGCGCAATTGGCCAGGAAAAGTTGCCGGCCATCCTCCGTCTCACTGAGAACGGAACTCTGCTGTTGGGCTAGCAACGTGCGAAATGCCAACGCCGTGGCGAGGAGCAAGAGGCAAGCTCTGACAACCCGCATAGGGTTCCCCTCCTTTCACGTTCGATTACGTTTACAGCTCACCCAACCATATGCTCCGCAAGACTGGCTGTTGGCCCGATAGAAACCTTCGCCGCCTTCCTCAGGTCGAACATTACGATCCGCTCATTTTCACGAACGCAAGGAAACTGCGCACGCAGGTAGTCGCGCAACCCTACATAGTGTTCAAGCCACCAGAACGTCGACGAAACGAAACCGATAAAACTGGCCCCGGTTTCTCGCAGCCGTTCGAGTTCTCGAATTGCTGCGGCGTCATCTGAGGGTTTCCCCCAGTACCCTCCGTCCTTTTCGACGAACGGTATGCAGCGACGTGGGGCGACCAGGGAGCACGTCTCAGAGCTCACTTCGCCCGCTAGGATAAAAGCCGCTTCCGTCGGAACGATCTCTGTGATCTCTTGGGTCGCCGCATAGAGACGATGCCAACCTGGGTCCGCCCTGCAAGGCAGAGAGATGCCACTCATAGATTCTCCTGCCACACGGAAGACCTCAGCATAACGACCCGCCCGCGCCATGACGCCCCTATATCTGTTCATGGCACGAAACGCCAGATCATAGCGGAACTGTCGTATCTGCGAACGATACGCCCACATGGCCTTCAGCTTGCGTCGCATGACCGGGCTAATGTCCTCCGCTCGATCAAATTCGGCGAGAGGAGTCAGCACCTCATAACTCAGCAGAGTTGGTTCTGTGATTCCGGCAGCGCGAACCGCCGCCTGAACTATCGACACAGTTGCGCGGTGATCCGGATGAAAGTCGCGCTCGTGCGTCAGGTAGAGGACCTCCGGTTTTTCCCGTTGGAGGATAGGTTTGAGGGCGCACGCGGCATCAATCGTATTCTCCTGAAGATATTGGTCGGGTCGCCTCAAGAACTCTATGGAGGCAACTCCTAGGATTTCTGTGGCTCTTTCCGCTTCTCGCTCTCTTACGCGCCAAGCTTCTTCTTTTGATAGTTCAGGTAAACCAGATTCCCCGGACGTGAGAAACACCGTCGCCACCCGGTGGCCCTGATCAGCGTGCAGGCAGATCGCCCCACCGCAACCGATCGACTCGTCATCAGGATGCGGGGCGATCACCAGAACATTCATGCGGGCGCTCCCTTCTTCCTCAGGTCGAACATTAGTATGGAATCGTTTTCAAGAACGCAGGGAAACTGTGTACGCAGGAATTGGCGCAGCCCGACATAGTACTCAAACCACCAAAAAGTCGACCAAGCGAATGCGATGAATTGCGCGCCCGCTTCTTGTAGCCGTTCCAGTTCCTCAATCGCACTCACATCGTCTCGAGGACTACCCCAGTATTGGCCGTCGCGCTCCAGGAACGGTATACGCTTACGCCCGGACAGCAAGGGATCTGTCTTCCACCCATCGTCATCAACGAGGATGAACGATCCGCCGAGCGGTACCATCGACACGATGTCCCGCGATGCCCGCTGGACTCGATGTGCCCAGGAGTTGGCCTTCCACAGATCTTGATTTACACAGATCCCGAGACTGTCGCAGTGTTCGGCGGCAGCCTTCGATGTGTAATCGAAAAGCGCCAAATCGAACCTGAGCCTCTCTTCAAATTTCAACGATTGGTAGCCGTTGCCTCCATGCATCCGGTAGCACGCCTGTGGTTCCTCGACCTGCTTCATGCGCCCTTGGAGCGCCGCCAAAGTAGCTAGATACAAATCTGGGCCCGGCCTCGCTATCCAAAGTGTTTCACTCTCAGACGAACCGCGGTCCGCGCTGCGCCGCACGTCAGGCAGAGGAAAAACGCTTTGCAGAAACTTACGGGGATATGCGTTGCCTGATGGCAGGTAACCTGCCATCCCCTCGGGACCCTCGCGCAGAACCAGATCACGCATGTCCCCATCGGGAAGAGATTTCCACCAAACCTTGCCGGTTTCCCGCGAGGAGTCGTCCCATTCCACCCATGGCCAATGCACTTTGACAACATCTGGCTGAGAAAAGGCCTCTATAGCCGTTCTCACCGCTGTTGGGAACAGGACATCATCCGAATCGAGGAACAAGATCACATCCCCGCGGCTCAACGAGAAGCCCGCATTCAACGCCGAGTTTTGGCCGCCGTTTTCCTTCAGTACAGGAATGATTCGATCGCCGTAACTCGCAATGATTTCGCGCGAGCCGTCTGTGGAACCGTCGTCTACTACAATGACCTCTGTATTGCGGTAGGTCTGGTCGAGAGCGCTGTCAATGGCTTCGCGCAGGAAACGCGCGTAGTTATAGTTATTGACGATGACGCTGGCCAAGTCGTTGCTCATGCCCGCCTCGCATGACGGAATGAGAGTTGTCTGTCGTCGCCCTCGCTGATAACGGATTCATACGCCTTAAGGTATCCGGTCACCATGTTCACGTGGCCGAACCGCTGTCGGGCATGGTCCCGAACAATTCCTCGGTCAAGGGACAAAGCTCGTGGAACCATGGAAATCAGCGCCTGCTTGGAGCCAGCGTAAAAACCCGTTTTTCCGAAGTCGATTACTTCTCTGACAGAGCCTCTCTGGAAGGCGATTACCGGCGTGCCGCAAGCCATGGCTTCGATCATCACAACTCCGAAAGGCTCATCCCATTGGATGGGGAACAGAAGAGCACCAGCATCTTTCAATAAGGCCACCTTTTGCCGATGATCCGCCTGCCCCACGTAGATGACATTCTCGCCGTCGATCAGCGGTTCGATTTTCTCCTTGAAGTAGGTCCGCTCCTCCTGATCCAGCGGCTGGCCCGCTATAACGATAGGGAGGCCAGCTTCCTGCGCGATTTCAATGGCGTCCAGTGGTGACTTCTCCATGCTTATGCGTCCCAAGAAGGCCAGATATTTGCCGGGCGACGCAGAGAACTCATAGGATTCAAAATTGCAACCGTTATAGATCACGCGAATCTCGCGTCGTCGGTTTTCTGGAATTTCAGCAATCTGC
>Ga0137409_10005338_pt1 | contig 13408 bp, 11 predicted proteins | sample CZODoug1_16funga_FD_122059 | JGI IMG/M metagenome (GOLD analysis project Ga0137409, IMG submission 122059) | Vadose zone soil fungal communities from Angelo Coast Range Reserve, California, USA - CZODoug1_16fungal (Hybrid Assembly) | ecosystem: Environmental > Terrestrial > Soil > Vadose zone...
CGCGCGGTGACCGACTATCTCAACGCCCAGATCGAAGCCGGCGCGCAAGCGGTGATGATCTTCGATACCTGGGGCGGGATTCTTTCGCATGAGGATTACGAGAGGTTTTCTCTTTCCTACTGCAGAAGGATCTTTGAAAAACTTTTGCGACAGCGCGAAGGCTCGCGTGTGCCAAGCATCCTGTTCACCAAGGGCGGAACTCCGTGGCTTGCCGCGATGATGAAGAGCGGCTGCGATGCGGTCGGCCTCGATTGGACCGCCGATGCGCGCGAAGCGCGCCGCGTTGCAGCAGGAAAAGTCGCGCTGCAAGGAAATCTCGATCCGTCAGCGCTGTTCGCACCACAAAAGAGCGTGCGTGAAGCGGCGCGGCGCGTGCTCGACGCGTTCGGTGCAGCGCCTGGACACGTGTTCAATCTCGGCCACGGCATTGCTCCGCAAACGCCCGTCGATGCCGTTGCCGCATTGATAGACGAAGTACGCACTTACAGCCGATCTCATCGGTCCAAAATGGCTGCCGGCACTTGACTTATTCACAAGTCTTACCGCTTGCGGGGGATTTCCCGGCGCGGCGTAAAGTCCCGGGCAAGGGCGTCGTAAGCTCCTAAGAATCAAAGACAAAAACACAAGCCCAGAAGGCCCTCCGGGAGCAACCAGCGTGGGGGAAAGGCATGTTACGTGAGGATGAAGGCCTTACCCACAGGTTTATCCACAAGGTCTAAGTCCTTGCCGACACGGAGTATTTTTTGCATTCGCGCAGCGCTCGACGTGCCGCTCGCGAAGCTCTTCGATTACTCAGTTCCGGCGGACATGGAGGCGCGAGTCGGCGACCGCGTCGTCGTTCCTTTCGGCGCGCGCCAACGGCTCGCCGTCGTCATTGAAGGCGGGGTAACGAGCGCGCTTCCCGCGGCTCGCGTGAAGCCGATCGTCGCGCTGCGCGACGATGCTCCGCGCCTGCCGGCCGACTGGCTCGAGCTGATGCGCTTTCTCTCCGGCTATTACCAGCGCCCGCTCGGCGAGACCGTGATCAGCGCGCTGCCGCCGCGCTTGCGCTCGGTGAAGCCGTTGCCGCGCAAAGCGCTTCAGTCCGCTTCTGCGCCGTGGTCGGCGCGCTTCGTGCCAAACCATTCGCTCAACGCGGCGCAGGCGCGCGCCCTGGATCGAATGGCGAGCGCGCTCGACAGCTTCAGCGCGTTCTTGCTGCACGGCGTGACCGGCAGCGGAAAGACCGAGGTGTACCTGCACCTCATTGCCAGAGTTCTTGCGCGAGGCGGCCAGGCGCTGGTCCTGGTCCCGGAGATCAGCCTGACACCCCAGCTCGAGGCGGTCTTTCGCCAGGCCTTCCCCGAAACGCGGCTGGCGCTGCTGCACAGCGGCCTGGAGGATGTGGCGCGCACCGGCTCCTGGCTGGATGCCGCGCGCGGCGGCGCCGGCATCGTGCTCGGCACACGGCTCGCCGTGCTCGCGCCGCTGCCGAAACTGGCGCTGGTCGTGGTCGACGAGGAGCACGACACCTCGTTCAAGCAGCAGGAAGGCCTGCGCTACTCCGCGCGAGACGTCGCGGTATACCGGGCGAAGCTCGCCGGCTGCCCGGCTATCCTCGGTACCGCAACGCCATCGCTCGAGACCTGGCACAACTGGCAATCGGGCCGCTACGAGCGCCTCGAGCTGCCGGAGCGCGCTGTGCCGGGCGCCCGGCTGCCGGCAGTTCGCACCATCGACCTGCGGCAGGCCTCTCTGCAGCAAGGTCTGGCGGCATCCCTGTTGGCCGCAATAGAAGCACGCCTTAAAAAGAACGAGCAAAGCCTGGTGTTCATCAATCGGCGCGGCTATGCCCCGGTGCTCGCCTGCGAGGCCTGCGGCTGGACCGCGGGCTGCGCTCGCTGCACCGCGCGCATGGTGGTGCATGCGGTGGGCCGGGTCCTGCGCTGCCATCACTGCGGCGCCGAGAGCGCCATTCCGCGCGCCTGCCCCACCTGCGGCAACGTCGACCTGAAGCCGATGGGCCGCGGCACGCAGCGCGTCGAAGAGACGCTGGCCGCGGCGTTTCCGGGCGCGCGCATCGTGCGCATCGACCGCGACAGCGCGCGGCGCCGCGCAGAGCTCTCGCGCACGCTGCAGGGCATCCAGCGCGGCGAAGCCGATATCCTGGTCGGCACGCAGCTGCTCGCCAAAGGCCACGACTTCCCGGGCCTCACTCTCGTCGGCGTCCTGAACGCCGACGCGGCGCTCGTCTCGACCGATTACCGTGCGCCGGAGCGTCTGTTCGCCGTCCTTGCGCAAGTGGCGGGCCGCGCCGGCCGCCGCGAGCAGCAGGGCGAGGTGCTGGTGCAGACCCGCTACCCCGGGCACCCGCTCTTCGCCGCGCTCACGCGCCACGACTTTTCCGGCTTTGCCGAGTCGCAGCTCGCCGAGCGCAAGAGCGCCGGCTTCCCGCCGTTCGTGTTCGAGGCGGCGCTGCGCGCCGAAGCGACGAAGCTGGACACCGCCATGCGCTTCCTGCGCGAAGCGGCGGCGAGGGTACGGCCGCCCCGCGATGTGCGCGTCTTCGATCCGGTGCCGCACCTCATCACGCGCCGCGCCGGGCTCGAGCGCGCGCAATTGCTGATGCAATCCCCGTCCAGACCGGCATTGCAGGACTTTCTTGCTACGCTGAGCAGCCGATTGTTTGACCACACGAGCAGAGCTGTGCATTGGCATCTCGACGTCGACCCGATTGAATTCGATTAGAATTTCGCCCCTTCCCCATGGATCCTAAAGAGAAATTTCGCGAGATCCTGCGCGAAGGCGCGCTGCGCTTTTCAGCCGAAGAGATTCCCCTGTCGATCGAGCGCCCGGCGAACCCGGAGCACGGCGATTACGCGAGCAACATCGCGCTGCAGCTCTCCAAGCGCCTGCGGCGCAACCCGCGGCAGATCGCCGAGGAGATCGCCAAGGCGAGCGCGCCGGCGCTGGCGGCAACCGGCTTGTTCGAGCCGCTCACCGTGGCGGGCGCGGGATTCCTCAATATCCGGGTCAAGCCCGAGGCCAAGCTGCAGGTGATCCGGCAAGTGCTGGAGCAGGGCAAGGACTACGGGCGCGTCAAAACGGAGAAAGAGGAATCCATTCAAATCGAGTTTGTCTCGGCAAATCCCACCGGGCCGCTGCACGTCGGCCACGGTCGGCAGGGGGCGCTCGGCGATGCGATCGCAGCGTTGCTTGAATCGCAAGGTCACGCGGTTACGCGCGAGTTCTACTACAACGACGCGGGCAGCCAGATCGAAAAGCTCGCGCTTTCGGTCCGCGCGCGCGCGAAGGGAATCAAGCCAGGCGAGCCTGGCTGGCCGCAGGAAGGCTACAACGGCGAATACATCGAGGAAATCGCCCGCGACTACCTTGCCGGTCAGGGCAACGAAGACGATCTCGAGTCGATTCGCAAGTTTGCGGTCGCCTATCTGCGCGCCGAGCAGGATGCGGACCTGCAGGCGTTCGGGGTCAAGTTCGACGCCTATTACCTCGAGTCGAGCCTGTATACCGAAGGGAAAGTGGAGCAGGTCGTAAAAGCTCTGGTCGACAGCGGGAAGACCTACGAGAAGGAAGGCGCCTTGTGGCTGCGCACGACCGACTACGGCGACGACAAGGACCGGGTGGTGCGCAAGTCCGACGGCAGCTTTACCTACTTCGTCCCCGACGTCGCCTATCACCTCACGAAATGGCAGCGCGGTTTCCGCAAGGTCATCAACGTTCAGGGCACGGATCACCATGGCACCGTCAAGCGAGTGCGCGCGGGACTACAGGCCCTCGGCGCTGGCATCCCGAAGGATTACCCGGATTACGTCCTCCACAGCCTGGTGAAGGTGCTGCGCGGCGGCCAGGAGGTGAAAATCTCCAAGCGCGCCGGCTCCTATGTCACGGTGCGCGATCTCATCGACTGGGTGGGGCGCGACGCGGTGCGTTTTTTTCTCGTCTCGCGCAAGGCCGACTCGGAATTCGTGTTCGACATCGACCTGGCATTACAGCAGAACGACGAGAATCCGGTCTACTACATCCAGATGGCGCACGCCCGCGTTTGCAGCATGCTGGCTCAGTCGGGAATGGATCTGGCGCGGCTATCGGCGGTTGATCTGGGCCGGTTAAAAAGCCAAAAGGAATTGGCACTTGCGCAGAGGCTCGCCGAGTACCCGGAGGTGGTTTCCATCGCTGCACAGGAGCTGGCGCCGCACTCGCTCGCCTTCTACCTGCGCGAGCTCGCGGCTGAATTCCACAGCTACTATAATGCCGAGCGCATTCTCGTCGACGACGAGACGCTGCGCTCGGCGAGGCTAGCGCTGAGCGCGGCGGTGCGCCAAACGCTCGCCAACGGCCTGTCGCTTTTGGGCGTCAGTGCCCCGGAGAAGATGTAAATGGCCAGACCCCATACTCCCCCCGCGATGCGCAGGCGCTCCGGGGGCGGCTTCCTGCTCGGCATGTTCGTCGGGGTGCTGATCGGGCTCGGGATCTCGCTTTCCATCGCCTTCTACCTGAACAAGGGCCCGATGCCGTTCATCATCGCCAAGCCCAAGCAGGCTGAAAAGGACGCTACGGCGAAGTCGGGGCCGGTCGCCGGGCTGCCGCAGGGCACGCCCGCCGCCACGCCCGAGAAGCCGAAGTTCGACTTCTACAAGATCCTGCCCGGGCAGGAGGAGCCGGTGAGCGAGAAGGAGCTGCGCGAGCGCGCCCGCGCCGCGGCGAAAGGTCAACAGCTCGAGGCCAAGGAGCGTTATTTCATCCAGGCGGGCTCGTTCCAGAACCCGGCCGAGGCCGACAACCAGAAGGCGCGGCTGGCGATCCTCGGCTTCGAGTCGAGCGTCGAGCCGGCCAATCTGCCCGACAAGGGAACCTGGTACCGGGTACGCATGGGGCCGTACAGCAAGGTGGAGGAGATCAACCGCGTGCGCCAGATGCTGGCGCAGAACGGAATCGACGCCAGCCTCGTGAAGATCAAGGAGCCGCAGTAAGCATGAATCCGATTCGCCGCGCCCTGGTTGCAGCCATTGCCCTTGCGCCGCTCGCCTCGCTCGGCCAGCCGCGCTTCAACTACAGCGAGCTGAAGCCGCCGCAGCCGGTAGAGAGCCAGGGCAAGATCGAAGTGCTCGAGTTCTTCTGGTACGGCTGCATCCACTGCTACAACCTCGAGCCGCTGATCGAAAACTGGGAGAAGAAGCTGCCGGGCGACGTGCAGTTCCGGCGCGTGCCGGCGGTGTTCAACGAGCGCTGGGCGCAGGACGCCGCGATCTTCTACAGCTTCGAGGCGCTCGGCGTGCTCGACAAGCTGCACCGGCCGTTCTTCGACGCCATCCACCGCGAGCGGCTGAACACCGCCAACCAGCAAGTGCTCACCGAGTGGCTGCAGAAGCAGGGCGTCGACCCGAAGAAGTTCTTCGACACGCTGAAGTCGTTCGGCGTGCAGAGCAGGACGCGGCGCGCGACGCAGCAATCCATCGCCTACAAGATCGACGGCACGCCGGCGATGGCGGTGCATGGCCGCTACACGGTGAGCGCCGAGCAGGGCGGCTCGCGCGAGGGGATGCTGCAAACGGTCGACTACCTCGTGGAGCAGGTCCGCAAAGCCAAGTAATGCGGATCGTCATTACCGGCGCCTCCTCGGGCATCGGCGCGGCGCTGGCGCGCCATTACGCCTCCGAGGACTCGGTTCTGGCGCTGATTGCCCGCCGGCCCGCGAATCAGGCCCTTGCGGGCAAGGTCATCCACTATCAGGTCGATGTGACGGACGAGCCTGCTCTGGCCGCCGCGGCAAGAGACTTCATCGCGCGCTTCGGGGCGCCGGACCTGGTCATCGCCAACGCCGGGGTTTCTACCGGAACGAGCGGCGAGGACATCGCCGACATCGCCAAGCTCAAGCATCTACTCAATGTCAATGTTGCCGGGCTGGCCGCAACTCTCGCGGCCTTCGCCCCGGCGATGCGCCAGGCCGGCCGCGGCACGCTCGCCGGCATTGCCAGCGTCGCCGGATTCCGCGGCCTGGCCGGCAACGGCGCCTACAGCGGCTCCAAGGCTGCCGCCAGAATCTGGATGGAAAGCCTGCGCGCCGAGCTCTACGGCTCGGGGGTGTCCGTGGTCTGCATCTGCCCGGGCTACATCGATACGCCGATGACCCGCGTCAACCGCTTTCGCATGCCGTTCCTGCTTTCCGCCGACGCAGCGGCGCCGCGCATCGCGCGCGCCATCGCGGCGCGGCGCCGGCTGGCAATCATCCCGTGGCAGATGGCGCTCGTCTCGGTGCTGCTGCGCGCGATGCCTGGCTGGCTGTACGACCGGTTCGCGTCGCGCGCGCCGCGCAAGCCGCGCGACGCGGCTATTTGACCTTGGCGGGAATCCGCAGCATCGCGTAGCTGCCGGGGGCGTCCTCGATCGGCTTGAGCTTGCCGTCGCCCGGCGCGCGGGCCGGTACCTTTTCGGCTCCGTTCATGCGGTCGATCCAGGGGCGCCAGTCGTCCCACCACGAGCCGGGCCGCTGGGTTGCGCCGGCGAACCATTCCTCCGAGGTCGACGGGAGCTTGTCGTTGGTCCAGTACTGGTATTTCTTGGCCGCCGGGGGGTTCACGATGCCGGCGATGTGGCCCGAGCCGCCGAGCACGAAGCGTACTATGCCGCCCAAGTAGCGCGCGCCTCGGTAAGTGCCCTTCCACGGCGCGATGTGGTCCTCGACGGTGGAGATGAAGTACGAGGGCGTCTTGACGCGCGACAGGTCGATCGGCTCGCCGGCCAGCTCGATGCCGCCGGGCACGCCGAGCAGGTTCTTGATGTACATGTTGCGCAGGTAGAAGCTGTGCATGCGCGCCGGCATGCGCGTCGAATCGGCGTTCCAGTACAGCAGATCGAACGGGAACGGGTCCTTGCCGAGCAGGTAGTTGTTCACCACGAACGACCACACCAGGTCGTTGGCGCGCAGCAGGTTGAAGGTGCCGGCCATCTCCGAGCCCTCGAGGTAGCCGCGCTCGTTCATCTTGCGCTCGAGGTTGGCGACCTGCTCCTCGTCGATGAACACGCCGAGCTCGCCCGGCAGCGAGAAATCGAGCAGGCTGACGAAGTAGGTGGCGCTTCTCACGCGTTCATCCTTCCTGGCCGTCAGGTAGGCCAGCGTGGCGCCCAACAGCGTGCCCCCCAGGCAGTAGCCGATGAAATTGACGGTGCGCTCGCCGGTTGCCTTCTCCACCGCGTCGAGCGCCGCGAGCGGACCTTCGAGCATGTAGTCATCGAAGCCCTTCTGCGCGAGGCGCGCGTCGGGGTTGACCCACGACAGCACGAACACCGTGTGGCCCTGCTGCACGGCCCAGCGGATGAAGGAGTTCTTCTCGCGCAGGTCGAGGATGTAGTACTTGTTGATCCATGGCGGGATGATGACCAGCGGGCGCTTGTAGACTTCCGCGGTCATCGGCTGATACTGGATCAGCTGCATCAGGTCGTTCTGGAACACCACCTTGCCCGGCGTGGTCGCCACGTTCTTGCCGAGCTGGAACGCGTTCTCGTCGGTCATCGAGATGCGCAGCTGCCCGCCGCCCTTCTCGATGTCGGAGAGAAGATTGTTCAGGCCGCGCACCAGGTTCTGCCCGCCGCTGGCGAGCGTTTCGCGCAGCACCTCCGGGTTGGTCAGCAGGAAGTTCGAGGGCGCGAGCGCATCGACGTACTGCCGGGTAAAGAACGCGACCTTTCTTTCCGACTCGGGGGGCAGCCCGCCGACCTGGGAGACCGCCTCCTGGATATGGCGCGCGGCGATCAGGTAGGACTGCTTGATGTAGTCGAAGAGGAAATTGGCCGACCAGTCCTGGTCCTTGAAGCGCCAGTCGCCCTGCGCCGCCTCGGCGACCGGTCTTGCGTCCATGCCGAGCGCCTTCATCCAGCCCGATTGCCAGAGCCGTGCGTAGTCCATCCACATGTTCATCGAGAATGTCGCGAGCACGCTCGGGTCGGCCGCCATGCGGGCGTACAGGTCCATGAACGCCTTGGCGATGCCCATCTCGTCGCGCACCGCCGAGGACATGCCCTGCGCCTGCTTCTGCGCGAATTCGCCGAGCAGCTTCGAGGAGCGCTCGGCGACGTCGTGATAGACCTTCGAAAGCTCCTCGGCTTCGCCCATGCCTGATGATCCCATATAAAATCTCGTGCACCCTACCATGTGCATCGAGGAAACGGAGCGCACCGAGTTTTCGATCAGCGAGCTGGCGCGCGAGTTCGAGGTCACGCCGCGCGCGATCCGCTTCTACGAGGCCGAGGGGCTGATCTCGCCGCGGCGCGACGGCCAGCGCCGCATCTACACGCCGCGCGACCGCACGCGGCTCAAGCTCACGCTGCGCGGCAAGCGCCTGGGCTTGACGCTGTCCGAGATCCGCGAGCTGATCGACATGTACGAGCCGGGCCGCGATGCGCGGCCCCAGCTCGAGCGCTTCCTGGCGGTGCTCGAATCGCACAAGGCGAGCCTCCTGCAGCAGCGCTCTGACATCGAAGCGCAGCTTTCCGAGATCCAGACCTTCGAGAAGCGGGTCAGAAAGCAGATCAAGCGAGGTTGACGTTTACGTAAACGTCAAGTACGCTCCTGCATGGGCTTCCTCAACTTCGATCACGGCGAGAGCCTGGCCATGCTGCGCGAGACCGTGCAGGACTTCGCCGGGAAGGAAATCGCGCCGCGCGCCGCCGAGATCGACCGCACGAACCAGTTTCCGCCCGACCTGTGGCCCAAGCTCGGCGGCCTCGGCCTGCTCGGCATCACCGTCGAGGAAGACTACGGCGGCACCATGATGGGCTACCTCGCCCACATCATCGCGATGGAGGAAATCTCGCGCGCCTCGGCCTCGGTCGGGCTGTCCTACGGCGCGCATTCGAACCTGTGCGTCAACCAGATCCGCCGCAACGGCAGCGCGGCGCAGAAGAAAAAATACCTGCCGCAGCTCGTCTCCGGCGAGCACGTCGGCGCGCTCGCCATGTCGGAACCCGGCGCCGGTTCAGATGTAGTGGGAATGAAATTAAAAGCTGAAAGACGCGGCGACCGCTACCTGCTCAATGGCAACAAGATGTGGATCACCAACGGCCCCGATGCCGATGTCCTGGTGGTCTACGGCAAGACCGAGCAAGGCATCACCGCCTTCATCGTCGAGAAGGGCATGCGCGGCTTCTCTACCGCGCAGAAGCTCGACAAGCTCGGCATGCGCGGCTCGAACACCTGCGAGCTGGTGTTCAGGGATTGCGCCGTACCTGAGGAAAATATTCTGGGAAACCTCGACAAAGGAGTGACGGTGCTGATGTCGGGGCTGGACTACGAGCGCGCGGTGCTCGCCGGCGGGCCGCTCGGCATCATGGCCGCGTGCGTCGACGTCGTGATGCCCTACGTGCACGAGCGCAAGCAGTTCGGGCAGCCGATCGGCGAGTTCCAGCTGATGCAGGGAAAGATCGCCGACATGTACACCACTTTCTCCGCGTGCCGCGCGTATGTCTACGCGGTAGGGCAAGCCCTGGATCGAGGAGAGACGACGCGAAAAGATGCCGCGGGCGCGATCCTGTATGCCGCGGAAAAGGCCACCTGGATGGCCGGCGAGGCGATCCAGGCGATGGGCGGCATGGGCTACATCAACGAGACGCCGCCCGGGCGGCTCTGGCGCGACGCCAAGCTCTACGAGATCGGCGCCGGCACCTCCGAGATCCGCCGCTGGCTCATCGGCCGCGAGCTTTTTGCCGAATCTCAATGAACTCCTTCTGCCAGAAGGTCGGCGTTCGCCTCCCCATCATCCAGGCACCGATGGCCGGCGGACCCACCACGCAGGAACTCGTTGCCGCCTGCTCTGCGGCCGGTGCATTGGGCTCCTTTGGCTTCGCCTACACGCAGCCCGCAGAGATGAAGCGGCAGGCCGCGTGGGTGCGCGGCAAGACCGACCGGCCCTTCGGCATCAACCTGTTCGTCGCGCCGCAGCCCGGGACGATCGAGCCTTCGGCGCAGCGCGCGGCGCTCGCCGCCGTGGCCGGCTATTACGCCGAGTGCGGATTGCCTCCACCGGAGCCGGTCTCCGCGCCGTATGCGCCAAAGCTGGAGGAGCAGATCGCTGCCGTCGAAGAGATCCGGCCGCGGGTCTTTACCGTCCACCTCGGCGCGCTGCCTGCCGTCGAAGTAAAGAAATTGAAGGCTCTGGGAATCCTCCTGGGCGGAAGCGCCACCTCGGTGGCAGAGGCCAAAGGACTCGAATCGCTCGGCTTCGACTTCGTCATCGCGCAGGGCGGCGAGGCCGGCGGGCATCGCGGCAGCTATCTGCGCGATCCCTACCAGTCGCTCACCGGCACGCTCGCGCTGACGCGCCTCGTCGTGCGCGCGGTGAAGCTGCCGGTCGTCGCCGCGGGCGGCATCATGGACGGCGCCGGGATTGCGGCGGTCCTCGCGCTGGGCGCGCAAGCCGCGCAGCTCGGCACGGCCTTCATTCCCTGTCCGGAAAGCGGCGCCCCGCAGGTTCACAAGGAGTCGCTTCTGCGCGCGCGGGAAGACGAGACGCAAGTAACGGAAAAGTTCTCGGGCAAGCCCGCGCGTGGCCTCGCCAACCGCTTCATGCGCGAGATGCAAGACCAGCCGCAGCTCGCGTTCCCGGCACAGAGCAGCATCACCGGCAAGCTCCGCCAGGCTTCCGCCAAGGCGGGCAAGCCGGATTTCATCGCCATGTGGGCAGGCCAGGGAGCGCCGCTGTCGCGCGCCCTGCCCGCCGCCGAGCTGATCGCCCGGCTGGAAGCCGAAACCGCTCAAGCGATCCAACAGCTTCTGAAAGGAGAAGTGCATGCATCCTGATCCGATCGTCATCGTCTCGGCGGCCAGAACGCCGATGGGCGCCTTCCTGGGCGAGCTGAAAGGCTTTGCCGCGCCCGAGCTCGGCGCCGCGGCGATCCGCGCCGCGGTCGAGCGCGCCAGGATTTCTCCCGCGGAAGTGCAGGAAGTGATCATGGGCTGCGTGCTGCCCGCGGGGCAGGGCCAGGCGCCGGCGCGCCAGGCCTCTCTCGGCGCGGGCTTGCCGCTCGCCGCGGGCTGCACGACGGTGAACAAGATGTGCGGCTCGGGAATGAAGGCCGCGATGTTCGCGCACGACCTCCTCGCTTCCGGGACCAATGAAATCATCGTGGCCGGCGGCATGGAGTCCATGAGCAACGCGCCCTACCTGCTGCCGAAGGCGCGCTCCGGGTATCGCATGGGCCACGCGCAGGTGATCGACCACATGTTCTACGACGGCCTCGAGGACGCCTACGACAAAGGCAGGCTGATGGGGAGCTTCGCCGAGGATTGCGCCCAGAAATATGCCTTTTCAAGAGAAGCTCAGGACTCGTTTGCAGTAACGTCACTGCAAAGGGCGCAAAAGGCCAACAACGAAGGGTGGTTCGCGTGGGAAATCACGCCGATCGCCGTCAAGGCCGGCAAGGAAGAAAAGTTCATGGAGATCGACGAGCAGCCGTTCAAGGCCAACCTCGACAAGATCCCGACGCTGAAGCCGGCGTTCCGCAAGGACGGCACCGTGACCGCGGCCAACTCCAGCTCGATCTCCGATGGCGCCGCGGCGCTGGTGCTGATGCGGCGCTCCACCGCCGAGCGGCGCGGCCTCGCGCCGCTTGCGCTGATCGCCGGCCATGCGACGCACGCCCAGGAGCCGGGCTGGTTCACGACCGCGCCGGTCGCCGCGATGGCGAAGCTTTTCGAGCTCACCGGCTGGAGCGCGAAGAGCGTCGATCTCTACGAGGTGAACGAGGCGTTCGCCGTGGTGACCATGGCGGCGATGAAGGAGCACGGCCTGCCGCACGACAAGGTGAACGTGCACGGCGGCGCCTGCGCGCTCGGGCATCCGATCGGCGCTTCCGGCGCGCGCATCCTGGTCACGCTGATCGGCGCGCTGCGCAAGTACGCTCTGAAGCGCGGCATGGCAAGCCTGTGCATCGGCGGGGGCGAGGCGACGGCGATGGCGATCGAGCTCGCCTGAATGCTCAAGCGGCAACTTCAGGCGCTGCTCGACAGGTCGCGCTTCCTCCGGCCTTACCGCTTCCGGGTAGTGGCGGTGAAGAAAGGCAAATGCACGCTCGAGCTTCCGCATCGCCCGGTCCTCGATCGGCCCGGCGGAATCATCAACGGCCCGGCGTTGATGGCGGCCGCCGACTGCGCCATGTGGCTGGCCATCAAGGCGCATCTGGGAGTCGAACAGGACGCGCTGACCTCGGAGCTCAGCACCGCGTTTCTCGCTCCCGCCAAGGGCGAGCACGTGTATTGCACCGCCGAGATCCTGAAAATGGGCCGGCGCCGCATCTACGGCGTGGCGCGATGCCACGGCAAGCAGGGGCGCCTGTTCACCCACCACACCTTGACCTACGTCCGCCCCGACTAGATGCAGCACGAGGAAATCCGGCAGGCGGTGCGGCGTTTCGCGCAGGAGCAGCTGGCGCCCAACGCCGCCCGCTGGGACCGGGAAAAGCACTTTCCCAGGGAAGCGCTGAAAGGGCTCGCCGCGATGGGCCTCTATGGCGTCGCCATTGCCGAGGAATGGGACGGTGCCGGACTCGACTACACCTCCCTCGCTGTCGCGTGCGAGGAAATCGCGGCGGGCGACTGCTCGACTGCGACCATCATTGCCGTAAATAACCTGGTCGCCGGTATCGTCTCAGGTTACGGAAATCCGGATCAGAAAGAAAAATTTCTGAAACCCCTGGCCAGCGGCAAGATGCTGGGCGCGTTCGCGCTGACCGAGCCGCACGTCGGCTCGGACGCCGCGGCGATTACTACGCGCGCCGAGCGCCAGGGCGAGCATTACGTGCTGAACGGCGTCAAGCAATTCATCACCTCGGGCAAGAACGCCGACATCACGGTGGTCTTCGCCGTCACCGACAAGGCCGCGGGCAAGCGCGGCATCAGCGCCTTCGTCGTGCCGACCTCGACGCCCGGCTACGTCGTCGCCCGCATCGAGGAGAAGACCGGGCAGCGGGCCTCGGACACCGTGCAGATCGTCCTGGAAAATTGCAGGACGGAGCATTTGCTGGGCGGGGAAGGGGCGGGCTATCGGATTGCGCTCGCCAACCTCGAATCCGGGCGGATCAACGTCGCGGCCCAGTCCACCGGCGTCGCGCGCGCCGCGCTCGATGCCGCCATCGCCTATGCGCGCGAGCGAAAGAGCATGGGCAAGACCCTGATCGAGCACCAGGCAGTCAATTTCCGTCTCGCCGACATGGCGACCCAGGTCGAAGCGGGTCGCCAGCTTTACCTGCATGCCGCGTCGCTGCGCGACGCCGGCCGGCCCTGCATCAAGGAAGCGTCGATGGCGAAGCTGTTCGCCTCGGAGATGGCCGAGCAGGTCTGCTCGGACGCGATCCAGATCCACGGCGGCTACGGCTACGTCGCCGACTTCCCGGTCGAGCGGCTGTGGCGCGACGT
>Ga0137409_10005339_pt1 | contig 13408 bp, 13 predicted proteins | sample CZODoug1_16funga_FD_122059 | JGI IMG/M metagenome (GOLD analysis project Ga0137409, IMG submission 122059) | Vadose zone soil fungal communities from Angelo Coast Range Reserve, California, USA - CZODoug1_16fungal (Hybrid Assembly) | ecosystem: Environmental > Terrestrial > Soil > Vadose zone...
ATTCCGGCCGGGTGCAACCCTGCGTTGAATGAAGGAATCTTCAATTCGTTCAGGCAATTCAATCATCCGCTCATCTACACGCCGGGCGACAACGAGTGGACCGATTGCCACAAGAAGAAGGAACTTTCCAGCGGTGCGCCGCTGAATGAGCTGGCGAGCGTCCGCAGACTGTTTTTCCCCAATCCCGGTTACACGCTGGGCGGACACAAGAAGCACGTGTCGACCCAGGCCGAGGAATTCGACCGGAAGCATCCGGGCGACGCGCAGTTCGTCGAGAACGTGATGTGGGAGCATGAGCGGGTAGTATTCGTCACCCTGAACCTGCCCGGCTCGAACAACGACGGCCTGTCCTGGACGGCGCCTTTCACCAACGAACCGGCGCGGGTAGCCGAGGCCGCCCAGCGCACGCTCGCCGACATTCGTTGGCTGGATGCGGCGTTTGACCGGGCCGAGGAGGAGGGCGCCAAAGCCGTGGTGATTGGTATGCAGGCGGACATGTGGGATCCGGCAGCGCTCCTTCCCGGCGGCGACGGACTCAGCAAATACACGATCTTCGTCCACGAGCTGGCACAACGCACTGTCCGGTTTGGCGGCCCGGTGCTGCTGATCAATGGTGACTCGCACGTGTTCGGCACGGATCAGCCTCTTGCCGATCCAAACAGCGCGACGGGCGTGATCCATGGCGCCCAAGCCGTGCCCAATCTGACGCGCATCACCGTGCAGGGCTCAACCAGCGCGCCCTCGGAATGGTTGCGACTTACCGTCGATCCTCGTTCGCCACAGGTTTTCAGTTGGGAAAATGTGGTCTATTGCAAGGACCCGCTGACCAGCTGTCAGTAACATTTCCTGTGAGAGACAGCGGCGGGCGGTCCTGAATCTCGATTTCAGAATTCAAGACGACCTCACCCGTCGCCCCCAAACTGATAAAACCAGTGCTGCGTTCTGTGTGCTGAGTGCTGTGACAAGACAAGGTTAAAGCCGAAAGGTGGAAGTAAGAATGGAATAAGAGCTCCTGCAGTAGACTTTCTGCTTTTGCCTTTGCGCTTTCACCTTGCTTTCCTAGCCACTTCTCGATGGGTCCGTTACTGACTCTGAAAGTACACGAAACCTTGCGCGCTGCTTTGCGCGCCGGCACGCCCACCGTCGAGTGCTCGCTGGACCTGGATCGTTCGACGACTACGGTCGAGGTGGGCGAGGCAGGATGGACCTGGCAGGGCCAACGCTTCCCTTATCCGGAAACCTGCAAGGACAGAACCATTTACCACTGGGATGGCGAGGCCTTTCAGCCGGTGGCGCGTTTCGCGACGTCACTGATCAAGTTGGTGCCGACGCAGTGGGGGCCGCCGACCTTCGAAATCGACGGCATCAAGATGTTGCCCACGGCACAAGTCTCGCCCTATGCGGATGCCGAACGCAAAGTCGCCTTGATTCAGCCGCGTGGCAAGGTGATTCTGGACACCTGCGGCGGCCTTGGCTATTTCGCCGCGTGGTGTTTGCTGGGCCAGGCCACGCAGGTGCTTTCCTACGAGAAGAATGCCGACGTGATCTGGCTGCGCAGCCTCAATCCCTGGTCGCCCGGGATCGGCAGCGGGTTGACGCTAACCCAGGGCGACATTGCTGTGCAGATCGCCATGCTGCCCAGCCGGTCGGTCGATGCGATTTTGCATGACCCGCCGCGTTTCGGTATCGCCGGAGAACTCTATTCGCAGGTCTTCTATGACCACCTGGCCAGGGTGCTCAAGCGCAACGGCAGGCTGTTTCATTATACCGGCGCGCCGAACAAACTCAGCAGCGGGCGAGATGTGCCCAACGAAGTGGCGAAACGTCTGCGGCACGCCGGGTTCGTCGCGGAACTGAATGGCGATGGGGTGTTGGCAGTGAAAGGGTAAGGAGCGAGGGATGAGGGACGGCCTAACGGCAGTGAATGCGTGAAGGGTGAAGAAAAACCAGGGACGAGGGGCGAGGGACGAGGGGTCTTTTGTTTTGGGCCGGGCGCCACCATATGCGGTAACGGCGAACTTCTCCGTCAGGAATCCACATGAGCGACCTTCTTCACATCGTCTGCCCGCATTGCAGGGCCACTAACCGCGTGCCGCCCGAGCGGGCCGGTGACAAGCCGAAGTGCGGCAAGTGCCACAAACCCCTGTTCGATGGCCATCCGGTCGAGCTGGACGAAGCCGGTTTCGAGCGCCATATCGCTGCCAACGACGTTCCGGTGATTGTGGACTTCTGGGCGCCCTGGTGCGGACCGTGCCGGATGATGGCCCCCGAGTACGAAAGGGCCGCGGCGATGCTCGAACCCAACGCGCGCTTCGCGAAGGTCAATACCGAAGAAGCGCAAAGCCTGGCGCAGCGCTTCAATATCCGCAGCATTCCGACCATGGCCCTGTTTCGCGGCGGCCGTGAGATTGCGCGCCAGTCCGGTGCGATGGGCGCGGCGCAAATTGCGGACTGGGTGCGGGCAAAGGCAGGGATGAAGGATGAAGGATGAAGGATGAAGGACGGCAGGTGCTCAGTGCTCCGTGCGCAGAGCCTGGGTGATCACGGTTGGCGCTGTCCTATCTCATCGCGTCGGCCGGCGGGCGGCAGGGTCAACGCATTGTGGAGCAGGAGGATATGGCGGCCGCCATCGGCATCGATGACGCCCATGCACGTCAGTCCGGACGGCCCATCGTCATCCACCCAGATTTCGCGCGGCTTGCCGATCAAGTGATTGTGTCCTTCGAGCGCAATCCCGACCAGGTCGTCCTTGGGATGATAGGCAATGCCCAGCAGCGGTATCCATTTTCCTTCGACCTCGCGGCCAATCCCGAGGGACGCCCGCTCGAGCTCGGCACCTTTGCCAGCCAGGCCTTTCGACAGGCGGTCGAAGAAGGAATGCCATCCGTACTCCTCGAGTTTCTTCAGCGCCATGGTGAATCTCCCATCAGGTAAAACGGAAAAAATTATTCCTCGTTCGGCAGCTCGCGGCGTACGCAAGAAACTTCCTGAATTCAGTTCTTGAGCGTGCGTGTCGGATTCCTGCTGTCTGACCCGAGTCGATCCCGCGCGTTTGGACACTCGCGCCATGCGTTGGTGCGCGCGGGTGGGGACACTGGCGGCCGCGTCATCGATTTAGTGGCGCGTTGCCGCATCGAGTTCGCAAGAGACCTTCCTCCGATCGGCGTGTCTCCGGTCGGCGACGGCGGGCAGCTTAAAGCTCGAAAGTGAAAGTTGAAGGGCGAAAGGTGAAACGCGAATGTTGAAAGTGAAATCGCCAACCATCAATTCGCTGCATTAATTTCCCATTCCCCATTCCTCATTCCCCTTTTTCCCAACGACGCGCCGCGGCAACTCCGCAGCGCGTGCTCGGGCATCGCAAAGGCTGTCTCAGCCGAGCGACTGATAGACGCTCTTCTCGAAGGCGTAGAAGAGCGGCAATGCCTTCTCGTCGGCGAACGGCAGAACCTGGGTCAGGTACACGCCTCCGACACCCTTGTTACGGTCGATCCAGAAGTAGCTGTTCGCCAGCCCGGCCCAGGCAAGGCTGCCGGCCGAGCGGCCCGTGGGGGCGGTCTGCTCGTTGATCATGAAACTCAAGCCCCAACTCTTCGGCATGCCGGGGAAGAACTCCGCGTCGTTGGTCAGCGCTGGGATCGCGGTCTTGAGCATCGTGACCTTGATATTGCCCATGGCGTTGCGCGACATGAGGTCCACCGTATCGGGCTTTAGCACCTGGTTGCCGTTGCCCTTGCCGCGATTGAGGATCATGCGCACGAACTTCAGGTAATCGCCCGCGGTCGAGTAGAGACCCCCGCCGCCCATCTGGAACTCCGGCTCCTGCGGAATCTCGATCTCCGTCGGGGTGAACGCGCCGTCTGCGCCGCGCTGATGGATCTTCGCCAGGCGCGCCCGCATCTCGGGCGTGATCTTGAACGCCGTGCTGTTCATGCCGAGCGGGTTGAAGAGGTTCTCCCGAAGATAGTCGCCGAGCCGCTTGCCGCTCACCGCCTCGACCATCTTTCCGGCCCAGTCGATGTTGATACCGTAATCCCAGCGCTCGCCCGGGTCGAACAGCAACGGCGTACGCAGCGCGGCGTTCTGGCACGAGATGATTCCCGGAATGCCCATGGCTTTCTGGTATTGCTGGATGTCCGTGCTCCAGAGTTCGTAGGAAAAGCCCGCGGTGTGCGTGAGCAAATGGCGCAGCGTGATCGGCCGCTTCGGGGGGCGGGTGACCGGCTGGCCGTTGGCCCAGCCTTCCAGTACTTTTGCGTCGGCCAGCTCCGGCACCCAGCGGCTCGCGGGGCTGTCGAGTTCGAGCTTGCCCTGTTCGACCAGCTGCATCGCCGCGGTGCCGGTCAGCGCCTTGGTCATCGACGCGATCCAGACGATGGTATCCATCGTCATCGGTGCGTCCTGGCCGAGCACGCGGCTGCCGAACGCCCCTTCGTAGATGGTGCTGTCGCGGGTAGTAGCCGTGGCGATCACGCCCGGGACGTCGCCAGCTTCCGCCGCCTGCCGCAGCAGCGCATCGGCGATCCGCTGCAGATCGGCGTCGCCAGCGTAAGCAAAGCGGCCCTGCTGCGCTGCCGCAGCGGCCAGCAGGGCGGCCACGGCCTTCAAGAACTCCCGACGGTTGGTATACATACGTTTCCTCCCTGTGATTTTTGAGTTCGTCGGCCTTGTCGCACGACTGGCAATCACCATGACGCGGCCGCGAAAGGAAGAATAGACCTGTTGCTTGCCGCCGGACAAGGCATGATTGCCGTGCGGGATGAAGGATGAAGATCGGCAGGTGCTCAGTGCCCGGGGCAGGGAACGGCGGCACTGCGCAGCCCGGCAGGCCTCCCGCTTTCGGGCAAGTCTCCCGGATATACTGGTGAGGTCAAACCTGCCGGCCGTGACCGGCCTATTTTTTCATTCGCTGCCGGAAACAGTCATGACACAGGATCGTCTCGCCATCTACCCCAGCCTCAAGAACAAGGTTGTTTTCATCACCGGAGGTGGATCGGGGATCGGCGCCTCCGTCGTCGAGGGATTTGTGCGCCAGGGCGCGAATGTCGGGTTCGTGGACATCGACGAATCCGCCAGCAAAGAGCTTGTTCGGAAGCTCGAAGGCACCGGGCGGGCACCGCGCTTCATCCGCTGCGATGTGCGCGATATCGGGCAGTTGCGCGCGGCAATCAAAGCGACGCAGTCGGAATCCGGCGACATCGGTGTACTGGTGAACAACGCCGCTCGCGACGATCGCCATTCGATCGAGAGCGTGACGGTCGAATTCTGGGATGAGCGCATTGCGGTCAACCTGCGCCATCAGTTCTTCGCGTCGCAGGCCGTCGTCGAGCAGATGAAGCGCCTCGGCGGCGGATCGATCATCAACTTCGGATCGATTTCCTGGATGACCGCAACCGGCGGCATGCCGGCTTACACCACCAGCAAAGCCGCGGTCCACGGCCTGACGCGCGGACTGGCGCGCGACCTCGGACCGTTCAACATCCGCGCAAATACAGTGTCCCCAGGCTGGGTCATGACCGAGCGGCAGAAGAAACTCTGGGTGACGCCGGAGGGCGAGAAGCAGATGGACGCGCTCCAGTGCCTGAAAGGCCGGTTGCAGCCCGAAGACCTTGCCAACATGGTGCTGTTCCTTGCGTCGGAGGACGCGAAGATGATTACGTCGCAGAATTTCGTCGTGGATGCGGGCTGGACGTGAAGAGCGGTGAAGGGGGAAGGGTGGGAAAGGCGTGAAGGTGTGAATGAGTGAACGAGTGAATGAGTGAAGGGCAAAAGCCTGAAGATTGATACGACGTGAAGGCGAAGCCGCTCTTACTCATTCACACATTCACTCCTTCACACCTTCACGCCTTTCCCACCCTTCCCTCATTCACCCGTTAGGTTGCTCCGAAATCGGGTTCGAAGCGGCAGCGGCCCGTGATCGTCGCGCCGGGCGATAGCACCATGCCGCCAATCTGCGCGGTTTCGAGATGCCCGAGATTCAGCCAGTCCACCGTATTGCTGACCGGCTCGACACACACGAACTCGCGCGACGGCGGGGTGTAGACCACCAGGTAGGACAACGGCGGTTCGGCGCTCATGCGCAGACGCCGTCCCGTCTCCGGCCAGCGCAACGTGGCCACGTGCTTCCAGCCGATGAAGTTGTTGTCGAGCGTCACCGACGCCATCTTCAGTTCGCGCGCAAGCGACTCGACGACCTGGTTGCGAGTGAGCCGGACCGGCATGTCGTCATCCGCTTCCCACATCTGCGCAACCTCCGCGTGCAACGTCATTCCCGGCGTATAGGGAAAATAGGGATGCAGGCCGATGCCCAGCGGCATCGCCAGCGTGTCCGTATTGCTGACGAGGAGTTCCACCTCGAGGCTGGACGGCGTCAGCGCGAAGTGCTGCTCGGCTCGATAGGCGAACGGCCAGTCTCCGCGTTCGTGCTCCAGCACGATGCTCGCGGAAGCGGCATCATGGCCGGTGATTCTCCAGGGAAGCTGCCAGGCGTTGCCATGGATGGCATGCGGCGAGCTGCCGAAGTTGCGCGGCAGCGAGATGCGGCGTCCGGCGAAAACGAAGCGCCCGTCGCGCACGCGGCCGCTGAACGGCACCAGCGGAAAGCTCGCCATCATCAGCGGATTGCCCTCGGCGAGTCCCTCGCGGCTGGCGGGCCGCATCCAATCGATAATCTGGTTTTTCTCCTTGCCGTAGAAGCGCGCGATGGAGCCGCCGATTCCGGGCGCGATGTCCAGGTGCAGGGCTCCCGCGGAGATACTGATGACCGGATTTTTTTTCATGCCGGCCTCATCGGCAGCCGGTAGAAGCGAATCGCGTTGTCGTTCATGATCGCCATTTGATCCGTCGCAGAGTGCGGCGCGATGAATTGCTTCGCCGCCGCCAGCCAGCCAGGGTAGTCGGCGTTGAGCAGCATGACCGGCCAGTCGCTGCCCCACACCATGCGCTCCACGCCGAAACATTCGACCAGGTGTTCGGCATAGCGGCGCAGGTCATCGGGCTTCCACCCCTGGCGGGCTTCGGTCACGAGGCCCGAAAGCTTGCAGTACGCGGGGGTTTCGCGTGCGATGCGGCGCATGTCGTCGGCCCAGGGCTGCCACATTCCCCCGGCGATTGCCGGCTTGGCGCCATGATCGACGATCGCACGCAGATCCGGATGACGCAGGAGCAGCGCGAGCGTCGCTTTCAGGTGCGGCGGCCGCACCAGCAGGTCGAACGACAGGTCCCGCTCGATCAAGGCACGCAATGCCGGCGCGAGCTTCGGCTGCAGCACCCACTCGACGTCGGCAATTTCCTGCAGCATCGGACGGATGCCGCGCAGAAGCGGATCCTGCGCCAGGTCGTGCAATGCGTCGGGCGCGTTTGCCGCCGCCATGTCGATCCAGCCGACCACGCCCTTGATCAATCCACCGCTGGCGCGCGCCTGGTCGAGCAGCCAGCGCGTCTCAGTCACGGTCTGGGCCGCCTGCACGACGACGCTGCCGGCGATGCCGTTTTCGGCGGCGAGCGAGCGAAAGTCCCCGACCAGGTAGTCGCGCTCGATCGGCGCCACGGCGGGATTGCCGCCGTCGCCGATCCAGCCGTAGTCGGCGCGGGACAGTTTCCACAGGTGATGATGGGCATCGATCACGGCGTCGGTGCCCGCGCGTCCAGCAAGCCCGCCGATTTCAGGTCGCGCCAGAGTTCCGCGGGAACCGGGGCGCGCAGCATGCGCAGGTTCTCGTTCAGCTCGGCTGCGCTGCTGGTGCCGGGGATGACGCTGGCCACACAGGAATGATGCAGCGGGAACTGCAGTGCGGCAGCCTTCAACGGTACCCGATGGGCAGCGCAGACTTTTTCGATCGCGGCGACTTTTGCCAGTACGTCCGCCGGTGCGGGCTCGTAATTGAACCAGGCGTCCTTCACGGCTCCGCTGGCGAGGATGCCGGAGTTGTACGGCCCGCCGAGGATGATGCCGATGCCGCGCTTCTCGCACAGCGGCAGAAAGGATTGCAGCGATTCCTGCTCGAGCAGTGTGTAGCGGCCCGCGAGCAGGAAGCAATCGAAGTCACCCGCTTCGGCGAACGCCTGGCACGCCTCCCATTCGTTCAGCCCGCAGCCGATCGCCTTGACCACGCCCTGTTCCCGCAGCGACAGCACGGCCTTGTAGGCGCCCGCCATCGCTTCCCCGAAAACCTGCGCAAACCGCTCGCCCTGGTTGCGGCGATCGACGTCATGGATCAACAGGATGTCGATGCGCTCCGTGCCGAGGCGGTTCAGGCTGTCCTCGAACGAACGCATGGCGCCGTCGTAGCTGTAATCGTTGAAGCGGGTAAACGCGGTGATGTCGCGGAACAGGCCGGCCTCGGTCGGTTTTCCGAAAGCCGGCCGCAGGCGCCAGCCCACCTTGGAAGAGACGACGACGCCCGGATCGGCGAACAGGCGCAGGCCGCCACCCAGCCGCAATTCGGACAGACCGTGTCCGTACAACGGCGCGGTGTCGTAGTAGCGCATCCCGGCGGCGTAAGCGGCGGACAGGGTGTCGATCACGCTGCGCTCGGACATGGCGACATACATGTTGCCAAGGCCGGTGCCGCCGAATCCGAGTATCGAGAGATTCAGCTTCGAACGGCCCAGCGATTTGCGGTCGAGCTCCATTCGTCCCCTCGGCGAGTCAATGCCGGGAAATGTTAGCACGCAGGTGCGCGCGTCCCCGCGCCGGCTTTTTTGCAGCGCAACCTGAAAATCCACTTGCTCCGGGGCGGTCAACTGGGCGATGCTAGCCGGCGATCTCAGGACAAGAATTCTGGAGGAGCCGCTGCGATGCTGAAGAACATCGATCCGCTGTTGTCGCCGGAAATGCTGTCCGCCCTGCGGGCGATGGGGCATGGCGACGAACTGGCGATCGTCGATGCAAACTATCCCGCAGTGTCGAGCGGCCGGCCGGTGATCCGCGCCGACGGCCTGCAGGTAACGGCCGTGGCCGCCGCGGTACTCTCCCTCATGCCGCTGGACCAGTTCGTCCCGTGCGCGGCATTCCACATGCAGGTGGTGGACAATGCGGGCGGCCAGATGCCGATCTTCGACGAGTTCCGTGCGCTGCTGCGCAAATACGAACCGAAGATGGCGAAACTCGAAGGCATCGAGCGCTTTGCATTCTACGAGCGCGTAAAGAACTGTTTCGCGGTGGTCGCCACGGGCGAGCGCCGGCTCTACGGCAACCTGATCCTGAAAAAAGGCATCATCCGCCCGGATTGAGAGGAGAACCGTGCGCCTGTTCGAGCTGCGTGGTATTTCCAAGAAGTTCGGCGCCATCCAGGCGCTGACCGAGGTCGACCTGAAGATCGACGCCGGCGAGGTGCTCGGCCTGATGGGCGACAACGGCGCGGGCAAATCCACGCTGATCAAGGTCATGGCCGGCAACTTCCTGCCTTCGAGCGGCGAGATCTGGCTGAAAGGCGAGAGAGTCGAGTTCCATAACCCCGTCGACGCGCGCAAGAAAGGCGTCGAAGTCGTCTACCAGGACCTGGCGCTGTGCGACAACCTCACCGCCGCGGAGAACGTCTTCCTCGGCCGCGAGGCGCATCGCCGGATAGGGCCATTCAACTTCATCCATTACGCAGCCATGTTTCGCGAAGCCGCGCGCCACTTCGCCGAGCTGAAATCGGAAACGCGCCCGCGGGATTTCGTAAAACAAATGTCCGGCGGCCAGCGGCAGGCGGTCGCGATCGCACGCACGCGTCTGTCGGATCCCGACATCGTGCTGATGGATGAGCCGACCGCGGCAATCAGCGTACGCCAGGTCGCCGAGGTGCTGGACCTGATACGGCGGCTGCGCGACCAGAACGTCGCCGTAATCCTGATCAGCCATCGCATGCCGGACGTGTTCGCGGTGTGCGATCACGTCTCGGTGATGCGCCGGGGCAAAGTCGTCGCCGACAAACCGATCGGGCAGACTTCCCCGGAGGAGGTCACCGGCCTGATCACGGGCGCCATCGAAACCGCCTGACGGCGAGGGCTACAATGAGCGTCTCGTCGGAAGAAATCGCGCAAAGAAGGGAGAACAGTCCGCTGCGGACGATGGTCCGCAGCCAGCCGTTCTGGGTGACGGTCGCACTCGCGATGATCTGCGTGGTGATGTCGCAGATATCGAACGTATTTTTTACAGAGGACAACTTCTTCAACGTCACGCGCAACTTCGCTTTCATCGGCATCATCGCGATGGGCATGACCGCGGTCATCATCACCGGCGGCATCGATCTTTCGGTCGGTTCCGTCGTCGGGCTATCGGGAATCGTCACCGGCCTGGTGCTCAACGCAGGACATTCGCTGTGGGCGGGAATTGCCGCCGGCCTGCTGACCGCGCTGCTTTGCGGGCTGGTCAACGGCCTCCTGATCGCCTACGTGCGCCTGTCGTCGTTCATCGTGACGCTGGGCATGTTCGGCATCGCGCGCAGCCTGGCCCAGGTATTGTCCGAGAACCACATGATTTACGAGTTCGGCCCGGACGAGAAACTGTTATTCGCGCTCGGCGGCGGCACGATCTACGGCTTCGCCAACCCGTTCATCCTGCTGGCCGTGTTGACCGTCGTGTTCATGATCGTGTTCCGCTACACGACCTGGGGGCGCTGGGTGTTCGCGCTCGGCGGCAACGAACATGCCGCGCACCTGACCGGGGTGCCGGTGAACCGCATGAAGCTGTCGGTCTACATGCTCTCCGCGCTGATGGCGGGAATCTCGGCGGTCTTGCTGGTCGGCTGGCAGGGCGCGGCGATCAACGCCATGGGCACGGGTTACGAGTTGCGGGTGATCGCGTCGTCGGTAATCGGCGGCGCGGATCTGATGGGCGGGGCGGGAGGCGCGTACGGTGCATTCATCGGTGCGGCCCTGATCGAAGTGATCCGGAACAGTTTGCTTCTGGCCGGTGTGGATGCAAACTGGGAAGGTACGTTCGTAGGTCTGTTCATTGTGTTTGCGGTATTGTTGAGCAAGTTCCGTGGGATGCGCTCGGGGTGATAACCCGGGCCGATTACGACATGAGGAGGAACTGATGAAAAAGACGTTGATTGTGGCAGCAATGGCGGGGCTGTTCGGCCTGCCTGGTGTCGCCGGTGCGGCGGATGGCAAGTTGGTGTTCGCGCTGGTTCCGAAAAACATGAACAACCCGTTCTTCGACCAGGCGCGGGACGGCTGCAAGAAGGCCGAGAAGGAAATGGCCGGCAAGGTCGAGTGCGTGTATATCGGCCCGGGCGAGCACGGCGGCGGCGAAGAGCAGGTGCAAGTCGTGCAGGACCTGATCACCAAGAAGGTCGACGGCATCGCGGTGGCGCCTTCCAACGCGCCAGCGATGGCCAAGGCGCTGGAGCGCGCCAAGACGGCCGGCATTCCGGTGATCACCTGGGATTCCGACCTGCTGGACAAGGACAAGGGCCTGCGCGCCACCTATGTCGGCACCAAGAACTACGACATCGGCGTGAACCTGGCGAAGATCGCGATGAAGCTCAAGCCCAAGGGCGGCACCATTTGCATCCAGTCCGGTGGCCCGGCAGCGGCGAACCATAACGAGCGCATGAAAGGCATCCGCGACGTCATCGCCGGAAAAGTCAGCAACACGCCGCCGCCCGGAGACCGCCTGACCGGACAGAACGGCTGGAAGGAAGTGGATGGCTGCCCGCTGTACACCAACGACGATTTCCCGCTGTCGGTGAAGCAGCTCGGCGAGATCCTGGCCAAGTATCCTGACCTCACGGCGTTCGTGCCGACCGGCGGATTCCCGCAGTTCGTGCCGCAGGCTTACCGGCAGGTGGTGGAAAAGAACATGGACCGCATCAAGAGCAAGAAGACCATCCTCATAGTGGCCGATACGCTGCCCATGCAGATGGACCTGCTGAAGGCCGGGTACAGCCACGGCCAGGTCGGCCAGCGCCCGTTCGACATGGGCTACAAGGCGATGAGCATCCTGAAGGACCTCAAGGAGAAGAAGAAGGTCCCCGATCCGATCTACACCGGCCTGGACGTGTGCGAGCCGCAAACCGCGGCAAGCTGCCTCGCCAAGTAGTCGCGAACTTCGACATCAGGCGGCCACCGCTTTAGCGGTGGCCGTTTTTTTAAGGAATTTTCACCGCCAAGGACGCCAAGGAAAAAGCAAAAAGAACAAGAGTGCTCGGATTGGAATTCTTCCGGGGCCGATGACGCGTCACTGCGAAAGGTGGCGGCACAGATCTACGAACAACCACTCCGCTCGCAGCGCCGCGAGGTAACGCACCAGCGCCTGCGCGGCGGTCAAGCGGATCGTTCTGCTCATGCACTGCCTCCCGTTCGCCCGCCGTTGTGAGGGCCTGAAATCTACGGCAACTGAAAGTATCACCACGAAGGCACGAAGACACGAAGAAATGCAAGATCCGGTCAAAATAAGAAAAGAGGAAACGGCGGGTCGATGTCGGTCCTGAATTTTTGCAACCTGGACCTTTGCCCTCTCTCGCAGATTTGCGCTCTTCTTCGTGCCTTCGTGGTGAAATTCAAGATTTACTTCGTTCCCCTATTTTCCACCCAGATCGAAACTTCGTACAATCTACCGTCACCCTGTACGACGGTCCGATCGCATCGCAATGCAGCAATCGGAGCAGGACACTAGTAGGGAGGAAGCATGATCGAAGTGGCGATGTTCGGTGCCGGGCGCATCGGCAAGATCCACGGCGCCAATCTGGGGGCGCAACCCGGTGTCAAGCTCAGGTACGTGGTGGATGTAAGCGCTGCCGCGGCGGGCGAGCTGGCACAGCGGCTTGGTGCCAAGGTTGCGGATGCGGACGCGGCATTCAAGGATGCGGCGGTGAAAGCGGTGGTTATCGCTTCCAGCACCGACACGCATGCCGAGTTGATCATGCGAGCAGCCGCGGCCGGAAAAGCGATCTTCTGCGAAAAGCCGGTGGATCTCGCCCTCGAGCGTGCGCGCGCATGCATTGACACCGTGGCGAAGGCCGGCGTGCTGTGCATGATCGGTTTCCAGCGCCGCTTCGACCCGACGTTCTCCGCATTGAAACAACGCCTGGACGCCGGTGAAATCGGCAACCCTGAAATGCTGGTCATCACCAGCCGCGATCCCGGCCCGCCGCCGCTCAGCTACATCAAGGTCTCCGGCGGCATCTTCAAGGACATGCTGATCCACGACTTCGACGTGTTCCGCTGGATACTCGGCGACGAAGCGCAGAGCGTGTACGCCACCGGCAGTTGCCTGGTGCAGAAGGAAATCGGCGAGGCCGGCGACGTCGATTCCACCGCGGTCACCATTCGAACGAAAACCGGACGCCTGTGCCAGATCAACACTACGCGCCGCGCCGCCTACGGCTATGACCAGCGCTTCGAAGTGCTCGGCGCAAAGGGGCAGCTTCAGGCAGGCAACCACAAGCCGACCGAAGTTTTTGCGCATACCGCCGTG
>Ga0137409_10005340_pt1 | contig 13406 bp, 10 predicted proteins | sample CZODoug1_16funga_FD_122059 | JGI IMG/M metagenome (GOLD analysis project Ga0137409, IMG submission 122059) | Vadose zone soil fungal communities from Angelo Coast Range Reserve, California, USA - CZODoug1_16fungal (Hybrid Assembly) | ecosystem: Environmental > Terrestrial > Soil > Vadose zone...
ACTTCGATGGAGCGGAATGTGAGATTCATGTAAGCCTGGCCGCGGAAAATGGAGAAGCGACGGGCCTTCTCCACCGTGCTGATGATGCCGTTGACGCGCGTGCCGACGGGGAGAAGCAACTGATTGCCGAGGTAGACCGGCTCGGCAACGACGGCAACGAAAGGATCACCATCCTTGGCGACGGAACTGCTGATGCCGCTCAAGAGCGTCAGATGGACCTGCGTGCCCTGAATGACTTGATGCGGTTCGGCGTAAGACGATGGCGCGGCGGAGCAAATGAGTGCTGTCGCCAAAAGAAATGACAAAGCGATTTTCATGGAATCCTCCTGGGCGCACGAGAGTGCGAGCTGGCCTCGTGACGTGAGGCGACACCAGGGCGATGCCTCGGTGCGTACCGCTGGCGCGGCGGACCCGGAATCCCGACAGCGCCGGAACACGGGGCGGATGGGGAGGAAGTCCATCCGGCTACTAAGATACTCGAATGCGAGAAATAGTTGCGTAGTTTCTTAGGGCTGTTTCTTGGGATTCAATCCTCCTGGGCCCGGAAGTCCATCGGTGCAGGAACATTGAGGTGTATTGCGCACCAACACGAGGCGGAGTATCTTCTGCACAGTCAGTTTGTCTAAAAAACTTCCTCGGAGGAGCCGCGCATGAAAATGAATCGACTTGCTATTGTGTGTGCAGGAGTCATCGGGCTGGCAGCTATTGCGACGGGCGTTTACAGCCAGGAAAAGAAAGAAGGCGGTGACGCACATAAAATCGTGCATTTTGGGGATTTGAAATGGACGCCGATCATGAAAGGGTGCGACTTGGCGCGCGTGGCGGGCGATCCAGACGCAGATGGTGCGTCATATGTACTGCGCGTTCGATGCGCCGATGGAACGAAGATCCCGGCGCACTGGCACCCGGCAGACGAAAACTTGACAGTCTTGAAAGGAACATTTCTAGTCGCCGTGGGGGAGACCTTCGACGAGAGCAAGCTTCAGACGATGAATGTTGGAAACTTCATCCAGATGCCGAAGGAAATGCGGCATTTCGCGATGAACAAGGGCGAAACCATTGTGCAACTTCACGGGGCAGGCCCGTTCAAGGTGAACTGGGTGAATCCGTCCGAGGTGCAGCCCCCTGATGCGCCGGCTGCGGCAAAGCCGAAATCTTGATCTCCACCCGCAACTCCTGAACTCGATTGTTCATTTCAGGTAAGTGTTCAGCGAGAGTGAATCCGAAGAAGCAGGACTCGCGCGTTCTGGTTGCGCTAGGGGCGCTATGTTAGACTTTTCTTTGCAGTGGCGCGAGATGCGCGGCTGCCGGAGCGTGGAACTTCGGGCTCTGTGCAACGAGGTCCCGCGAACCCCGCCAGGCCCGGAAGGGAGCAACGGTACCGGGATCACCTCGGGTGCCGCAGATCACCCGGAGTTCCTCTCATCGGAAAGTTCAAATTGCAAGTCGTTCGTTCTTGGATCTCAGTTGTTAGTCCAAGGCTGAGATATTGATAAGAATGTGGTTTTTTGTTTCGGACTAAAAACTGAACACTTACGACTAAACACTTCCAAATGAGCTACCAAGTCATAGCCCGAAAGTGGCGCCCACAGACCTTCAAGGATCTCGTGGGACAGCAGCACGTCACGGAAACGCTTGCGAATGCAATCAGGAACGACCGCGTGGCGCACGCTTATATTTTCTCGGGGGCACGCGGGGTAGGAAAAACGACGGCGGCGAGGATCCTCGCGAAGGCCATGAATTGCGTGAAGGGGCCAACGCCGGAGCCTTGCGGCGAATGCGATTCGTGCAAGGAAATTGCCGCGGGGACTTCGCTGGACGTGATTGAGATCGACGCAGCGTCGAACCGCGGCATTGATCAGATTCGTGAACTGCGTGAAATGGTGCGGTATGCGCCGGCGGCGTCGCGGAGCAAGGTCGTGATCCTTGACGAAGCGCACATGCTGACGGGCGAAGCGTCCAACGCGCTGCTGAAAACGCTGGAAGAGCCGCCGGACCGCGTGATTTTTGTGATGGCGACGACCGAACCGGAAAATCTGGCGGATACCATCCGCTCGAGGTCGCAGCATTTTCATTTTCGGGCGCTGACGTTTGCGGAGATTGCCGGGCGGCTCGAAGAGATCGCGAAAAAAGAGAATTTGAAGATTGATCCCGGCGCGATGGCCGTGATTGCGCGAATGGCGGAAGGCAGTTTGCGCGACGCGCTATCGCTGCTGGAGCAAGCGCGCGCGTATTGCGGCGATACGATTCCGGACAAAGACGTTCGCGAGCTGCTAGGCGTGGTGCCGGACGACGCGCTGGAGGAACTGGTCGGAGCAATTTCATCGGGTTCGGCGGACCGGGCGCTCGGGCTGGTCCACACTTTTCAAAAAGAGGGACGCAATCTGCAGCATTTTTGCCGTGAAGCGATCCGCCACATGCGGAACCTGCTGATAGCGCACGTCTGCGGCGCAGATTCGGATTTGATTGCGGCGACTCCGGATCAGCGGCCGGCGCTCGCAAAGGCTGCGGCGCAGTTCAGCGAAGAAGACCTGACGCGATTTTTTCAGATCCTGCTGCAAACCGATGATGACTTGCGCCGTAAGCCTGATCCGCGCGTCCATTTGGAAATGGGCTTGCTGCGGTTGATCAATGCTGCTCGGCTGGCGCCCCTCGAAGAATTGCTGGAGGAATTGAAGAGCGGCGGAACAGACTCCAGGGCGTCCGCAGGAATGGCGCGTAGCGCAGCTCCAGGAATAACTTCGGCTCCTGCGCCGGCTCAGAGGGGTGCGGCATCCACTGTCGTGGCGCAGGCTCCTCTGCCCGCGAAGTCAAGCACCGCGCCACCGATGGCAATGGATGCCGCCGTGAACGAAGAAGCCGCCCTGCAGCACAAGAGCAATGGCACGGCAGTGAAGGTGAGCGGGATTTCGGCAGAGCAAGTAGCCGAGATCAAAGCCGGGATTCAAGCGCAGCAGAAATTCCTGGGCGAATTGGTGGACCAGAGCAGCCGGTGGGAGCTCGACGGCGCGGAATTGCGAATTTATTTTGCGCCGGAGAAGCGGCCCTTTGCGGAGATGCTCGAGGGAAGAGATTCTCTCGAAAGGGTCCGTACCATATCGAGCAACGTGCTGGGCCGGCCGGTACGCGTCTGTGCTAAACTGGAAGCAGTTGCAGCGGCGGCTGCGTCGGCAACGGGCGGTACGCAGGAACTGCGTGCGCAGTTTGAGCGCGATCCGATGGTCCGATCGATGCTGCAGCGCTTCGGAGGAAAGATTTCCGAAGTAAAACGGAGCCAAGGGGAATCCTGATGGAAGTCAGCGCTCTCCAACAGATGCTTTCGCGATTCCGGCAACTGCAGGAAGACCTGCAGAGGCAGGTGAATTCCGTGACGGTCGAAGCGTCGGCCGGCGGCGGGATGGTTACGGTAAAGATGAACGGCCAGAAGCAGATCGTAAGCGTGCGCATCGAGCCGGACGTTTTCGCGAACAAGGATCAGGAGATGCTGCAGGATTTGATTCGAGCGGCGGTGAACGAGGCATGCCGGCGCGTGGATGAAGAGCTCTCCAACCAGATGAAAAACCTTGCCGGCGGCATTCCGGGAATGGCCGGGATGAAAATTCCCGGGCTGTTCTAATTCTTCTTTCCATCCAACTTTCGGACGATTTCCTTGTTTATGCTTCCTTTGTAGATCGTTTTTTTCTGATGCGCTTTAAGAAACCTTCGAAACAAGGACTGCGAATAAGCCTAGGTGATCGAAAGCAAGTGTGTTAGTATGGTTTTGCGCTTAATACCTCGGTTGTGTTGTGCGGTCCCTCCGGTGCAGTGCTTGATCTGAGATTCCCGCCTCCAGTTTCCTCCGTACGTTTTACGCGTAATCTAACAGTAGCTGGCAAAGCAAGCCGCCGGCCCGCCCGAGAATTCGTGTGCGCGCCGCGACGGCTTCTGCCAGCAAGAAAGTAATATTGAATGTTGACAGTTTCAGAAGTGAATCCAGAGAGCTCTCAGGAGCCTCTGGCGGAACGCGCCTCGGCGCGATTTTCGGAAATGCTGATTTCTCCTTACATAAAGGAAAGATTGGCGACGGCGAAGTTTACGACGCCGACTCCCGTGCAGGCGGCGACGATCCCGCAGGCGCTGGAAGGTAAAGATGTGCTGGCGACGGCGCAGACGGGAACGGGCAAGACGCTGGCGTTCCTGATCCCGGTGATCGAAAAATTGCTCAAGGATAAGACGCCGGGAATCGCGGCGCTGGTTCTTGTGCCAACACGCGAATTGGCGATGCAAGTCGTGGAGCAATTCAATGCGCTTCGCGGCAAGCAATTGCTGCCCGCGGCGTTGGTCGTTGGCGGATTGTCCGAAGGTGCGCAGCTCCAGGCCATTCGCAAGGGAGCGCGGCTGGTTGTGGCGACTCCGGGGCGGCTCGAAGACTACCTCGACCGCAGACTTTTTCATTTCAACACACTGCGCATCCTCATCCTCGATGAAGCGGACCGCATGCTGGACATGGGATTTCTTCCCGCGATCCGGCGCATCGTGTCGATTCTTCCAAAAGAACGCCAGACGATGTGTTTTTCCGCAACGATGGAAGGCGACATGGTGCGCATCGTGAAGGATTACCTGCGCAACGCGGTGCGGCTGTCCTTCGGCTCGACATCGAAGCCATCGGAAAATGTACGCGTACAAGCGTTCGAAGTAGCCTTGGACCGAAAGCAGGAGATGCTGCAACGGTTGCTGACCAAGGAAACGGGAAAGTGCCTGGTGTTTGCACGGACCAAGCGCGGAACCGAAAGAATTGCCGAGAGCTTGAATCGCAAGGGATTCTCCGCCGCTATGATTCATGGCGACCGCTCACAATCGCAACGCACTTCGGCGCTGACGGGATTCCAACAAGGGCGCTTCCGTGTGCTGGTGGCGACGGATCTTGCTTCGCGCGGAATTCACGTGCAGGATATCGCGCACGTCATCAATTACGATCTGCCCGAAGTGGCGGAAAACTTCATCCATCGCGTCGGCCGCACCGGACGCAACGGCGGCCACGGCGTGGCTTCGACACTCTATGTGAAGGAGCAGCGATCGGAACTCTTCCAACTCGAGCGTTCGTTGGGCATCAAGATCGAGCGGATGGGGACGGATGACGCCAGTTCCCTTCCCGAAAGGCAGGAACGGAAGCCAGTCAACCTGTCTCGCATGGATTCCGTGCAACGAGCAGAGAGATTCGTGCTTCCAGGTGAAGTCTTTCAATCGCAGATGGAAAACTAAGCAGCGCTTGAAATAGTAGTCCACCTCAAGCATCGAACTGAACCAAATCAGGGCAGCGAAGTTCTACTTCGCTGCCCTGATTTATTTGGAAGGCTGGAATTCCGCCAGGTTCAACGGCCCGTGCTCAGAATTCGAATCGTGCCGCAAATTGAAAAGCGCGAGCTCCGCCGGCGCCAAAGAATCCTCCGGCCACGCTCTGCGCGGTGTAGAAATCAGGTCCGATAGCAATACTACGGCCGGAGTAGCTGTTCTTGCTGAAACCGCGGACGTTTGTAAAGTTGAAAACGTTGAAGGCCTCACCGATGAGGGATAAGCGCATGCGCTCGCCGAGGCGGATGTCTTTGGTCAAACGAAAATCGAGCGAGCTGAAAGGGCTGAAGAAATTGATGCCACCGGGCACGGAAGAAACATCCTGTCCTTCCTTGCAGGGAGCCGGAACGGGACAGGCTGGCAAAGCATTCCACTGGGCGATGAGGGTGTTGAGTCGATCACTATTCTTGATTCCGCGACCGATGGCGTTGCGAGAAAGGATTGGCAGCCGCGAATTGAGAGCCGGAACAAGAGTGTCAGCCGGTACTCCCGAACCGAAAGTGTAAATCGGAGAGAACGAAAAGTTCCAGGGCATCTGCAACTGGCCGAATAGCGTCAGGCGATGCCGTTCGTCCGAAGAGGCATAGCCTTTTTCCTTGGCGAGCCCACTGGTTCCTTCGATCAGGTTCACGCGTTCGTCGGTGTTGTTGTTGGTCAGCTGATCGTCGTTGGAAAAGTCCAGGGTCTTCGAAAGCGTATAGTTGATGTTGAATAGATAGGTGAATTTGCCCAGCTTGGTTGGCTTGTGCTGAACGCTGACGATGAGACCGTCGTACCAGGATTTTGCGAACGAGCCCAGCTCGGTGACGTTGTCCGAGACTCCCGTGAGCGGATCGGTGACGGTGCACGGCGCGTTGTTGCCCGGGCAGGAAATATCCGGCGACGTCGAGTCCGTGGTGCGGAGCAATTGGCCGATCAATTGTTTATTGCCGAAGACATGCAACCCATCGGCAGAAAGCAGCCAATTGCCGCTCAGTTGCTGCTGCAGGCCTAATGAGAATTGTTGAAAAACGGGATGGTGAGCATTCGGGCTGAGAGCGATGAGGCCAACGCCACCTGTTTGATTTGGTCCGCTGAACGGACTCGCAAGCGTGGGACTGCCCGGAGCAAATCCGACGCCTGGGATAGGAGCGAAGCAGAGGCCAAGACTAGGCGGACCGGGATTGCCGGGAAACGTGCAAGACGAACCCGCAAACTGCGACACCGTGAGAGCACGATTATCCTGGACCCGTTCCAGGCTCGGCGCTTCGAGAATGATGCGGTCGTAATAGATTCCGTAGCCTCCGCGAATTACTGTCTGGCCTTTTCCAAAAGGATCGTAGGCAAAACCGACGCGTGGGCCGAGCGATTTTTTGTCGGTGTCGTGGTGAATGTTAAGGATGTTAGCCAGCCAGACGCAAGGCTGAGTCGGCTGCACCGTGAGGCTGGGGCAAGGACCATGAGCGCTGTCGTTGCCGAGAAGGTCGGTATCGTATTCCCAACGAAGTCCGAGATTCAGAGTGAGATTCGGGCGGATGCGCCAGTCGTCTTGCGTGTAACCCGCGAAGTAGTTGTTGGCAAGGTGAGGAATCGGGACGGGTGAGACGGGTGCGCTGCTCTTGAGTGCGACCGCTATCGGAATGTCCAGATCGTTTACGGGGCCATCGCCGTTGAGATCATTGAAGCCAAAGTTTGAGACCAGGATGACCGTGCCGGTACCGAAAGGATTGATGATGCCGTGGGCGGTGTAGCGCTGAAATTCGCCCCCAAGGCGCAGAGCATGCTTGCCAAGAGTCCAGGAATAAGCATCGCGCAGTTGATAGCGGTTCAGATAGGTGGCTTGAGGAAGGTTGAAATTCGCGCCGTCGGCAAGATCGGGGAAAAGCAGCTCATTGGTGGCAGCCAAGCCAGCAGGATTTGTGGTTGGCGAGTTTTGCGTGAATGCCGGAAGATTGTTGAAGAAATTATCGAAATGGAAAGAAAAATCGTTGGCTTTATTGGAAGAGATCAAGCTTGTGATACCCGTAACGAGCGAATGAAAACGGTTCAGCGAGTTCTGCCGTTCGGCGGGGCTAATGCTCGGCGAAGGCTGTGCCAACGAGGCCTGGCCGACATCGGTGGAGCGATTGAACGAGTAGCGCACCATCAGCCTGTTCCTGGTTGTCAGTTGATCATCGAAACGCGTCGAGAAGAGCAAATCGCGGAGATCGGCGGGAGCAGCGGTGTGAATGACCGCACCGCGATTGTTGTTCGCCTGGAAATCTCGTTCTCCCGTTTGAATGGCGGCATTCTGGTAGCGGTACTCGAGCGAACTGAACCACCAGGCTTTATCTTTCACAAGTGGACCGCCGATGGAACCTCCGAACTGTTCGCGATGGAACGGCGGAGTCGGGCGGCTTCGATCAAATGTCGCGGGCAGCCCCTGCAAGTAGCGATTGCGTTCATATAAGAATGCAGAGCCGTGGTATTCGTTTCCGCCCGATTTTGTTACCACATTGATGATGCTGTTGCCGGACCGGCCCACTTCGGAGGTGAAGCGTCCTGTAGCAATCTGAAATTCCTGGACCGAATCCTGAGGAAAATTTGCGAGGGTGCCGCCCACAACCTCATCATTGTTGTCGCCACCATCGATGGTGACATTTCCTCCACGGCCAAACCCGCCTGCCGAGCTGACTTCGAGAGTGTTCGTTTTCGTTGGGTCGAAGTTCGGTGCGGGCCTGTTGCCCGGGATGAGGTAGGCGAGCTCCAGAAAATTTCTGCCGTTCAGGGGAATATTTTGGATGGTCGTTGAAGTAATCTGGCCCTGAATCATGGATTGTGTGAGATCAATCTCGACGGCGCCCGCGCTCACCGTGACCGTTGTGCCGACGCCCGCGACCTGCAGCCTTGCGTCGAGCGTCGTTGTGCGGCCCGCTTGAACGATCACTTCCTTGAATTCGGCGGGAGCAAAACCGGAGGCTTCGATTTTCAAGTCGTACTCCCCCACGGGGAGATTCGCAAAAACGTAGAGACCGTCTGCGTTGCTGGAACTCTCGCGGGAGACGCCCTGCGCCTTGCTAACGGTGACGACGTGAGCATTTGGCACGACCGCATCGTTTGGGTCGCTGACGATACCGTTGATCGTGCCCGTGGGCACTTGAGCCGGGGCCATCGCGGCAGCCGCCGCGAGAAGCATCGAAACAATGAAAAATCTGCCTGCGATCCGATCCATCATCCAAAGTCTCCGATCCCATTGATGAATCAATTTCCCGAAGCATGCAAGCCTGTGGTTTCGTGGACGGCGACTCGCGCCCTGGGGCGAGGCACAACTGAATATCGCGAAGGAATTACTTGTTCGCTGCCGTTTGCGCTTCGATCTTGTCGATCACAATTGCCGTCGAGCCGCCCCTCTTGTAAAGGGTTCCCGATGCCATCACTTTCTGACCGGCGAAGGGAAGCAGCCGGGGGTTCTGCCCGCTGGATGGCGTTGTGCCGGCAATGGGCCAGTAGATAGTGCCATCTTCCGCAAGGATCACGAGTTGAGAGCCGGCACTTGCGCAGGAGGTCGCGCATTCACTGCTGATAGGCTTCTCGAGACCCTTCGTGAAAGCGCACGCGGAATCCAGTACGTAGCCCTTTACAGTTACGGGAGCGGAGATAGCAACGCCAGCCAAGCCCACGAAGACTAGAACCAAGAGAACGGATAATTTTGCAGCCACACTTACAGGTTTCAAAGGACACCCTCCCTGTGCAACAAAGTGGCTCTCTCGCGGCGTATTGCGGACGCTTCGGAGGCCCACCCAATTGCGGGCGACTGTAGCCGCTGCCAGCTGGAGGGGCAATACTAGAAACATACTAGAGACCTGGAGTTTGAGAATCCGGCTCACGCAGAGAGTGGAAGACCCTGAGCCCAAGCGGAGTCATGGCAAAATACTCGCATGTTGATTCGACGTGCAGCCGCTGGGGATGACGACGCGATCTGGGCGATCATGGAGCCGATCCTCCGCGATGGCGAAACTTATGCGCTGCCTCGCGACACGGACAAGAAAACTGCCCTCGGCTACTGGCGATCCCCCGAACATGAAGACTTCGTGGCGGAAGAAAACGGGGAGATTGTTGGCACATACTTCCTGCGAGCAAACCAAAAGGGCGGCGGTGGGCACGTCGCAAACTGCGGATACATGACGGCTGCTTCAGCAACGGGGCGCGGAGTTGCGCGCGCGATGTGCGCGCATTCGCTGGAACGCGCGAGGGAGTGCGGGTTTCGCGCCATGCAATTTAATTTTGTGGTGAGCACCAACGAGCGCGCCGTGCGTTTGTGGCAACGCTTCGATTTCGAAATCGTGGGTCGCCTTCCCAAAGCGTTTCTTCATCCCACGCTGGGCTACGTAGACGCCTACATCATGTATCGCCATCTCTAGGCTGTTTGCGCCCAGACGCGCTGCTGTGCTACACATGCTGCATGCCTGATTTTGCCGCTCCCGTCGAACGACTTATTGATGAACTGAAGCATCTTCCTGGAATTGGACAAAAGACCGCGCAAAGGCTGGCGTTTCATCTGTTGCGTGCGGCGCCCGAAGATGCGCTTGCGCTGGCGGACGCGATTCGCGACGCGAAAGAAAAAATCCGGGCATGTTCTACCTGTCACAACATTACGGAATCCGATCCTTGTTACTATTGTGTAGGGCCCACGCGGAGCAAGAAGACCATTTGCGTGGTCGAAGAAGCCCACAACATCATGGCCGTTGAAAAAACGCGGACGTATAGCGGGATGTATCACGTCCTTGGCGGCTCGCTATCTCCTCTTTCGGGACGCGGGCCGGAGCAGCTTCACATCAAGTCTCTCATCGAGCGATTGAAAGGTGGGACCGTCGAAGAAATTATCATCGCCACAAATCCCACCGCGGAAGGCGAAGCCACAGCGGTTTACCTTTCCAAATTGCTGAAGCCGCTGGGAGTGCGAGTGACGCGAATTGGGGTTGGCATTCCGGTCGGCGCTGACCTTGAATATGCAGACGAAGTAACGATGTTGAAAGCCATGGAAGGCCGAAGAGAACTGTAGGAAAGTGCCTCCACGCCCAGGTGAGCGGCGAGGGCCAGCCGAAATAAGTCTCGAAATTGCAAAGACTTGCAAAAATGGAACAAACAAGCTGCTCTCAGTACTTATAGAACCCTCTAGCAAATCTCCCGATTTAAGTATACAGTCTGAATTCCACGGTGGTTGTTCCCCCGCCGACTGAATGGCAGTCGAACTCGGCTGACAGGAGGTGCGCTAATGCCAAGCCTGGCGCACTACATGGCGCAGTACGATCACGAACATGAATCCGGCTGGAATAAATTCCTGCATGGCGTTGGCATCCCCACGATTTTTGCCGGCATCATCCTGCTCCTTTTTATGAAATGGATTTGGGGAACGGTATTTTTTGTTGGCGGATGGGTGTTCCTTTTTCTCGGCCACCGCATTGAAGGAAATCATCCGGCATTTTTCCAAGGGCCAATCTATTTATTGGTTGGACCAATCTGGGTCGCGAAGGAAGCATGGATGTTCCTGACCGGAACACACCGCAAGCCGGCCTCGGAAGGTACTCCAAACGCGCATTAAGAAAGCCATGGCGCCGGCGCCATGCGTTTGCGCAAATTCTGAGCAACTGAGGGACGACGGCGGAAGGTATGAACGAATCAGGCGGCAATTTCGCCGATGAGGCAGCTGAAATGGTGTCCGAAGGGGCGGTCAACCCGAGCACGGAATTGAGAAAGCGCCGCAGCACACGGATTGTGCAGGCCGTTCCTCTCATGGCGACGGGTGTGGACGCTCTCGGGCGGCCCTTCGTGGAGCGGACTTCCTCGCTGATCATCAACTGTCACGGCTGCCGCTACCAATCGAAACACTACGTCCTGAAAAACATGTGGGTGACGATGGAAATCCCTCATCCCGAAGCGGGGCAGCCTCCCCGAACCGTTCGTGGCAAAGTGGCGTGGATCCAAAGGCCGCGAACTGTACGGCAGCTTTTTCAAGTAGCGCTGGAACTGGAGATTCCCGGAAACGTCTGGGGCATCGCCTTTCCGCCGGAAGATTGGTTTGTGTTTTCCGACGTGGCACAAGCTTGCACGAAGACCGATCCGGCGCAGGAGGCACCACCGCCGGTGGTTCCCACTTCAGAGACTGAAATTGTGATGCCGTTGGAAGAACACGACGCGCCTCCAACGACGAGCGCGGACAACGTGAGAGTGTTTCCTTCCCCGGCGAGCACGACCGATGCTTCCTTGCAGCTTGCGCGGCAAGTGGCGCGACTCGTGGCGGACGCGAAACAGCAGATTCAAGCAGCGACGCGGGAAGCGGCTTCGCAGGCGGTCTCGGCGGAGCGGCGGCTCTCATTCGAGCAGTGGGAGCAAAAGTTTGCGGCTGGGCGGGCCGAAATCGCGAATGAAGCCTCACGGGCGATTGAACGGCTGCATGAGGAAGCCGACGAACAATCTCGCGCGGCCCACGCGGCCGCCGCGGAGGCGCTGCGGAATGAATTGCCGCGATGGCTCGCGCCGCAGCTCGAACAGCTTACGCATGAACTGACCTCGAGATTGTCCAAAGAAGGCGCAGCACAACGCGAAGAACATGCGAAACAACTGGAACACATGGCCGATTCGCTTCGGACGCTCTGTCATCAGGGAGAAGAGACTGCGGCAAAATTGAAAACGGAGGCGGAGCAGGCGCAAGCGCAACTTGCCGCACGGGCAGAAGAAGCTGCGCGGACCGTTGAGGAAGCCGCAAGGCAACGGGAAGAGACGGCCGCGATGCAGCGGGATGCTTTGAGCCGCGCCGCAACCGAGATCGAGCAGCGGGTAGATGCCGCAACGCGCTCCATTGGCGAAATTTTGAGTCAACAGGAGCAAGCCGCGGCGGCCCAGCGCGATGCGTTGAGTGGCGCGGCCGCTGAGATGCGGCAGCATGTGGAATCGGCCATAGCAGCGGCGCAGTCGTCCTGGCAGGCGCAACTCGCATCCGAAGTGGCAGCCGCGCAAGTCCGCTGGCGCGCCGCAATCGAAGGAACACTCGCGGAGGCGCAGGATCGCGCCGCGGGCGGATTGAACGAGCAAGCGCGCGGCTTGTTCGCCACGTTGCAGGAGGAGATGGCGCGTCACGCCACGGCCATCCGGGAGTCTGCGGCGGGCACGAAGTTGGAGTCCGAGCAGCGTATGGCCGCATTGCGAGAGGCGCTCCAGGAACAGTCGCAACGCCTGGAAGCCGCTCTTCAAAGGGCCCGTGAATCAAGCGAGCGGATCGAGAACCACACAGAGCAGCTCGAAGATGTCAAACAGCAAGCACTCGCTGGATTTCAAGCCCAATTGGATGACGTGCTGAACCTCCACCGCAACGAACTGCACCGCCGTTCGGGATCGCTGATCGACGAAATCAACGAACGTATTCGAACGACGTTTGAGGAATCCACCCGGCAAGCACTGGCGACTTTCGACCGGCAGGTCGAGGAGCTGGTGCAACCGCACGTTTCGCGGACCGAAGAGGCGATCCACCGCCTGGCGGGAGGGCGCTCACTGCTCGACGCGGCGCTGACGCTGCAGCAGGATCGCATTCGCAATTCGGCGGATGAGGCGTTTGCGGAATCACTGGGGCGCTTCCGGGAAAACCTGGGAGGCGTGGAACAAATCCTAGAGGAATCGTCGCAAACGATCGTCGGACGCAACCTGACGGAGCTGGAGGGAAAAGTCAGTGATTTGAAGCACCAGGTGGTCGAGGAACTTTACAAGTCCGCGGAATGGTACGAGAAGAAGGCGCAGACGCAGATTCAGAATCAGGCGGACCGCGCCATTGAGCAGACAGCAAATCAACTTCGAGAGAAGGCGGGAGAGGTGTCCAGCGTGTTTGCGAGCGAGCTGGATCATTCGAGCCGAAGCTTCGTGGGACACACGCAAACGCAGATGGAAGAGGTGGTGCGAGAATCATTCGAACGCGCGCGGGCGCTGTTTGCAGAGGCCGCGGACACTACGGCTGCGGCATTCACCGATGAAGTTCAGCGTACGGGGCGTCAAGAGCTGGATGGCTTCGGCAAGGAGCTGCAACGGGCCAAGGAAGAAGCGCGGTCCGACATGAATGCCGCGCGAGA
>Ga0137409_10005341_pt1 | contig 13406 bp, 10 predicted proteins | sample CZODoug1_16funga_FD_122059 | JGI IMG/M metagenome (GOLD analysis project Ga0137409, IMG submission 122059) | Vadose zone soil fungal communities from Angelo Coast Range Reserve, California, USA - CZODoug1_16fungal (Hybrid Assembly) | ecosystem: Environmental > Terrestrial > Soil > Vadose zone...
CGACGGTGGGGCGGGAGATGCAACACGGGAAACATTTTTTGGGAGAATGGCCGGAGTGTCCGAAGCTGGACCGCCGGAATGGCAAGCCAAAGGCCCCTTGTTCCGAGCGCAATTATCAACTGAACTGACACAAGCCTATGAACCTGTCTGATTACCTTCACGCGACGGCGCAGCCGTATTCGTCACTACAACGCAAGTTGCAGATTAATCACCTGTGGTGGCTCACGCGCAGTCTCGCATTCAACATGCAGGCGCAAACCCAATCCAATTGGTGCTGGGCCGCAACTTCCACGAGCGTGTCGCATTTTTACTGGTGGGCGAGTCCGTGGACCCAGTGCAAAGTAGCCAACGGGGAACTAAACCTGACGACCTGCTGCCAGTCGCCCGTGCCATCGGCGTGCAACGTGCCGTGGTATTTGGACAGAGCCCTCACGCGCACACATAATTTTGTCAGCATCGTTTCCGGCACAGTCGGTTTCGACCAGGTGAAAGCCGAAATTGACGCGGGCCGGCCCGTGGGCGCGCGCATCGGCTGGAGCGGCGGCGGCGGACATTTTGTGGCGATCTATGGTTACACCCAGGTTCTTGGAGTTCTTGACTATTTTGACATTGACGATCCGATTTACGGAAAATCACACATCTCCGTTTCTGATTTTACAAACAATTATCAAGGCAGCGGCAGCTGGACGCACACCTATTTCACGAAGAGTTACATTGGTTTTATGATCCTGAATCCTTTACTGCTTGCAGACGAAATCCTGCAGCACATCTGGGAGGCGCGGCCTCTGCTCGGCGTGAAAGCTGGGCTGGCGCCCGCCGAAATTCTAAGCACCCAAGACCGCACGCTCGGATTGGCGCACCCGATCTTCACACTTACGCTGCATGATTTGACTACCGAGCACGCGGCGCCCGCGCAGACTGGCGTGCGCGTCATGGAGTTCAGCGCCGAAACACCGCAGGCATTTTACGATCTGGCAGACGCCCACACCGGAGCAGTGCAGCAGATGTCTGCCACAAGTCCCTATTTGCAATTGCTGCCGCGTGCGCTCGCTGCGGTGTCAGGCCTGCAGCGTGGCGAAGCCCGTTACAACTTGCGTCTGTTGCGAGTGCCAGCGCTGAACTTCGAGGCGCTTTGGCTGCACGCGGGAGAAGGCGAGGAGGACCAGGTAATTCCACTCCGCGCATTCCACGGTTTCGCGGAATTTCACCCCATTCCGTATCACGAAGCAATCGAGAAACTACGCCATGCGGCGCAATCACTCGGCCGACAGGACGAAGCAATTGGCGCTTAATAAAATCAAACCAAAACTGCGTGTGGATTAACGCGACATTGGGTGCGCTGAATTTCTCCAGGGGTTAGAAAATCGCGCCGGGGCGCGGTTGCCCGCGTTCGGTTTGGTATTTCTGCGCAGCGCACAGCTGTGGAAACATGGGCGACTTCATTTCACTGCTCGTTTTCGATTTTCGCGACGCACCATCAACTTCAACCCAGACCAGGTCTCATCAATCGCGCACACCTTTACGTCGACGAATCCGAGCGGCAGCGCGACAGCGCGAATTACATCTTCCGTCACGTCGGTAGGCACGCCGGACGATCTTTTTGGCCAGGAAACCCAAACTGTAGCGGCGTCTGCAATTTTCTCGCGCAGGACAGGCAACCTCCTCTCTAATTCCCTGCGCTCCTCAATGAAAACGTGGACAAAACTCGAATCCGGCTTCAAGCGATCGGAAAAGGTTACGCCTTCGGGAATTGTACCGAGCAATCGGCGATAGTTTTTGGGTGTGTTGATTGTGACGACGGTCAGGCCTGGTTTGATTCCCAGCTTTTGTGGTAGCGGTGTCTCTGAATAACCAGCCATCGTCAGTGCGTTACGGATACAGCGGGACTTTGTCGAAGGATTTTCACAGCTTACGGCAGCCTGGGTAAACAGGCGACAGCTCAAAATATCGCACAATTGCCTGTGGAAACTAAATACACTGGACTAGTTTCCGCGTTATGATAAGCTGGGTGGATATGAAACGGGCGCACACACCGCGGCCGCGCCGAAAGCGCGATCCGAATCGCCAGCGAATTGTTGATGCGGCCCGGGCCCACTTTTTTAATCACGGATTCCGCAGCGTGACCATGGATGATCTGGCGGGGGAGCTAGGCATTAGCAAGAAAACGCTGTATGCCCATTTTCCGGGTAAGTTCGATCTTCTCGAGGCTGTGTTGGCCGACAAATTAGCAGGCGTCGAGATGACGCTTAGAGAAGTTACACGCGCCCACCCGAACGATTTCTCAGCGACTTTGCGCGAGTTGTTGGCCGGTACGCGACGTGAATTGGATGAGATTAAGCCGCCGTTCGTGCGCGATATGCGCCAGAAAGCGCCCGAGGTCTTCAAACTCGTCGAGCGCCGGCGGGCCGCGCTAATCCAGCGCTACATGGGCAAATTTTTTGTCGACGGGCAACGGCTGGGAATGGTGCGCAAGGATGTTCCGGCCAAACTGATCATCGAAATCTTGCTGGCGATGGTTCAATCGATCATGAATCCGCCGAAGATGGAGGAGCTTGGGATGATGCCCAAAGAAGGGTACACCGGGATCCTTAAGATTGTTCTAGAAGGCGCGCTTACGCCAAAAGGACGGAAGGCGTGAACGGGTCATTCGTTGGGCCAAATCGACAACCCCGAAGTGATCGGGCCTCGCGAGTTCATTCGGAGTTCATGCTTCCAGTCGGAGCTTTGACGTTGTTTCTCTTGCTGGCCGGTTGCAGCGATCGAGGGAACGCCGTTTCGGGAACCATCGAAGTGGACGAGGCGCACGTCGGCCCGCGCTCAGGCGGACGCGTGGAAAAAATCCTGGCGTGGGAAGGGGATCGTTTGCACGAAGGGCAGGTGATCGTGCAACTCGATGCGTCGGAGTTGCGAGCGCGTCGCGATCTTGCGTCTGCGCAAATCGACACGGCTGCTCATGATGCGGACGCGCAAGAAGCGCAACTGGTGTTCATGCGCGATGATGCGCGGCGTCAGCAGGATTTGCTCAACCGCAGAGTCGTTTCGGCTACTGACGCGGAGCGCGCCGACAGTGCGGCGAAAGCGCAGGAGAAGAATCTTGCAGCGGCGAAGATGCGCGTCGCACAGGCGCGTGCACAACTAGCAGATATGGATGCGCAGCTGGCCGAAATGCAGGTCATCGCGCCGGCGGATTCCATTCTCGAAGTGCTCAGCGTAAAAGTGGGCGATGTGCTGCCGGCGAATCGCGAAGCCGCCACGCTGCTCTTGACCGGCCATCTCTGGGTGCGCGTTTACGTCCCTGAATCGTGGCTGGGTTTGATCAAGCTGGGCGAGCACGTCCGCGTCCGTGTGGATTCGTTTCCGCACACCGATTTCGACGGCGTTGTCGAGCAGATCAGTCGACAGGCCGAATTTACGCCGCGCAATGTGCAAACTGTCGCTGACCGAATCAAACAAGTATTCGGCGTGAAGATTCGTTTGCCGAGCGATGACGATCGTTTGCGCGCCGGAATGGCGGCGGACGTTTATTTCCCAAATGTGAAATGAAGCCGGAATCCAAATGAATCAGGAAACCAGGAAAGGTGGAACGCGTTGTCCCCAACGCGTTGTCATGGGCCCAAGCCATCGGCTTTGGGACAAGCCGATCCACCTTCGTGTTGTCCTGCTTTTTCTTTATGTCTGAGCCGATGATCGAAGTGGAAGGGCTGACGAAGCGCTTCGGCGCTTTCACGGCGGTTGACCATATTTCGTTTACCGTCGGAAAAGGATCGATCTTCGGTTTTCTCGGCCCGAATGGTTCGGGGAAAACAACCGTGATCCGGATGCTATGCGGAATTCTGCAGCCGTCCGACGGTACGGCGCGAATCGGCGGCCACGACATCGTGCAGGATTTAGAGCCAATCAAGGAAATGATCGGCTACATGTCGCAAAAATTTTCGCTCTACGACGAGCTGACGGTGAATGAGAACCTCGTCTTCGCAGGGAAACTTTATGGCTTGAGCGGTCGCGAATTGAACCAGAGGCGCGAGGAAATGATTGCCACGACGCATCTGGAGCCGTACATCGGCAGGCGCGCTGGCCAGCTCTCCGGTGGATGGCGTCAACGTCTGGCCATGGCCTGTTCGCTCATGCACAGACCGAGCGTGTTGTTCCTGGATGAGCCGACCGCGGGCATCGATCCAGTCGCCCGGCGCGAGCTGTGGGATTTACTTTTCGAGTTCGCGGGTAAAGGCATGACGCTATTCGTGACGACGCATTACATGGACGAAGCCGAGCGCTGCGATCACGTAGGCTACATCTACCTGTCGAAATTGATCGTGTGCGGTGAGCCGGACGAGTTGAAAAAACTGCCGGACGTGAATCCACCCGGAACGCGCCGGCTCGACGTGACTTGCGATCACGTGACCGCGGCGCTCCGTGCCATGCACGAGATGCCCGGAGTGCGCAGCGCCACAATTTTCGGCCAATCCATGCATTTGCTCGTCGATGACAGAGTGAAGCGTCCGCAGATCGAGGAACAACTGCGCAAAGTCGGCGTCGCTCATGCCGAGATTCATGAAATGGGTCCTTCGCTAGAAGACGTATTTGTGGAGCTCTCGGCCAAGCACGCTGCTGAGCGACAAAAAGCCGCGTAACACCAATGATTGTCGTCCTGAGCGAAGCGAAGGAGAACCAAGGAAGGGCGATCTCCAGATCGCCCCGGCGGCTGGAAAGCCGCCGCTCCTTGTAAAGAGCAACATGAAACACAAACCGTTTCGAGGGTTTAGCGCGATTTTGTTCAAGGAGTTCATCGTCGTCTGGCGCGATCCGTTGACTCTCTTTTTCTTCTTTTTCCCGCCGTTGATCGAGATGGTCGCGTTCGGCTATGCGCTCGACAACGACGTGAAGCACATGGCGATGCTTGTTCTGAACGAAGATCGCACGGTCGAGAGTCGCCTGTTGATCGATCGCTTCGTTAACACGCAAAGCTTCCGCGTAGTCGGCGAAGCCCAAAGCCTGGACCAGTTGAAGAGCGAAATGCGAAAGGGAAGCGCATACGCCGCCCTTTACATCCCGCCGAACTTTACCCGCGAACTAATGGCAGGCCATTCCGCACAGGTGGAATTGCTTGTTGACGGATCCAATTCCACCACGGCACTGCAGGCTCTTCAAACCGGACTCGGTGTGGCGTTGACGCAATCAATGGAATCGCTGATGCGCGATACTGGCCGGAAAGGAATGCCAATCGATGTCCGTCCGCAGATGCTTTACAATCCGGCGATGCGGGCGCCGAACTTTTTTGTGCCCGGGGTGATCGGCGTCGTCTTGCAAATTGGGACGACAGTTGCGGCGGCCATGGCTTTGGTGCGCGAACGAGAACGCGGCACACTTGAACAATTACTGGTAAGCCCATTGAGTCCCGCCGGGCTCATGCTCGGCAAGCTGGTTCCGTATCTATGCATTGGCATGACCATGGCGGTTGTCTTGTTCACCATCATGCGCTTTGTGTTTTTCGTTCCCATTGAGGGCAGTGTATTCGCCATGATGTTTTCTACGCTGGTGTATGTGTTTGCGCTGCTAAGCCTGGGGTTGCTCGTCGGGACCAGAGCCGAAAACCAAATGCAGGCGCTGCAAATGTCGATGGTGTTCCTGTTGCCGAGCGTTTTCTTTTCCGGGTTCATTTTTCCGCGTGAAACAATGCCCTGGATTTTTTACGCGCTCGGTGCGCTGTTTCCCACAACATATTTTATTGCACTGATGCGCGCGATCATTCTGCGCGGCGCAAATTTTTTCGAATACTGGCCGAATCTTTTAGTGCTTATTGTGATGTCGAATCTGCTTTTTAGTCTGTGCGCTCTGCGTTTCCGCAAAAAGCTCGCGTGAGCGATGCGAATCCGGGGAGCGCACGCCGCCGGCGTGCTGTTTTCGGCCGCTGGCCGAAATTTGAGAGCGCGAAAGCACGATTTTCAAGGGAAGTCTGCGGAATGCCGCGTGTCCCAAAGAGGTGTTCGGCGGGCCGCCGAACAGTACACGCGAGGCCGCGTGTGCTCCCCAGAAGTCGCGAACATGCTTTGGGTTAGTTTCGTATTCATTAATTTGATGTCGATGTCCTTTTGAAAATTTTCTCCAGCGCGCTGCGCGTCACCATCGCCGTCGCCGCCATTTTGGTGTTACTCTGGTGGTTTGGAATGAGAATGCCTGGAAAGAATGCTTCCAAGGGGGGCTTGCTGTCGCCTGATGAAACCGCGTTGCGCGAAGAGCTCCGAACGGATGTACAAAAGCTCGCAGGAGAGATTGGCGAACGCAACATGGGGCACTACGCACAACTCAACGCGGCCGTCGATTTTATCGAAGGTTCTTTTTCGCGAGCTGGTCCACTCTCGCGATGAGGTCGTCGGTGCGAAACTGGTTGGTGAACACCTGGCCGAACCGTTCCAGATACCGACGGCGCCCTTCCGGTGTGGTGAACAAGGCACGGGCCACCAGGCCGTTCCAGTTCGGAGTGATCGTCGTGGGTGGCGACAGCCCAACGCCGAGAATTTGATCCAGGCCGTGCGGGAGGAAGACCATCTTGTCGCGGTCGGCATCGTGGAACAGTCGAAAATTATTCGGCCCAAGACAGTAGCCGTCCCAATGTTGCAGCAGCACCTCGAGCGCGTGTATGGCGCGACGCCGCACCTGTTTGCGGTGCCGCTGAAGGGTGGCGACAGTCGCTGCATGCCCTTTTTCAACGTCGATTTCGTCAAGTCCGCCGCCGCGCTGGCGGAGCCGGCGAACGATGGCGAGCACAGGTGGCTGTTCGTGATGTCGAAGGAGGATTTCGTGTTCCTGGCGGGATTCGAGAGCGAGAGATTTTTTGACGCGCTGCGCCGGCGGGTGGAGACCGTGTTGTCGGTCGGGCATAACCGCCTGACATTCATCGGGCCCGCGGACCTGGGGCGGTTTCTCGCGAGTCACTGGCCCGGCGAACCGCGCATCCGCTTTCTGCCGTTTTGCGATTTCGACGCGTTCGAAGCCGAGATCCGCCGCGCGCGGGTAGTCGCGTACTGGAACACCCTATCGTCGTCGTTGCTCTACTGCCTGTATTATCGAATTCCTCCCATCTTCTTCGGCATGGGGCACCAGGCGCGGGTTTGTCCCGATCTATTCGAGCATGTGGTCGAGCACGTCTATTGCGGCAGGGCGCCGGCATTGCTGGATGCGGGAGCACCGATGGAGGCCGATGCGGATGCGTTGCTCGACAGGCTTGGCCTGCGCGCATGGCTCGATGCCATTGCCGGCGAATATGACGTGTTGCCGCCGCCGGTGACGGTGGTGGAGCGCCTAAGGCAATTTCATGGCGGAAAATGACGGGCGCAGCACGCAACCGGTAATCGTTGCCGCCCGCGACGAGTGGCTGCGCGACGCCGGCGGCCGCGAGTACATCGACGTAAGCATGGGTTACGGCTCGGTATGGCTCGGCCACAATCATCCCGCGGTGACCCGGGCGCTTGTTTCGCAGCTCGAGCGCTATGCCGCCCCCGGCTACCTACCGACCGGAACACTCGAAGCGGCGGAAGCGGCGCTGCGACAGTTCATTCCGGACACGCATTATCTCGGCGGTATCTACAGCACAGGCATGGAGGCGATGGAGACCGCATTGCGCGCCGCCTGCGTTCACACCGGGCGCACAGCCATTGCCGGGTTCTCGGACAGCACGCATGGCCGCTCCTTTGTCACGGCAGCCATCGGTGGCGAGTCCTCGACCGGCGGCTTCGAATTCGTGCATCGTCTGCCGTCGTTTGCCGCAGCTCGCCCCAATGAGCTTACCGTCGGGCTCAGGCAGCTGGCGCAACGTGCCGCGCTCGCGGCGATCGTCGTCGAGCCGATACAGATGACCGGCGGCGGTTACGAGATTCCAGAGGCGGTGTGCACGGCCCTTTTCGGATTGGCTCGGGAGTATGCGATTCCCGTCCTGTTCGATGAGACGCTCACGGGGCTCTACCGCTGCGGCCGGCAATTTTTCTTCGAGGGCACGGGGGGGGTCCCGGACCTGCTGGTGATCGGGAAGGGCATGGGCAACGGCTTTCCCTGCGCTGCGGTGGTCCTGAGGAAAGGGTTCACATGGGACCGCAAGAAGGTCAGGCCCGGCAGCACGTTCTGGAATCACCCGCTCGCCTGTGTCGCGGTTACCACGACCCTGCAGGAATTGCGGCGTTTGCGGCCGATGGACAAGGTGAGGGAAATAGAGGCAGTGATCACGGCGGTGCTCGGCAGGCTGGAGCTGCGCGGGCGCGGCGCCATGTGGTGCCTGCGCGTTCCGGACAGCGCGCGCCAGGCGGACTTCGCCCAGCGCATCCTCCATGCCGGCGTAATCGTCAGCTACTACGAGGGCTACATCCGCCTGCTGCCGCCGCTCACCATCGGGCTTGACGTACTGGCGCAGGCTTGCGACACGATCCGAAAATCCTATGCTGATACGTTCGGGTAACGTGACGCTGCAGTTGTTCGATGCTGCACAGAGCGAAATCGTCTACGCGATCCGCAATCGTCCCACGGTGCGCATGCATCTTCGGGATACTCGACCGATCGCCCGGGACAGCCACGACCGCTGGATACGCGACAACCTGATCGAGGCGCATACGTTGTGGCTGTTCGTCGTGCGCCAGGGCGGGAACCCGGTGGGTATTGCACTGCTGCGCAATGTAATCGAGCGGACCGCGGAAATTGGCGTCATGGTGGTCGAAGCCGGGCGACGCCCGCTTGCCGGTTACAAAGCGGCGCACCTGATCGGCTATTACGGCTTTGAAGTTCTTGATTTGGATAGGCTCTTCAGCTACGTGCCGCGCCATAACGCACGCGCACTGACGTTTAACCGCCGCTGCGGGTTCGTGTCGACCGGAAAAGTGACCGAGGTCTATCACGAGCTGGTTCTTACCCAGGTCCAATCCCGGACCCATCCGACGCACCGGCGCTTCCGGACGAAATACGGTATTGAATTAATAGACGAAAATTCGAGCCCGGCGCTGGGCGCTGATTAAACTTTTTGCAGCCCAAATTGGTGCCCGATTTTGAATCGTGACTTATGTCACGATTTGTGGGCTTAACTGCCTGATTTGCGATAGGTAGGGCCAACGCGCTGACACATTAAATTCAATTGAATTGCTGCTATCGCGGCGTTAATATGTATTTCACGATTTAGTTGCCGTATTTCAGCGCCCGTTTTGGCGAATTTTCAAGCTGGAACGCGTACGCGCTGAATGAGTTGCTGCACCGGCGTGCCGATCTGTGTGGGAGGGATTGGTCCGCTGCAAGTAATTGCTGCAGCACCGTTGGCGTAGCGATTACAAGAATAGAGAAAAAAAATAGAATGACAGGGCGGGTTGAGCGGGATGGGAGATACGACCGCACGTTGGCGTTGCTGCTTCGTGGACGGTCGATGGAATCGTTCGCCCCGTTTTCTTTGCTTCGCTCACCCGCGCAACCGCGCCCCCCGTTCCGCCACGCGGGTTCCCGCGTTCTATCGTTCCTGCTTCAAGTCACTTTTTTCTCTAGCGTGATCGCGCGTGTTGATTTGCGCTGCCTCGGGATTGTTTCCTCTTACCGCGAAGTTCCGTTCTAAGGAAGATTCGTCATGAGCGCCACCCATCAAGAGTCCAAATATTCCACCCGGATGCTCAGCCTGTTTGAGATTTTCTGGGGCAGGCTGGCCAACTGGTTCCGGCGCCTCGCGCAATGGCGCAAGCTGGGCCTGCTCAGGAAGGCGCTCGAATCCAAGCGCAAGCGCGCGTTCAGGCTGGAACCCCTTGAGCCGCGGGTGCTGCTGTCTGCAGATATCTCCTACGGCGCCGGCGCGCTTGATTTGGCCAACGCCGATGGCACCGATTCCATCAACAAGACCGATTTCCTGGATAGCGGGGATGGCAGCAGCAGCGACGCGTTGCGTTTGCGTGCAGAGGACGCAGGTGCACTGCCTTCCGGGGACTTGTTCGCTGCCAGCGATCTTGGTGACCACCTCAATATCGATCTAAGCGGCATTTCCGACCCAAGCGCCGATCAATATGGCCCTGAGGCTGCATTCAACGGCGGCGGCGATTCATTCGCGCTCACCGTCGCGGAGGATTTAGCGGTTACGGATGACGCCAATGCGGCCGGTGGTATCACGCTTACAGTGGATTCGAGCAGCGAGACCATCTTTGGTGTCGGCGGGTCCGGCCTGTCCAGTGCGCTGCTGGACGAACCGCTCGCGAATGCAGCGTACGACGACCAAGCCGCCGTGGAAACTAGCGGGCAGGTGGTTTTCCTGTCGTTCGGCGGCGCCGAAGATGTGGACTACGAAGGGCCGGTCCACATCGACGACATCGACGTCGCGGCGTTCGGCGCCCCGGCCGGACTCGAAGGCCAGAGGTCGGAAATCGTTTCCTCCGTAGTGGCGACGCTCAAGGAAGAATTCGCCGGCTCCGGGATCGTATTTATCACTGAACGTCCCGGCTCAGGTGAATACAGCACGATCCATATCGGAGGAGACGGAGAAGCGTTCTCGGACTATGGGTCGTACTACGGACTGGCCGAGAAGGTCGACGCCGGTAATACCGACCACAGCGACATCGCGTTCATCTTCAGTGGAAAAATCGGCGCGCAGGGCCTGACGGCGCAGGAATACGGCGCGAAGCTCGGCGGCTATGCGGCGCACGAACTTGGGCACCTGCTGGGATTCGAGCACGCCCACGAATCCACAACAGATGATGGCCCGCTGGCGACTGTTGCGTTCGACCCGAAGGTCCACGTCGAGATCGGCATGGATGCGCGCGCGGACGCGATCGACGACGGCATGGTGACGATCAATGGCATCGCGTACGCGGTTCATCCGAAGCTTGTCGAGGCGCTCACCAACCACCTGCCGTTCTACAACGCGGGTGCGGTGGGTGGTGACGCCTTCCCCGACGTGGTGATGGGCCAGTTCGCGATCCACCCGGTCGAGCACGGCGTCTGGCTGACGCGCGTCCTCGACATGGCATGGTTGGCGCAGGACGACCCGTGGTTCACGAGCGATGAGAAGTCCGAAATTCTCGCCTGGTCGTACGGACTGCTCACACACTCGGCGGGCGACCATTTCGCACATACGCTGGTCAACCAGTTCGCTGAAGGCGTCGCCCCGGGCTTTGTCGCGGCTGCGGAGGACGCCCGCGATCTCGGGAACATGCTGCGGCACTTCATGACGGAGGCGTACATTGCCGACGCGCTGGAGGGGGTCGACACCAACCCGGACGTCACACTGCTGCCTGACGGCGACTACAGCGACGTCAGCACGCTGGGGATCGACTTTGACGCGCCGGCCCGCTTCATCTACGAGGCGCTGATCCGGCCGTTCCCGGAAGATCCGACCGCCATCGTCGAGATGAAATGGACGGACGGCACGCTCAGCGCGGCCGCTGCGAGCGATACGTTCACCCGTACCACGGGCAGCTTCACGGATGACGGATTCAAAGTCGGCCACAAGATCACCGTCAGCGGCTTCGCGAACGCCGCCAATAACGGGACCTTCATCGTCACCGCCGTGACCGGGACCGCGTTGACCATCGACGGTGAATTGGCCGACGAGGCCGCCAGCGGCGGCGAGAAGATAAAGGTTTCCGTGCCGTTTACGGAGCAGACCGCTATTACCGTCAATGACGCCACGAATTCGTTCGTGCGCACATCCGGCAGTTTCAAGGCCGACGGCTTCGTGGAAGGACAGCGGTTCACTATCTACGGCTCCCACAACTATCACGGCGACTACATCGTCAAGTCCGTTTCGGACGATGGCCTGAAGCTGACGGTATACGAGGACCTTAACAGCGGCTACGAGGTCGGCAACGGCGACGAGCAGCTCGTGGTGCAGGGCAGCCGCGGCGCCGTCCTCGACAAGATCTTCCAGCTGCAGGACAAGCTTGAACTGGAAGCGATCGAGCGCGGCCCGCGCCAGGACTTCGCGCAGCTCCTGCTGCAGTATGCCGCAGCGCAGATCGATCCCCTGGTAACCGCGCCGAGTACCGATCAGCTGCTCGGCGCCTACTTCTACAACTGGGTCGAGGACATCGACGCGTCCGTCGAGAACTGGGGCGATGTGGGTCTCGCTTTCGCCAAGGCGATGTGGGATGCACAGAGCAAACGCGACCTGCAGAACATAGTCGGCGACGAAACGGGCCAGGCTGACCTCCCCGGCAATACGATCCGCCGCGACGCCGAGGCCGGCGTGGGCGTGCTTGATGTCTTCTTCCACGAGCTCGACGACCCGAATAACGACGGCGACCACAGCGACGGGTACATCAACCAGTATTTGCTGCCGGCGATCGGACTGCCCGACTTCACGGGCGACGTGCGCGAGGCACTGGGCGACGTCGCGGCGTTCTTGGATGCTCTCGTGGCGCCTATCGTCGAGCCGATCGAGGCTTTCTTCCTTCCCATCCAGGAAGCGATCGTGGATTTCGAGGACGCCGTCAAGGACTACCTCGCGGAGCAGATCGAGGAGCGCTTCGGCGTGAGCGTCGAGATCTTCGAATTCCTGACGGAGTTGTCGTCCAAGATGGATCTCGCGTCCATCGATGTCGGTTCATTGCTCAACGTGCCAGTATTCAAGCCGGGCGACCACGAGCGGCTGGATGCGCTGCTGGGCCTCACCGGCGACCACCACGAGGATCCGCCGGCCGGCCTCGACTTGATCCCCTTCGCCACCTTCTATACGCCCACCGAAGGGCGCCTGACCGACGCCGCGCACTTCAGCAAGACCGGCTTCGCCGCGTACGCGAATTCCGTCACGCTGACGAAGATGCTGTACCTAATGGAATCGCCAACCGACGGGTCGACCATTGGTGCGGGGCAATTGAGCCAGCTGTACTCGGACCTTATTGGTACGGACTACGACTTCACGCTGCTCAACATGCACGGTGCCCACGGCGGCAACGTGTTGACCACCACGCTGCCGGGAGTGGGCGGTACCGAGGCGTGGATGGATTCGATCGACGCCGACGAGATGTGGCGCCAGGACAGCTACACGACCACGAGTGCGCTGTTCCGTGTCAGTACCCAGAACGACGGCGCGAGTCCGGCCGCCTGGACAGCCCCGGTCGTCATCGGGGCGGAATACCGGATCTATGCCACCTGGCAGGCGAACGTCACCCAGCTGCTCGACAATCTGGAAAACTCTGCGCAGCCCAACCAGCACATCAGCCCTGCAAGCAACGCGCAATACACGATCAAGGACGGCACTACCGCCTTCGTCGCGGGCCAGCCGGCCCCGGTGGACCAGCACCAGTACGCGGGCGATCCCGACTTCACCACGGTGGAAGAAGACGGTCTGGCCTACAGGTTGCTCGGGACGTACACCTTCACTACGTCAATGCTGGGCGTCGAGCTCAGCAACGTGGCTGACGGGCACGTCATCGCCGGGCCGCTCCTGATCGAGCGGGTGA